>JGI12048J13642_10105951_pt1 | contig 11021 bp, 11 predicted proteins | sample ElkSlonscriptome_16_FD_13642 | JGI IMG/M metagenome (IMG submission 13642) | reverse complement strand
AAGACATAGATACCATAATGTCCTCCATTTTTTACCAGGACATTGTCTATAAAACGAGCCGCCAAGACAATGAAGAAAAGAGTGCTGAAATCGCTTGTCAAAGAATGGCCGAACTCACTGTCTCCAACGAGAAGGAAGAAGAATGATGACGGAGGTGGGCTTAATGCAAAATAACCGGCAAAGACTACTTCCTTAAAAAAACACCTAAACCTTCGCGAGCGCCTCGGCGCAGAGTTCCGGCTTCGAAGAGATTTATTTTTAGCTTAGCCTTTTCAGAAAATCTTTTCGATATGATCTCAAATATCTTGATTAGTGTGCAGGTTTTTGCGGCCCTGCTGATGGTACCGAATGAAAAAATCAACGATGTTGATCACCCACCCGCTCGTAACGAAAGGCCGGGGGAGAACCTCATGACGATGATGCAGCGTTACGCCGCATATAATCATTGGGCCAATCAACAATTTGCCAACTGGTTGGACTCAGCTTCCGAAGAGGATATGAATCGGGAAATCGAATCCAGCTTTTCAAGTCTGAAAGAAACCGTGATCCATATTTGGAGTGCCGAATACCTTTGGCTGCAAGCAGTAAAGGATGAGTCTTCCGACAATTCTCCTGCTAAAAATTTTGAGGGAAGTAAAGACGAACTCCTCAGCGATTGGTTAAAGGCTTCCGAAAGCTTCAGCAAGCATGTCAAGAGCATGACCTCGGATGAGTTACAATCAAAACGTGACGAAGAGCAATACAGCATTGCCGATATGATTCACCATTGTATGAACCACAGCACCTACCACCGAGGACAATTAATCACCATGGGGCGTCAGGCGGGATTGAAAGATCCGCCCCGGACGGATTTTATTTACTACGTGAGTTTGGCACGAGAATAGAAAGCAGAGTACATGCTTGAGTAGAACCGGATGTTGTGCTTTCAATTTCGTTTGCTCGAGCCTCCTGAAACGAGCAGGAGAGAAAAATCGAATAATCCTTTCTGCGTTTTAGCTACAGCCAACCAAAGAATGATCGGGTATCTGAACGGGACGGTGAAACTATGCATAGCCGTATCCGTAAGCGTTTCAGAACAAAAGGTTAAGGAACGTCATGAAAAAGGCCATCGTATTATTCTTGGGAGTATTTGCATTATTCGGTTGTGATGAAATTGATAAACTCACCCAATTTCAAATGGATTACGAGGCGAGCATTACGCTAGACGCCGCGACGGATCTGAGTGTGCCATTCGAAATAGGTACCCCCGATATTCCTACATACTCCGTCTCAACCTTTGCTGCCAACGAGACGCGAAAGGAGCTAGTGGAGCAAATCAAACTCACCAAGCTGGATTTATACCTTAGCTCACCCGAGAAATCGGATCTCGGATTTATAAAGTCAATTGAGGTTTTCATCCAAGCAGAAGGCTTGGAAAAAACAAGAATTGCTTGGGCGGAAGAGGTTCCTGATGCAGTAGCTGATTATTTGAGCCTCAACGTTTCAAACACCGATTTGAAAGAGTATATCAAGCTCGATAATTTTTCTCTACGTGTTGAAACGGTTACCGACGAGGTTATCACCACCGATCACGACATCAAGATAGAATCGACCTTTTTTGTTGATGCGAAGATTTTGGGACAGTAAGGTTAGTAGCTAGTGGCTAATAACTCGTATAGGATAGATGGCAGGATAGAGGCTAAGTACCAATTTGTAATTAGGTAAGACGATCCTTCACATACTCCACTTCCGTCTTGCCGTGTGGTGCAGGCTTTCCATCGGGACCAAGGTTTACCATAATGATTTTATCGATTTCCAAGACTTTGTTGCGGTTGAGCTTATTGCGTACCTCGCAGCGCAGGGTGATGGAAGAGCGTCCGAATGCCACCACTTCTATTCCCATTTCGATTATATCGCCTTGGACGGGAGCTTGGATAAAATTGATCTCGGAAATGAATTTGGTCACAATGTGGCGGTTCTCTAATTGCACGATGGTATAGAGGGCAGCCTCTTCGTCGATCCATTCCAGCAGGCGCCCGCCAAATAAGGTGCCGTTGGGGTTTAAGTCTTCAGGTTTCACCCATTTTCGGGTATGAAAGTTCATTGTGTGTTCTGATTTGTTTGCGCTAAGCTACGGATACAGCAGCAGGAAAATGAAATGCTCAGGCCGAAAGATCTTCATTACTGCTTGATCAACTTACCGCACTGAAGAGTTAAATCGCTCACTTTATAATGGAAGAAGTAGATTCCGGCCGGTAAATGATCAAGAAAAACGGTGGATTGATCTATCAATCTGAAATGCGCCACCTTGTTTCCCATAAGATCGTAAAGCAGCACCTCTCCCTTATTAAAGCCATTTTTGGAAAACGAAAACGTCAGTTTTTCAGTAAAAGGATTTGGATAAACTTCAAGATATTTTTTTGCTTCTTGGTGCTCTTGACTTAAAATTTCCCCACAGTCGGCATTTGGGTCACCTGGCATGTTCATATCCATCCAAAAAATCCGTTGTTCTAACCAGGTTTTCAGAAAGTCTACTTCGTCCTGATAGGATTCGCCGATGAAGGAATTTGGCCAGACGTATTCACCTATGACCGGAAATCGATCAAAATTTCGATCAGCGGCAGGCCCGATTAATTCAACCAAAGAATCTATTCGATTTATTAAAAAGTCCGTGTCCAATTCATTCTGTCTCAATTGTTGCCAACGGCAAAACAGGCGATCATTCACCGCCTCGACATCGAGAATTTTTGACACCCAGAATACCTGTGAAGTACACGAGTAAATCCAGCCCTCAGGCGAAGGCTCACAGCCAAAATCAAAATTGCCATAGCCCAGATTAAAATCCCAAAGTGGTCCCATGTGCAGCTTCCCGCCATTGCTGTCTTTTTCTTTGTACATGTAGAAGCTGAGCTTGTACGCATCGATGTGTTTGGTGAGCTCGGTAACCAAAAAATAGTCAACAAAGGATTCTACATCGATGAACTGATCGTAGCTGCCGGCATACGTTGTCAGATTCATGGCTGACTCAAAGGCGAAAAACCAATCTTGGATATAATTTTTCTGCGCGGGCATCAATTGATCATAATCAGGGTCGTGGTAAGTATAAAAGGGATAAGGCGCAAAAGAAGAATACCAACCGTCGTCATTTAAATCAGGATTGTCGCGGTCTTTTTCAATGATGTATCCGCCCGTCAATTCATCTCCCTCAATATCCTCGGTAAGAAGCTTGGCGATGTCAACGCGAAAATCGTCCTGCTTTATCTTTTCCATCAGGATGTATACACCGCGGTACTCCTCATTAATCATCAGCTCGCAAAAAGCCGTCCTTGACGCATACTCCATTACGTCTCGCCCTATTTCGAAGGTCAGGGCATTGCGGATTAGACTTTTATCCGAATAGGGACCGTATAGAATCCAATCATTCTCAGGCGGCATGCCTAACAATGGTACATTGTTGTTTTCTCCGTCTTGATCTTGCGTTTCAAAAGCGTAATTCTTTTTCTCATAGGCCAAGGAGGATTCACCGCGAATTTCAATGGAAATTTGCCCGTCGTAATCCGTAGCGGGATCGGTGATGTAATTCACCTCGTCGGGACCATTATCGATGATCTGCATTTGGGCCTGAATTCTGGGGTCATTCTGAATTTCCTGCCCTGAGGTGAAAATGCGAATTAAGGGCAGGTCCGAACTTAAAAAAGGTTCAATAAACCATTCAGGAGTTGGACCGTAATTAGAAGAAGTATCAGTAATTCCGAGAGAAAGGAAAAAATTTCCGGATAGATCAGAAGAGGTGATCAGGAAGTTGTTGACTTGAATGGCCAGCGTATTTTCACCTTCCTGAACCAATTCATTAAAGGTAGAAGGGTAGATGGGGTAAGCTTCAGGTATTCCTCCCGTGTAAAGCACCGCTTCTTGATCGATAGGCGGTGACTCGTCGTGACCCAGTATAGTTTCCGGGTCACCGATATTTCCTCTCCCGATTTCAGTACCGTTGAGATAGGCTACGAACGCATCGTCGTAGTCGGCGTGAAGCACTGCCAGAGCAATGGCAGCAGTATCAATCAGGTCAAAATCGATGCGTAAGAAAAGCGAAAGTGTAGGTTCAATAATGGTGTTGTCGTCACCGTCTCCATATCCGATCCCCCCTTGGCCAACGAGCCACGAGCTATCGTCAAAATCGGGCATCATCCAATCTGTGGGCGATGCCGAAGTGCCCAAACGGTACGACCACAGGTCGTCATTGTTGACTACGGTTTCCCAATGGTCCGTTGAACCCTGCCCCATCGCAACTAAGCACTGGTAGAGAAAGCAAAGAACGAAAGCCAAGTTCTTAATTTTGAACATCACTCAAATATACGAAGAGGAAATGACGAAGGAATTGGCCTGGGAATCCATTGGGCTAATCTATTGTTGCATTACCCTAAACGTTCAGATTTGACCGTTTTGATTTAGTGCTTTTACGCAACCAATTTTACGCTGTATTGCTTTTGCCATGCTGTAGCAAAGGCAGCCTTATCATCTATCTCATCGTGTTTAAGAGTGACGTTGAAGCCTCACTTTAATAGCTTCAAAATTGTTGTGTAGTTAACACAGCGATCAACGGTAGGGTTTCTTCCCATCGTTTTCTGAATTTCTTATTCTTCAGCGCCAATGATCTGCTCAATCAAATCAGGTAAAGAGGTGTCTTTAAAATCCGCTTGGTCGTAATACGGATTGAAAATCTCCTTGTTTCTGACGATATAGCCGGTTCTAAGACCTGCATTTTTGGCTCCGAATAAGTCCCAATCATGTGTAGCGACCATTACAATATCCTCTGTTTTTAACCCCTCTGCTTTGGCAGATGATCGATAAATATCAGTGAAGGGCTTGTATTTTTTTTCACGATCGACAGAGTAATAGGAATCAAACAAGTCAATAATTTTGGCATTCGTTAACTGTTCCTTTATCATATCCAAAGACGAATTTGAAACTGCAACACTACGAATGTCTCGACCCTTCAGTTTTTGAAGGGCAGGTCGAACATCCTCATAAGGGGGTAAACGTTTGAATTCTCTGAGTATTTCAGCTTTAGTCTCGGGACTTAAGGTTTTATTATTTCGGCAAAACAGATCTTCCAAGGTCACTTCAGCTAATTCACCGAAATTTTTGTACTCATTCATGATCCCCATTACGCAGGCAGTGTGTAGCAACTTCGTGAACCAGTATTTCAATACGTACTTATCATCAAAATGCTTAGCAAACTGTTGCTCAAGTGCGCCTATGTTTAACAAGGTCTCATTGATATCAAAGAATACTGCTTTTATCATATCGTTCTTCATGCTGTCTGAAATCTCCGCGTTCCGCTTTCACAACCTACTAAAGTAGTCTTAAAATTATCCGGTTGATGTTATGACTGATCAGATTCGTGGAGCTACTATACGTTCATTCGCCTGTTTTGCGATTTTGAATTGCTTTTTCGAGGTAGCTAATCACCATGGCCAATTTCTCGTAAATCATTCGCTCATCCGTCAGAAGGAAATTACCTTTGCACTCCCACGGAGAGAATTATTATGAAAGATCATCAAGCACTGTCCTACATTGAAAAGGTATTGGAAAATGTTCCATCCGATTGGCTTAATTTGACTACCCATCGATTAGACATCTACCATGAAGAACTCGCTAAAACGGAATTCATCGACGAGTTTGAAAAGCTATTTCGGGAGGACAGGGCCGATGAAGAAAGCTTAAAGAATCTTCCCACCGCCTATGATTACATTCGCTTAGGGCATCCTTTATCCTCTGTTTTGGAATGGGCCATCGCCCGCATGAACAATATCAAGACTGATAACGTGATTAGTTTTTCTTCTCAAACAATGCCTGTTTTTGCCATTCTGCGCACAAACAAATTGAAAAAGAAGAAAACGAGAATTTTATATTCAGATGATTTATATGCTTCATTTGATGAACGAACATTGCGAGCGGTTTATGGATATTCTTTTGACTTGGAGCGAGTGGCCGACCAAGACGAGATCACACCATTTGAAGGCAGCACCATCTATCTTTTACCAAAAGGCGAATACGGAAAGGTAAAGCTCAGACCTGAGGTGGACTTTTACGTAAATAAGAGTGATGAGTTGGGAAGTATTCTTTTCATCAATGACGAAAAGAACGATGCCTATGTTCCACCCATCCAACATGTGCGCAGAAGGGAGACCATTGCCATGACGCCTTCAAATTGTTACGCGGCTTTGCAGCAACTAGCCGGCAGTAATTCATCTGATTCAAGCGCAGCACGGTATGACACTAACCTCACGATTGTTCGTGAAACGATTAAACGGATCACCAATGCCCATAGCGATGCCGTAATCGGTTCGTCGGGTCTGTCGGTTCAATATGCCATAATGATGGGCCTGATCGATGATGCCATGAAACAATACCCCGAGCGGGAGATCAAGTTTTTGGTTCCACCCAATTGTTACGGGGGCACCAATGATCAGGCAAGAAGGGTAGCGGCTGCCATTGACAGGGTAGAAGTGCTTGACCTTCCCGTGGATGGCGACAACGATATGGTTGATAGCATCAATCGTGTCTTGGATGAAGTAGCCGAGATGGATGCCGTGCCCTACATTATCGCAGAGATACCGACCAATCCGCGTGTGGAGGTGCCTGATTTGGAAAAGTTGCGCGCTGCGCTGAGCAAGACCCGAAAAGCGAAAACGGGAGAAGATTCCGTTTGTCCCGTTTTTATATTGGATCAGACTTTCTGTCCCAATGTTCAGTTTTTAGGCGATGATGGTATCTTGGCATCGATTAGTACCATTTCATACGTGAGCGGCTCAAAATTCCCAAGCGGGGGAAAATGCACGGCAGGTTATTGCGTAGCCAATGATGAAGCCGCACAATTTATGGATGTTATTGAAAAGCATATGAAGCTTTGTGATAATGAAGCTACCCCATTGCAAATGGAAATCCTCGCAGGGCAAATGCCCTCCATGATTAAGCGTATTCAAGAAGCTTTTGTAAATACCCGTGAATTTGTGAACTTCATACAGGAAACCCTGCCTGAGGCCAAAATTAATTTCGTTTCGGAAGAGTTGGCAGAAAGGGGATTTACACCGTCTGTTTTTTCGCTGGACCTTCCTACCAAAGGCGATTCAGAAGAGCAGAGAGAAGCTTACAAGCGAGGGCTCAATCATAAATTGATCAAAATGATGATCACCGAAATTCCCGATGACAGCAAATACTGCGTGAGCTATGGGCAACTAAAAGGCTGCTATTGGACTATTCCCGCTACTTCCACTCAAGGAACGACGAAGGAATCGGATAAAGATTATATCGCCCGTGTTTCGGTATCACCCGATTTGGATTTGGAAAAGCATAAAGAGGTATTCAAGGACTTTGTCAAGGCGATGGATTAATATCTTATGAAAAGCAAAAGATCAGACCAAGTGCTTCACGAGGTTTTCCTTTTCGGCTTAACCTTTTTGTAATATTTTCTGATTCCTAAGACTATCATGGGAGTTCCGATAATCGTTGGCCCGAGCCACACGACCATGGCAGGTAGAAAATAAACATTGGTAGCCATAAATGCGGTGATGGCAGCAATTAATGCTCCTCCCATGCGTCCTCCATGTTTCGCGGCGGTTTTCTTGGGGTCTGTTTTCACGAAGAGATCGGATAGGGCAAAGAGGGTCAAAATACCGGCAAAGACATAGAGGATCACCCCACCGGAGCTTAGTCTTAAACCAACGCTTAGCATATAGCCTGCCGACAGAATGCCGATGATTCCGATTGCCTTACCGATTTTAACTTTTGAGATAAAGGGTATCCGCCTGATCCATACCCAACCCGAGCTGACCAGATACAGGGTGAAAAATCCAATTCCCAGCAAGAAAGGGTTGGGATGCCAAAGAGCCAAAGCAATAGCAAACAGCGCCGCGAGGCCCATGGAAAATCCGAATAGGCGTCCTGCCGCTGTATGGCGCTTCGATCCTTTTCCAAAGAAGGCAGCGGCCAACCCGGCTGCCAAAGCAATAAATCCGGCGGCAATGTGTAAGTAGAGCAAGTAGTCATATTTCAGTTCCATCTTGAAGGATATATTACCAGTTGAATAAAGTTGATTTCTAAATTTTGCCCCGAGGCCCTGAGCGATTGGGCAGTTGCGTCATCTTGAAAAAGGTAACGCAAATTAGTTCTTAAAAGCCACGTTTCCACATCGGTGGGGCGGATGTCCCAGCCAAACACAATTCCATAAGAGACCCCTGAATAGTTATCCTCAATTTCGGGTAAATCCCCATCACTTAGGCTTACATTGAGGTAATCGCTACCTACAGCCAAGCCTACGAAGGGCACGAATCCGTGATAATCGAAAAGGAACTTGAAAGCCTCCAGCGAAAGGCGGTGTTGCCTGATTTCGTAATTCAAGCCGTAGGCCTCATTGCTTTGTTTCACGGGTCGCCACGAAGCACGCACGGCGGCATCTACTTGATGGAAATAATAGCCTATGCCCACATCGGGGAATACCGACAGCGGAGGTTTGTTTGGCATGAAGCCATAGGGTTCAAGCATGGGCAAATCACTCAGAGCAACGTTTGCCGAAAGGCCGACAGCCACATTCCACGTACTGAGTTTTTTCTGTTCGGTAAATTCTTTAAAGCGCTTGTTTACAAAAGCTTTTGATTTCTCGGAGGAGAGCCCCGCCGTGGTATCGATATATTTTTTCACCGCCAAAGAGAAACCAATTTCAGGGGGAAGAATTTGATCCGTACCTTCTCGGGATATGGGGTAGCTTAGGCCATTGTCGAACAGGTGATGGGCAGCCAATTCCAAGGTGTAAAAATTTCCGAAAACGATATTGAATCCACCTTCAATGCCAAATCGGCTCCTTTCGATGAGCGGGCCATCACCGATGGATAGTTCCGGCGTGATCCATTGAATTCCTCCAAAAGGGCGAGGTCCTTTACGGCTGATGCCAAAGGGCAGATACCGAAAACCCGTAATGACTCCTTCGCTGTAATGGTAGGCATCACCACTGATACCGGTGGTGAAGAGTGGAAATGAGATGTAGAAATCGGCTTTTTGCCAGAAGTGGGTGCCACCGATCAAAAGGCGTCCGGACATAAACTCCGGCGAATGGCTTCCCCCAATCAGGTCGGTTTGAATGCCGAAATAGGTTTGGGCAAATCGGTATCTCTCTTTTTGAGCCCGAGCAGTAAACGTCACTAAAATCAAAACGAACGTTGCAAGAATCCGATTCATATCAATTGAGTATCGAGACAAGGATACTACTTAAAGCCCGCTCAAGGCAAATCGACGGTACCAATGGGAAGGTATTCGTTATGGACGGGAAGGTATGGGCTGAATGGGAAGCTTTGGTAGGGCTTACTTTCGTGAGATACGCCTGAGCGCATCGTCAAAATCTTTCAACTTGCCACGACTCACTGGTACTTGAATGGCTGAATTTTCGAAGCTGAGGGTATAGCCTCGGGCATTGCCGCTAATATGGTCAATGGAGTTCAGCTGAACGATCCAAGAGCGGTGCACGCGCAAGAATTGATCGGGTAACTCGTCCTCGGTGGCATTCAAAGATTTTCGAAGAAGTACGGGCTTTTTAGAGATTCTGTGCACTTCGATGTAATTTCCCGAACTCTCGATGGCCAGGATTTCGCCGACAGATGATGTAAAATCTTCTTTTCCTTCATCAGGGGATATGCGGACCATTGACTCCTCATCGGTTTTGTCGATTCGCTTCGCTATCATCCTGTTGTCGACCAGCACGGCTTTGGTATTGCGAAGGTGGTAGTAGTTCTGTCTGATTAAGGCTTGTACCGTTACAGGAATAATTCCGATGGCCAAGGTAAATCCGATAAAAAGCAAAAGTGTGGATAGACTCCAAGGGAAAAAACCTAAGAAGCAACTAAGGAGAAAATTGCCTATTGCAATAAGCAAAACATTGCCCATGGATGTTGCAATTTCTTTACCCACCGTCCACTTCTGCTCGAGGTAGAAATTTGGAAACACTTCGGGGAAGACAAACAGAGTGAGCAACAAAAAAAGGAGTGTGATGAGTCCGTAGAGTGCCGTAATACCCGGCAAGCCATTCTCTATTTGGCTCAAGCCAAAGGGGCGGAAGATGAACAAAAAGAGGAATACAAAAAATGCAATGAAAAAGGCCGACTTGAGTCGCTGTGATTTTTCAGCAAGCGGAGGAAAGGGTCTGTTGAAGACTCTCTTCATTCGACGGTTTTATGCGCATGCTCAATCAATTGATCCATATCCACATAGTTTAAGGTCTTCTCATTCGTGGCTTCCAAGATCACTTTCGGTGCCACACCGTGTTGATACGCCTCTCTCCATCTGGTAGCACAGAGACACCATTTATCGCCGGGCTTGAGTCCGGGAAATTCAAATTCAGGCACAGGAGTTGACAAATCATTCCCCATAGCTTTTGAAAAACGAAGAAATTCAAGGGTCATAATGCTGCATACCGTATGTGTACCTTGATCATCAGGTCCCGTGTTGCAACATCCGTCGCGGTAAAAACCCGTTAAGGGATCCGTTCCGCATGCGATCAGTTCTTCACCGAATACATTCAAATTTTTCATCAGTATTTTTTCACTTTTGAATCAACTTCATCGCTGTATGCCAAGATGCCGCCGGCGAGATTGTACAGATTATCGAAGCCGTGATTTTGTTCTAAATAGTGCACGGCATTGGCACTTCTGGCGCCACTACGGCACATAATTACTACTTTCTTATCGGTGGCGATTTCATCAATTTTTTCAGGAATATGTTGCATGGGAATGAGGTCGCCTGAAAGGTTTGTCAATTCATATTCATAGCGTTCCCGAACGTCAATAAGTTGAAAAGGCTCGTTAGCTTCTTTCCATTGCTTCAATTCTAAGGGGCTAATTTCTTTCATGATTACTTTATTGTTTTGGTTTCCGTGCAAATTTTGTCAAAGTTAGAAGGCGCGATTATTAATGAAACCGGATTGATCTATTTTTAATGGAAATTTTACACAGAATGTTCATTTATTAAAATATTGATCAGAAAATGTTTCC
>JGI12048J13642_10945665_pt1 | contig 11024 bp, 9 predicted proteins | sample ElkSlonscriptome_16_FD_13642 | JGI IMG/M metagenome (IMG submission 13642) | reverse complement strand
AAAAACTGGCGTTTCTGGATGAGCACTAACCACTGTCATTCATTCCAGCTTAAATCCGTTCCAACACTAACAGCAATCCAATCCCCGATGTCAGCACCCCAATAGACGCTTGCAAACCATAGAACAAACGAGTCAGTCGTTTAGCGGTAAAGGCAAGCGGCACAGAAATAGCGAGCGAGAACAGTAGCATACCCGCAATGCAACCAATACTGAATAACGCAATATAGAGCACTCCCATGGCGATCGAATCGATGCGATCCACAAACAGCAGAATCAGCGCTGCAGAACCAGCGGCACCATGAATCAGGCCGATTAACAGAGCTCGCAGCGGAAATGTTGCGTGAGAGTGATGATGATCGTGGGTGATATGATGCAGTTCAAGCTGATCCGGCGTATGGCTGTGACCATGAATATGAGCTTTGCCCTCATCATGACGATGGCTGTGAAAATGAAAGTCAGACCGGAGTGCTCGTCTGACCACATCAATCCCAAGGATAATCATCATGACTCCGACCGCCATCTCAAGGCCAGAAGCGATTGTTACCGGTATCAGCGTATCCATCCACAGCACGATACCTCCGATGATAAACAGGGTGAGACTATGACCTATGCTCCATGCCAGCGCTTGTTTCAACATGCTGCGACGGGAGCTGTTAGTACTGGCCAAAGATGCCACAGTGGCGATATGATCCGCCTCCAGCGCATGACGGATACCCAACAAAAAGCCAACAGTCAGCAAGCTAAACATTAACAAATCCTCGGTAACTGTTCGCCAATTAACAAGTCAACAACACGCTGACTACCAAATAGCGTTTTCAAAAACACTCGTTGAGCCGGGCTGGCAATGACTTTGCCAATAATGGCGCTGTTTTCACCCGCCTCATGTTGCTGCATACAGGTAAGCAATGCATTAGCACTGGCTGCGGGAACGATGGCTACTAATTTGCCCTCATTAGCAAGATAGAGTGGGTCTAAACCGAGAATTTCGCACATTCCTCTAACTTCTTTTCGAATCGGCAAAGCTTTCTCATCAAATTCAATTCCTACCTCGCTGGCAGTGGCGAATTCGTTCAGCACAGTGGCCAAACCACCACGGGTCACATCTCGCATGCAACGAATGTCCGGACATACTGCCAGCATCCTTGTAATTAATCCGTTGAGCGGCTGGCAATCCGATTCAATACTGTTTTCCATTGCCAACTCACCTCGCGCATCAACGATAGCAGCACCATGATCACCGAGGTAACCGTTGATCAAGATCACATCTCCGGGCTGTGCGCGGTCAGAGCCAATATTCACCTGGGCTGGAATCACGCCAATGCCAGCGGTATTGATAAAGAGCTTATCGCAGGCACCACGATGAACCACTTTGGTATCTCCACTGACTATCGCCACACCCGCGCGATCAGCGGCCTGCTTCATAGACTGCACCACTCGTTGCAGTTCAGTTATCAACAAGCCTTCCTCAATCACCATGCCGCAAGTCAAATACAAGGGTTTAGCACCACCCACCGCGAGATCATTAACAGTGCCATTGACAGACAACTCACCAATATCTCCGCCAGGGAAAAACAAAGGGTCCACTACGTAGGAATCGGTAGTCATAGCGAGACGATCGCCTAGCGCTGACAGATCAGTCATAGCAAAACGAGCCTGATCCTCTAAGCGCTCTAACTCGGGATTAGCGAAGGTGGCGACGAACAGGGATTGAATCAAATCCCGCATCGCTTTGCCACCACTGCCATGTGCCAGGGTAATGGTTTGCCCAGGCTGGATGGTGGGCGTTGGGATGACTTTGCCAGCACTCATAATATAGTCAACACAAGCTTTGCCCTGTTCATACTTTTCTTCTCTTGCCCTGTTTTACAGGCTCGTTGTGTTAATGCTTAGTAATATTGGTTTATCATTTTACTGGTTATTGTTCATTGGCATTGCTGGCACCTGGATTTACTTCAGTATTAATTCCCCGCTACTTTCTTCTCAGCCTGAATATCAGCAGACTCAGCATTGGGAGCATCCCGCAAGCGAATCAATTCTTCCATATCGCCAAAATTGTAATAAGCAGCACAAGCACCTTCAGAGGATACCATTAACGCTCCCATAGGATTTTGTGGATTACACTGTGTACCAAACACTTTGCATTGCCAGGGGCGGATAACACCTTTCAAGACCTCTCCACATTGGCAGGACTTAGGATCGGCAATTTGCAGATTCGCCACTTTAAATTTTTGCTCCGCATCAAATCGAGCGAATGGTTCGCGAATCCTGACCCCGGAATGATCGATAGAACCCAAACCACGCCACTCAAAATATTCGCGTACTTCAAATACCTGTTGAATCGCTTGCAAGCCAGGACTGTTGCCTCCGGAGTTAACAACGCGTTTGTACTGGTTTTCTACTTCACAGCGACCTTCATCTAATTGCTTCAGTAACATCCACAAAGACTGCAAAATATCGAGCGGTTCAAAACCGGTAATCACAATGGATTTGCGATAGTGATCAGCAACAAACTGAAACGGTTCTTCGCCAACCACCATACTCACATGACCCGGCGCCAGAAACCCATCCAACTGCATATCCGGCGAATCGAGAATGGCTTTGATCGTGGGGACAGTAGTAATGTGATTACAAAACAATGAAAAATTATTGATGCCTTCTTTGGCCGCTTGCAATACCGTCAGGGCTGTACTCGGCATGGTCGTTTCAAAGCCTAAGGCAAAAAAAATCACCTCCCGGTGGGGATTCTTGCGGGCCAGCTCCAGGCTATCCAAGGGTGAATACACCATCCTTACATCGGCACCACCGGCTTTTGCCTGCAACAAACTCTGAGTAGAGCCCGGCACCCGCATGGCATCGCCGAATGTAGTAAAAATCACATTAGGGTCACTAGCCAATTCCAGGCAGTCATCGACCCGTCCTCTCGGTAGCACACAGACCGGACAACCCGGGCCATGCACCAATTCGATGGACTCGGGCAATAATTGCTCAATGCCATAGCGGAAGATGGTATGGGTATGGCCACCGCAAAACTCCATTAGCTGAAGCGGTGTATTGCGACCCTCTGCAATGTCATTGGCCAAAACGGTAATTTCCTGTTGCAAGGCACGGGCCTTCTGCGGATCCCGGAATTCATCCACAAATTTCACTGCAAGTCTCCACGTTTATCAGCTAACAAAGTGTGAGTCAAATCCCACAATATGTGGTAAATGGCCACATGCACTTCCTGCACCCGATGAATGGATTCCGTCGGTACATGCAGACAGTGGTCGAGTAAACCACTACTGACCATATCGCCCCCTGAGCCACCGCACAAACCAAAAGTCACCAGGCCCATATTCTTAGCTTTGGCAAAGGCTGCCATCAGGTTTTTTGAATTACCACTGGTGGAAAAACCGACCACACCATCACCTCGGCGGGCATGAGCACCCAGTTGGCGCACGAATACATGCTCAACACCGAGGTCATTGGAAACCGCACTGATCATCGCCATATCCATGGTCAGATTCATGGCGGGCAAAGAGGGTCGTCCTGCGGTAACGGGATGCTGAAACTCCACCGCAAAATGGCTGGCATCACAACTGGAGCCGCCATTACCCATGGTAAAGACCCGGCCTTTGTTCTGGTAGATTTCAGCCAGCGCTTGTGCAGCGAGGATCAATGCAGCTTTGTTATTAGCAAAAAACAATTGTTTTGCCTGCACACTGTGAGCGGCTTTCTGCTCAATGGATTGAAACAATGCCTTCTTTTCAAGTGTGTTGTCTTTGGCCTTGCCGTGAAGAAAAGGGTAGAGCTGACTCAATGCGCTGGATTTCTTTTTCATAATGCCTTACCTGACTGGTTGATGGCATTCAGTTCGGACTGGATTTCACCTAACTCACTCAATAGTGCCAGTGTTTTATGTGCTTCGTCTTCATCGATACGGCTCATGGCGAAGCCCACATGCACTAATACCCAATCCCCAATGCAAGCATCGGGTGGATGTTGCTCATCCACAATACAGGCGATATTGACCTCGCGCCGGATACCCGATACATCGACGGTGGCCAACATGGCTTCAGCGTTCGAAATCTCAACAATTTGTCCAGGAATGCCCAGGCACATGACGATGGTTCTCCTAACGTTTTCAGTTTGTTGTTCTTGCTGCAGCTACTAACGCCTGACCAAAACAGAGACCGCCGTCGTTGGCCGGCACCTGATGATGACTAAGCACATCTAAACCTGCGTTTCGTAATTGGGTTTGTAAAGCAGACTGCAAGGTTGGACTTTGAAAACAACCACCGCTTAAAGCTACCGTAGTGACTTGATACCGCCGGGCCAGTTGCTGCACTAACTGAGCAAAGGCACTGACCAGACTCTTATAAAAACTCGCTGCCATGACGGCCGCACACACATTACTTTGCAAATCATCCATCAATGCCCTCCATAAGGGGGCAGGGTCCAGTTCAATTAACCCTTCCAGATCAAGCTGAGCCATAGGCCAGACCTTGGCCTGCTGCCAGGCCGTGCCGTCAATAACAGCTTCCATCGCCATCGGGGCTTCACCTTCGAAGCTGATACTATGTTGCGGACAAAACCCCAAAGCCATAGCGACCGCATCAAACAAACGACCACAAGACGAACTGAGTGGTGAATTAAAGCCACTGTCCATCATCTTCACTAGCGTATCAGCAGGTTGGGCACTTATGCATTCGACCAAAGGCAAACCAGAATACTGCCGCACCACGTGCGACCATCCCAGCGCGCGATGGAGCTGCGCCAGGCAATTGCGCCAGGGCTGAACCATCGCGATGTTAGCACCGGGCAAAGGTACGGGCTTGAGACGAGCAACCCGACTGGCCTGGCGATAATCAGCCAGTAAAATCTCCCCGCCCCAAATCTCCCCTTGGCTGGAGTCTCTCAGTTGATCTTCTTCCAGACTGTAACCGCTGGTACCGCCATAATTTAACTTGCCTGTAACACCTTGTTCACGGCCGTAGGCAAAGCCTAACCCATCCAAAGCAACGCCCAGCACCAGTGGTGCCGACAGAGGGCGCCCGTTATCACCAAGACATGCGGCGATATGAGCATGGTGATGTTGCACCTGGACTAAGCCGACATCCTGTTGTTGGGCGATGCGGACGCCCTGTTGAGTGGCCAAATACTGGGGATGTTCATCAATTGCAACAAGGGTGGGCTGATGTTCATAAAGGTTTTTGAACAGTTCGAGGTTGTGCTCATAATCTGCTAAGGTCACGGCATCCTGTAAATCACCGATGTGCTGTGATAGCACGGCAGTGCCGTCTTTCAACAAACAGAAGGTGTTTTTTAACTCGGCACCCATCGCTAATACTTGCGCGCAGCCTTGAAAACCGTCCGGTAATGGCAGTGGAGTGGGCGCGTATCCTCGTGCCCGGCGCAAGGGCTGCACTTTCTCATCGATCACTTGTACCACGGAATCATCCACCCGCTGCACAATGTCCCGGTCATGCATCAACAGTCTGTCCGCCAGTATCGACAAATGCTGCAACGCTTTGACATTATCAATGCACTGAGGTTCCCCTGCGGGGTTACCTGAAGTCATCACCAGCGGAGTATCAAATGCCGCCAGCAACAGATGATGCAAGGGCGAGGTCGGCAACATAAAACCAAGCCGGTTTTGTCCCGGTGCTACCTGTGCCAGTGCAAGACCCAGGGCATTGGATTGATCAGGTCGTAACTCTGGCTGCTGCAATTGCTGTTTCACTTCTTGCTGCAATGACAACACTACAATGGGAGCGGCAGCGGATTCCAGTAGTGCTTGCTCCACATGGGAAACGTGGCAGTATTTTCTGATAGTCGACAGATCCCTTGCCATTAAAGCGAAAGGTTTTACCGGTCGCTGTTTGCGCAAGCGCAAACGGCTAAGGGCCTCTCCGTTACTGGCATCCACTGCCAACTGGAAACCACCCAAACCTTTTAGCGCCAATATTTTGCCTGTTCGCAATGCTTGTACGGTATCTTCGATCACATCGTGGCAGACTAACTTCCGGCCCTGCTGATCAGATAACCATAACTGGGGGCCACATAGCGGGCAGGCATTGGGCTGGGCATGAAAGCGACGATCACCAGGGTCCTGGTATTCGCGCCGACAATGATCGCACTGAGTGAACTCAGCCATACTAGTGTTGGCTCGATCATAGGGAAGCTGCTGCACAATACTCAATCTTGGCCCGCAATGGGTGCAATTGGTAAAGGCATAGCGGTGACGGCGATTGTCTGGCTCAAGAATATCAGTTAAGCACTCGGGGCAAGTGACCAGATCGGGCGAAATACCGGTATGACTGCCCATGCCCACGTGACTTTGAGCAATTTCAAAAGTTCTGCTTGAAATGTTGGCGCTGCTGGTGGAGCTAACGATTTCGGTGATTCTGGCTTGCGCAGGAGGTCGCTCCCGCAGCAGGCGAATCAATTGGTTGATTTGCTGCTGAGTACCCACACATTCGATTTTTACCCCTTCACCATCGTTGAGCACATAGCCGCGCAGTCCAAGCTTGCGAGCGTAACGCCAGACGGCTGGGCGAAATCCCACGCCTTGCACAATGCCCCGCACCCGGATTGAGCGCTGACACGGCTTGCGCTCAGGTTGGATGGTTCTGTTTGCGCCACCCACAGTGCCCATTAGAGTCCCGCCTGCGGCAGCTGCCAAGCCACAGCTCCCGCCTTAGTCTTGTTCTCAATACTCTTAATTCTGAAGTGGGTATTGTTCATGGAGCACTGCCGCTGGCACTGGCCCTGCCTGCATTGAGTCTTTTGTCCAGTTCATAGCGCTCCAGCTTGTTACGCAGACCCACCCGTGATAATCCCAACTCCTCTGCTGCCCGGGTCTTATTCCAACGGTGGCGAATCAAGGTCTCTTTCAATATCCGGGTTTCCAGAATTTCCACCCGCTCTTTGAGCGACCCATCCAGACGTTGCAGATTTTCCACTTCAGTCGCGGACCCGGCGGAGGCTGGAAACAGAATATGAGTACTTAATAAATCGGCTCCAAGTTCATTATCGTGACTCATCACCAGCATACGTTTGACTTCATTTTGTAGCTCCCGCACATTGCCCGGCCAATGATAGACCTGCATACATTGCAACGCTTCTTTGCTGAAACCCCGGACCCGCTTACCCAGCTTTAACATAGCCTGCTCCAGGATACGGTAAGCAATCGGTACAATATCCTCCCGGCGCTCTCTTAAAGCGGGCAGATGCACTTCAAAGGTAGCGAGACGGTAGTACAAGTCCATACGAAAGCGGCCTGCCTGAACCTCGGTTTCCAGATCACGGTTAGTCGCTGCGATCACCCTAACGTCCACTCTACGTTGCTCACTGCCACCCAGCGGACGTATTTCGCCCTCTTGCAGTACCCGCAGTAATTTAACTTGAAAGGAGGGCGACACATCACCAATTTCATCAAGAAAAACCGTGCCACCCTGAGCTTGCTCAAATAAGCCTGTACGGTCTTCCACTGCTCCGGTAAAGGCTCCGCGCTTGTAACCGAAAAGCTCGCTTTCCAGTAATTCATCGGGCAAGGCCCCACAGTTTTCTGCCACAAAAGGCCTGCTCTGCCGCAAGCTGTAAAAGTGCAAGGCTTGTGCACACAGTTCTTTCCCCGTACCAGATTCACCCGTTAGCACCACATTCACATCAAAGGGTGCCACCTGTTGAATCAGGTCATAGACCTGATCCATCTTACTACCGGGGCTGCGCACAATGCTTTGATCCCATTCGTAGCGAGCCTGCACCACAGCACGCTTGATTTTCAGTTCATCTCTCAAGGTGTTTGGTTTTACCATGTCTACGGACGAGGTCTCCGAGCGCAACTTTAGCTCGATCGCTAATTGTTCATTCCGACGCCTTAATTCGAACAATTGAACCGCGTTGTTAAGCGTAAGCAGCAGATCTTTGGCTTGCCATGGCTTACTGACAAATTGGTAGATACCCGCCTTCTCCACTGCATCGCTGATAGCAGACGGATCAGCACTATCCCAGCCAAGCCAATTTGAGTGAAGTGAGTCCGCAATAAGCAAGCGAATGACTTCTGGCCATTGACGGCGAACATCCGCCAGAAATTCAACACCATCCAAGGCTGAATCTAAATCAGGACCTGAGTCTGACAGGCGTTGATCACAGAGAATAATGTGTACCCACTCGCGCTGCAGAATCGCCCGGGCCTGATCAATTTGTGTGGCACAATGCACATCGAAATCGTCGCCAAGCAAGCGCTGCAGTGATGCTATCGAATCCGCTTCATGGTCGAATATAAGGACGGTGGGTAATGTAATCATTAGCTCACATGATTCAGTGATTGGTTCAATGGTGGTTTGAGTGGCTGGCGATGTTCCCGGATCCATTGGTACCAAATCTCCATACCTTCGCCTGTTGTGGCCGATACCGGCACTATTTCTATCAAATGGTTCACCCTGCGGGCGTATTCAATACAGCGCTCTAAATCAAATTTCAGATAAGGTAGCAAATCGATTTTATTAATCAGCAACACATCGGCCGCATAGAACATATCGGGATATTTGATCGGTTTGTCTTCACCTTCTGTCACCGAGAGAATCACCACTTTATGGGCCTCACCAAGATCAAACTCGGCGGGACAGACCAAGTTGCCCACATTCTCGATAAACAGCAAAGAACCACGGTCTAATGACAGGCTATGGGTCGCATGTCCGACCACATGGGCATCCAGGTGACATCCTTTGCCAGTATTGATTTGCACCGCCGGGGCACCAGTGGCGCGAATACGATCAGCGTCCTGGCTGGTTTCCTGGTCGCCTTCAATCACTGCCATGGGAAATTCACCAGCAAGATCGGTCAGAGTGCGGGTGAGTAACTCAGTTTTACCTGAACCCGGGCTGGACACCAGGTTCAGCGCAAAAATATCTCTGGCCTGAAATAAAGAACGATTGCCAGCGGCAAACTCATTGTTTTTAGACAAAATGTCCTGCTCAATGCGAATCATCCGGGATTGGTTGATACCGGGTGCATGGGCGTGTGCCGGACCTCTTTCATAATGATGATGCTCATGGTCGAGAGGCTGTCGGTGGTGGTGACCGGGGTGCTGGTCCTGAGTGGAGTCAGCATGACTGTGGCTGTGACCGGGCTCAGAGGCCTGGCCATGGCTTCGGTTGTGGCTATGGCTATGGCCAGGGTTATGGTGATGATGGTCGTGGTCGTGGTCGTGGTCGTGGTCGTGGTCGTGGTGATCATGACCGTGCTGGTGACTGCCGTCATGGTGATGGTGATGGTGATGCTCATGTTCATCGCCATGTTCATGAGCTTGTCCATCGATTCTCATTTCACCTTGTCCACATCCGCATACTGTACACATCAGGCCACCTCCAGTTCTTTGATTTTCATTTCATCGCCCCCAGTCACCTGCAATTGATAGCCACCACAATAGTCACAGGCGCTATAGCGGGCTTCCACTTGCAACTCTTTCGCGCATTGCATACACCAGGCCTTGCCCGGAATTTCGATGATCTCGAGAGTTGAGCCCTTGGCCACCGTATCCTGACAAACCACTTCATAGCAGAATTTCAATGCTTCTATTTCTACTCCTGCCAAGGCACCTATTTCCAAAAACACTTTATTGACCCGCTCAAAGGATTGTCGGCTCCGCTCGTTTTCCAGTACTTGTACAATCCCTTCACACAAAGACATTTCATGCATGATTATGCCCCGTAACTCCTCCACTTGAAGCCATAGACTCCTCCGGCTCTTTAATTGACTCTGCCAGTTCCTGCTACTGAGGCACAGTGACATTTTGTTCACCGCCCGGCCTCAACTGCCCCACTTGTTTTAGTCGCTTCATGGTTCACTCCGTCACTAGCACTGATATGATGATCTTCATTGCAGTCAATGCGATAGCCAACGCAGGGATTAATCAGTTTTACCAGCAATTCAGCTCGTACCTTTAATAAGCGATCATCAACCGGCACTTGATTGAGCAGGCTGGCAGCCACGCCGGCGGGACTGAAATGCCAGTCCGTGGGTGCCATCGCCAACATTTGCACGATGCGTTGCTGATCATCACTAACACCCAACTGCCGGGTTACTGTCAGTGCACAAGTTAAACGACCCCTGGCCGTATCCACATGGGCGCAACCAAAGCGAGTACCTGGATCGCTAACTGCATTGGCCTGCGGCGGTATGTCTGAACAGGCCTTTAAAGAGCTATCCGCCGGAGCCAATTCTATAAGGTCCGTGCTGATTGAGGTGGGGGCTGTCAGCAACAGTGCCAATAGCTCATGGGTTTCCGCCAACAGGGCGGCTAATCGTGAGCCAAGCACCCACTCTCCCCATTCTTGCACCCAAGGGTGCTGGTGTTGTCTTGCCAGCGCTCCACTCTCCTCATCATCAGCTAGCGGCAACACTTGTTCGTGCCGCCACTGATCCGGGCAGAGATCCTCCAACAAGGCTCGCAGTGAATGGTTAGCGACAGCGGGCTGAACCTTAACCCCTAGCGGTTTATCAAGCTCAAAGTCGAGCTCAGACAATGCGCTGAGTAATTGACCCGCCACCCCAACAGAATCTTTGGACAATGCAGCATCCGCCGATGGCGCAAAGATCAGTGACTGAATACCAGCCGCAACCTCCTGCAAATTTCGTGGGATGGTCTGCTGCGGTCTTGCGTCACTGGAAACAGGACGAGCATCCAGGCAAGCAACCTCCGCACGTATTTGCTGCATAGATTTTTGCAATAGGGGACTGATCGCTGCCATGGCTTGCTGCCAACGAGGTAAGCCAAGCATGGGAGGCAACTCCATTAACAGCACCCATAAATGTTCCTGCAACATTTCCAGCTTGATCAGGCGCTCCCGCTGCTGCTCTCTGTGCTCATTCCAGACAATGGCGAGCGCTTGTTCCGCGGCCCTGAGCGCAGCCACTGATTGCGCACCCCGGCAAACACTAAAGATTAACGGTACACTCTGCAGCATGTGAGCAACGGTTTTTCCTGCAAATAGCTGGTGCAGGGATTGTGGTCGAGTGGATTGTACCCGAGCCTGATA
>JGI12048J13642_10192271_pt1 | contig 11028 bp, 10 predicted proteins | sample ElkSlonscriptome_16_FD_13642 | JGI IMG/M metagenome (IMG submission 13642) | reverse complement strand
ACAACCCCTGGTTGTGGCTCGCGATCGACAGGCTCGTCTCGAACGAGGTCGGCGTCGGCGTGACGCGGCGCTCGCGGGCCGAGGACAAGCGCTTCCGCGAAGCGGCCACGGCGCTTTGGAACCGCTCGCGCCGCGAGCTCGACCCCGAGGGGGTGCTCGACTTCGGCGGCCTGCAGGGCCAGGCGGTGCGCGCGCGCCGGGTCGCCGGCGAGGTGTTCCTGCGCCGGCGCCGGCGCAACGTCAATGCAGGCCTCGCCGTGCCGCTGCAGATTCTCGAGGCCGAGTTCGTGCCGCTCGGCTTCAACCGCGAGTTGTCGAACGGCTATGTGCGCGACGGCATCGATTACGACCGCCGCGGCCGGCGCTGTGCCTACTGGATGTACCCGAGCCACCCGCAGGACGACGTGCGCCTCGGCTACAACCAGCCGCTGCGCGTGCCGGCGAGCGACGTGATCCACCACTACTGCCCGCTGCGCCCCGGGCAGCGCCGCGGCGAGCCCAACGCCGTGCGCGCCCTGCTGCGGGCGCATACCTTCGATTCCTACGAGGACGCGGAGCTGGTGCGGGAACAGACCCGCGCAACCCTCCAGCGGGGCCATCTACCGCGAGGCCTACACCGACCAGGACTGCCGCTACGCCCCCTTCAACGGTGCGCCGCTGGCCAACACGGTCGACCCGCGTAACCGGAGGTCAGTGCTCGCCTTGTTGCACCGGCGGGTCAGGAACGGTTCAAGAGCAATGTGGACATCTACGCTGGGCCGAGGCCCAACGGGATGAGGCACTGCCAGGCCTCGGTTGTTGGGCCTCGCAAGGTCGGCCCAACCGACCCTGGCGTTTCATATATTCTTGAATCGTTCCTCAGAATCGTTCCTCAGGGGCTATGGCCCAACTTTGCGTAGCTGGTCCTTTGTGCCGGTGCGCTCCCATACAGGATCTACAACGATCAACGCGTCGGACTCAGTGCAAGGGGGCCGGTCAGCTGTGGGAGCTTTTTTTCTTTCAGAGGATTACGCGAGAGCCAAGGGCTAGTCGTCCGAATCGCCAAGAATACCGAGACCTGTGACCAGCCTCCCTTTGCCTGCGCGCTTGGCAAAGGACAAGGTTTCTTGATCAATGGACCTTGTACCTTCCCGACCCCGCCTCTGCTGTTATAGGTCGCGCCGATCTTCATGGACGTGCAGGTCCTGGCAGCACGCCGCGTCTAGCCGTAAGGACTCCGCCGGTGTACGCGGTGGCGAAAGTGGGCCAGTTCACCGCCGCTGGGCTGGCCTGTCGCCGTCGCGAGCACTGCACCGTGGCGGTCGGTCAGGGTCCAGTCGACCACGCCGATCTCTTCGCTGATGAAGAAGTGCCGCACCGCAAGGCTCTGCTGCCGGAGAAGCGGCAGCCGGTGCAGCACCCGGTTCTCCAGCTCCAACCTGAAGCCGTCGCACTCGGCCCGGATCTGCCGCAGCAGCGGGCGGCGCACACCGAGCATGGGGTCTGGGGCACTGGCGGTCCATTCCCGATGCAACCGATCGGCCCCGAAGCGGTGCTTTCTCGGAACGCCATTCTCCTGCCAGCAGACGTCCAGATAGTGCAGTTTGCGGCTGCCGCGGTAGGTCTGCAGCACCACCGCCTGCCCCTGCAGCGCGTCGGGGGCGAACAGAAAATCCCAGCCGTGAAGGGGTAGCGGCCGAATCCCGTAGCTATGCTCGTAGTACCCGCTCCCCTGCTGCCAGGCCCAGCGCCGCGCCCCCGCGGCGATGCGCTCGCGCAGCGCCGGTGTTGCATAGCTCGGCGTGCGGCCCGGCGCAGGCGGCAGCGCTGCGAGCAGGCTCGGGTCGAGCTCTAGCGTGCCGTCGGTGGCGGCAATCGGTGACGGGCAATCGACGGTCCAGTCGCTGCGCAACGGATCGAGCGCGCCCCCTAGGCGCCGATCGGTCACTGGCGTCAAGGCAATCCCGGCGAGCCCAGCATGGGACAGCCGCAGGCGCAGGCCGGCGGCGGCCTCGATCTCGATCCGTGCGCAGGCCGGATTCCGGTGGGTCAGCGCGATACGGCATTCTGCGTCGCCGACAGCGAGTGCTCCTGGGACCGGATTATCGAAGGTACAGGCGCCCGTCGGAAACCGGTGCATCCAGCACAGCTCGGCCGGGGGCGGCGTCCAAAGCGGCGGCGATTTACCGGCCATCGCTGCGTCGGGCAGGTGCGGGCGGTCCATCACGCCGGCGACGATCAAGAGCAACCCGCTCTCCGCCAGGGCCCGGAAGCGGCCTTCCGGGTTCACCAGTGCCAGTCCGACAATGCCATGGAATGCCTCAGCGAGCACCGCGTAGTAGCGCCACTCGATGAAGCTTGCCGAGCGGAGCGCGCCGATCCCCCGTTTTTGCAGCTGCGGCCATCGCCAGGCTGCGGGATAAGGCTCGGAGCAAATGCTGTGGATGGGCATGATGGTACGTCGGTTGTTCCCGAGGCTGCAGTGATTCACTCAGGTTGCGAGCCCCCGGTGGGCTTTGCCGCCCGGGTTGTTCGTCGCGCCAGGCTCGATTCTCTCGCGCCGTGCTTGGCAGCCGTGACGTCTACGCTCACGCAGAGCTTGGTCCCTTGCCGGCCGCTCCTAGCAGATCCGACGGACTGCGAGCATCCAAACACCTGCCAAGTGTTCGTAACCACTGTTGGACGACCGGTCAACCGGCCATCGAGGTGCTGGCGGACCTCAGGGTCAGACCGTGTTTTCCCGAGGAGGACGCCTTAGAGGATGGCTTCCGCAAGCTCGAGGGAATCGACAGCGAGGGCGGGCCGACCGGCCACCTGGTGACCCACAAACGGCTGCGACCCGCATCCGAGCTGGGCCTCCCACGACCTGACTGGTCAGTTGGCGCAAACCCTAAGCGCTCTGCGGTTGCGCCGGATTCCAGTCGGCGTTGCCTGGGATGCGCTATGCTTGGCTGCGAAGGCGGACCGCTGAGGGCACCGAGGTGTTACTTGCTGGCGCCGGCGAATCACGGGTCTTCTCCGGCATGACCGCGCGAGAAGGCCACTCGCATGAATACCCGATCACGTTTCAAGCCAGTCACGCAGCCGAGGCACCAAGGTGGGCCATGATATGGGCGAGCAAGATTCTGTAGTACCGTTTCGAGTAGAAAAGGCATCGGAAGCGGGGCGAGATCCGTTACGGATCATGATCGAGATCGCGAAGGACGCCGGCTTGTCGGATGCCGACAAGACGGCGCTGATTTCGTACTCCCAAGCCAGGTTCACCAACAGAAGGCGGATGGCGTATGTCTCCCTCTATGCACTCGTTGCCTCACTCGCGTTCCTGTTTATCGCCGCCCTGATCGATGGGCTCGGCAGTTGTCCAACGGGGCAGACCTGCCAGGGAATCCTGGGGTCAATCAAGAACAGTCAGGGCCTGATCACCTGGATTGAAGGGTTCCTGGCTGCCATCGTTGCTGCCTACTATGGTGTCTCTGCCTGGCGTCCTGCGAGCTAGCGGCCTTGTGATGCACCAGCCTTTGGGTCAGTCTGGCGTTGCACTGCGGTGCGTTCTGGTGCGCGGCTGGCGCATCTGGGCGTGAGCTGATTCAATCGGTGATCGGCGCAGCGGAAGAGACCGTTGTCGTACAGCTTGAAGAGGCCGCAACGTCGTCAACACCGGCGACGCCGCGGTCAAGCTGTATTCGGTTTCCGTATCGGATCGCGGTTGCGCGCAGTCAGCTTTACCTCGCCGAGGCGAATCGCGCTGCCGTCGGCGTCGAAACACTTCAGCGCCTCCTCGGTGGCGCAGCAACCCACCGCGTTGATCGCCTCCTGAATCGCCGCTTCCATCTCCAGCAAGCTCCCCTCAAGGCGCACCGTAACTGCGACCGTCACCTCGTTGCCCGACGGACTGAGCACCTGCGCCATGTCCGTACCTTCAAAAACGCTTACAGAAGGTTACAGGATACTTCTAGAAACGACATCACAACAAGGCCGCACCCGCCAGGATCGAACTCGCGAAGCGCGTTGATATCGATCGTCCCGAAAGTAATCGGAGGCGGGTCGCTGCGACCGTCGGCGGGAGGGATCCCGCCGTCGAGCTGACACGGACGTCCTTGCAGCGTGTCGTAGCGAGTCGTCTCCGATTACTTTTGCAACCCTCAATAGCTTGGAAGTCGCAACAACAAACCACCACTGGAGTGCCCCGATGAAGACAACCCATCCGCGATTGTTCCCGATCGTCCTATTGCTATCGCTGGTGACGGGCGTCGCGCTCGCCGAGAAACCGAGCGACGAGCACGCCTTGAAGGGGCTTGCGTCCGGCAAGATTGCATGGGACATCAACATGGGCAGCGCCTATAAGCTGAAAGGCTATCTGAAGGTCATGGCCGAGACCTATGACGACCTCAAGCGCCAGGGCGTCGAGCCCGACATGATTTTCACCTTTCGCGGGCCATCGGTGCGGCTGATTACCGAGGACCTTGCCGGCATACCCATGGACGAGGAAGCCGACCATGAGGAGATTGCCGAGCAGGTCCGAGCCTTGCTGGCGAGGCCGAACGTGCGCATGGAGGCCTGCTCGATCGCGACCCGTCTGGCCGGCATCGACGGCCAGACGTTGCTGCCTGGGATAGCGCTCGTCGGCAACACCTTCGTTTCCCAGATCGGCTATCAGGCCAAGGGCTACGCCTCGATACCCATCATGTAGGTACCCTTGCGCCTCCCGACGTGACCACGCCCGACCCGCGAGTCCCAACCGGGTAGGCGCTCAACGGCCCAAGCCCTGTTTGGAGCGATTGCGCTTCACCGTCTTCATGCCCAGGTGATCGCGGCTGGCCGGGAAACCAAGCGGTCAACGGAGAAGCCGAACTCCGCCGCGCCGACCAGTGAGCGTCGGGGTTACTGGAAACCCGAGGCCAGGCTGGCGACGAACCGGCGTTTCACGAGCTGCGACGCGAATCACGGAAAGGGCCCAGCCGATCCTCTAGTCTTTTCCCACCTGCGGTGGCTTCGCTGGGACTCGCAGAGATCCCATGGATAAAGAAAATAATAAAAGCTGGGCTGTTAGAAATAGAACTAAGAAAAAAACGGGTCTACCCGCTTGGCAGAAGTGAGCAGTCTTCTGCGCTGACCTAGTCTTCGAATTCACGGCGATTACCCGACCGCACGCGAGAACATGGATGTGGAGACGCTTGCCGGCATTCACCAACTGCGCAGAATTCTGCCGGGTCGCAGAATCAAGCGGAGTGCGGGTGTCGCCGCAAGGGTCCGGCGGTACTCCCGAAACGGGAAGCCGAGCAAGGCCAGGCCGGTCGAGTCCGTCCGGGGAGTTCGGTTGGGGCCGTCAGAATGCGGCAGAGCCACCAGGCTCCAAACCTATCGGGCCCGGGCCCATCAATACAGACTAACGTGATGGACAACCTGCTAGGCGCCGTTGTCAGTAATAGCACGAATTTCCTTCTGTTCGCGGGCTTGATTGCGCTGCTCGGGTTACTGATCCTGTGGCGGCGCCGTGAAGGCAAGCGCCCGGCAGCCAAGGAGACGCAGCCGGAAAGGAGGGTGCGCCCAGCCGCTGAAGAAGCGGAACAGACGGGGCCCGCTTCACCACCCGCACCGAATACAGCGCTTGCCACCCCCGTCGAGCCGTCTGCGCCTTCCGAGCCGGCGTTGGACGAGCTTGACGCGGGGCTGTTTTCCGAAGGTTTGGGCGAGGTGAGCGAAACGGATCCGCTCGCGGAAGCCGATATCTTTCTGCTCTATGGGTATCCGGAAAAGGCCGCGGAACTCCTCTGCTGGCACGCTGAACGGGAAGGCAGCGCCGACGCCAGAGTCCATCGCATGCTCACGGAGATCTATCTGCGCTTGGGGCGGATCGACGACTACGCCGAGAGCCTGGAGCGCCTGATCGATCTGACCGGGGCCACGCCACCCCTGAGACAGGCCCTCCTCGATGGGCTCAAGAGCGACCCGGAGAACCTCTCGCTTCGGGTGCTTGCCGACGAGCGATTTGGTCTCGGCCTGGAGGAAGCCAACGCGCTCATCGGTTACCGGGCTGCACGGGAATCTGCGCGGCCGGCGACCCTTACCGTCCCGGAACCCATGGCCGCGCCTTCGCATCAAGCTGCAGCGTCCGCACTGAGAACCCTTCTGGTGCAGGGTGATGCGGCCATCGAGCCTCCGGCGGCCGAAGAGGCCGAGGTCCTGCGTGCCTTCGCTGAAACGGCCCGGGAAGCCAAACCGCAGCGAGCCCACGACACGGCCACAGGTGCCATCCAGGCCCTGCGGCGGGCCATCGCGAAGAACCCGAAGTGCCTCGTGCATTACACCGAACTGCTCAAGATCCATCTAGCGCGGCGGGACGTCGACGAGTACGCCCGGACGTTGTGGCAACACTGCCTGGTCCTAGGAAGCGCCGGGCAGGCGCTCAAGAAACGGCTGCTCGGCGCAGGCTTCACTCTGGGCAATCACCCGGTTCTCGAGGCCTTGGCGCAGGCGAAAACGCCCGCTGAAGTCGAGGCCATCGGCCGCGACAATGGCCTCCAGGCGCCAACACCTGCGCAACAGAAGCTGCCTCTCGTCGTAGCCGTTGCCGGGGAAGAAGCCGTCGCCATGGGCCTCAGCGAGACCGACCACGACGTTTTGCGCGAGGTGGATTCGTATCTGGAATACGGGCAAATCGAGCGTGCACTCAAACGCCTGGAGGAGGCCATCCTGAAAGACCAAACGGCGGTGCAGCTCTATCCAACGCTGCTTGACCTCTACGACCGCATGGATGACCTGAGTCGCTTCTCGGCCTTTGACGCGGAGCTCAAGAAGAAGTCCTTGCGGCAACCCGAAGAAGTCGTCGCGATGATGTCCGACCTGCACCAACGCCTCAAGTCCAGAACCGAGAAGATCGCAGCATAAGGGTTTGGCCGCATGAACCGTGCGAAATCTGTTGAAAAGCTCATCCGCGTGCTCCTCGTCGGTATGGATCCGCGCAAGCAGGCCGTGTTTCGGATGGCGTTCGAGATGCATGGCGCGCGGCGGCTCGAGGCGGTGGACGATGGCGAGGCCGAGCTCGCCATCGTGGATTTCGATGTCCCTGATGCCATGAGCGTATGGGAAGGGTTCCGTGCCACGCATCCGGATACTCCGGCATTGATCGTGACCACCGTTCCTCCGGCCGACCCACCGGCGCCGGTTCTGCTCAGACCCATCCGAGTGGAAAAGCTCATCCCCAGTCTGAAGCAGCTCCTGCCCTCGCAGCCGCCGGCCAGTCAGGCGGACAGGCCCTCGAAGAACGAGGCTGCCGCTCCGCAGGGCGCTGCGATGCAGCCCTCAGCGCCCATTCCAGGGTCCTCGGCGACGCGGCAGCCGGTCCCGGCGTCACGAGCGACTTCGGTGCCCTCCCCCCCGGCCGACCAGCCCACGCGTCACGCCTGGCCGGAACGGCTGGAACGGTTCGACCCCCGGGTCGGCCTTCTGGGGGCGCTCCTCGAGATCACCAGGCACCAGTCGCCCAGTGTCGTCAGCATTGCCGGCTCCAAGGCCCTGATTGTCCTGCCCGATCAGGATCGGGCCGTGCTGCTGCAGCCAGAGAATGTGTTGCAAGACGCTTGCGCTGCGCCCTCAGTCTTGGTCACGAGCCGCCCTTGCGAGCCGGACGATTCGCTCGATGGCAAGTCCATGAGCCATACCGCGCTGATGTGGCAGGTGGCCCTTTGGACCAGCCGCGGCAGGCTGCTGGAAGGTTTTCCAGAGCGCCGCCCTGTGCGCCTCAGGCATTGGCCGAACCTGACCCGCCTCGCGCCGCTGCCGAATGGTTTGCGGCTTGCCGCATTCTGGACGCGCACCCCCGCCACCCTGCAGCTGACCCAGAAGATGCTCAACGTCCCTGTCCACGAGATGTTCGATTTTCTGGCCTCGGTGCACAGCATTGGCATTCTCGAACTGCCGAAGGCCGCTACGAAGCCCGCTCGCGCCTCCGCTGGCCACGCGGTTGAGACCGCATCCCGAGTCCAGGTGGCCAACACCCCTCATGTCCACCCCGCCCAGAAAAGGTTCGGCGGGGTGCTTTCCCGCCTGCTTAGGAAGGTCGCGGGGTTGTGACGAAACCGAAGGAGATGAATTTGAAGCGCTCAGACAGCAAGATCATCTTCACCGGGCCAGTGGGGGCCGGAAAGACGACGGCCATCGAGGCCATCAGCGACATCCCCCTCGTGAAGACTGATGCCACGGCCTCGGACATGACCCTGAACCGCAAGGGCTATACCACCGTGGCGATGGACTATGGCGTCCTCAATCTCGACGACGAGACCAAGGTCCACCTGTATGGCACCCCAGGCCAGGAGCGTTTCGACTTCATGTGGGAGATCCTGACCCAGGGCGGCATCGGTCTCGTCCTCCTGGTGGACAACAGCCGCTCATCCCCGGTCAGCGACATGCAGTTCTTCATGGACGCTTTCAACGACTTCCTCCGCGAGGCTCCGCTGGTCATCGGCGTCACCAAGACCGACATCAAACCGACGCCGACGGTCAAGACCCATGCCGAGGCCTTGGCCCGCATCGAACAGCGGCCCCCGATATTCGAGGTCGACGGACGCAGCCGCGAAGACGTGAAAAACCTCGTCATGGCCCTGCTCTTCAGCATCGATCCCGGGCTGGAGGGCTAGAGATGGAAAGTCGGCTTTCGCTCAACTCCGCGCTGTTCGCCGAGGCCACCCCGGCAGGAGCCTATTACGCGGCTGCCAGCGCCGCGACGGACCCGAGCCGGGAGCTCCTGGTCCGCGTCCTCAAGGAAGGCTATCTCGCACCATTGGACGAGGATCGCCTGGTGGCTTGGTCCGGTACCGACAGCCAGCACCGCGCCCTCGAGATCCTGTACCGGCTGCAGAAGCTGGACTTCATCTATGGCACCGAGACACCGCGTCCGCCGCCGGAGCTGACCCTCGAGATCCAGCTGCCCAGCCTGCTCAGGACCCTCTCGGACACCGGTCGCGTGGTTCTCGCGGACGACAATGGCTTCTATCTCGCCAGCAGCGGTTTTCACCACGAATCGGCCGAGGAGATCGCCGCTCTGGCGAGCGACACCCTGGCCCTTGGCGCCCGCCATCGGCTGCTGCTCAAGAACAACCTCAACATCAACAGCACCGCCTGGGCGATCAGCGATCCGACCGGGCGGTCGGAGCTCGGTTTCCATCCCCTCTATATCGGCCAGCAGTCTTTCATCCTCATCATCGGAGGCTCCCCGCGCCTCCAAGGTGAGGAATTCGTCGCCCTGGTCCAGGCACTGACCAGGCGCTACGCATAAACAAGCACACCAAATAATCGAACTACCGGTCAGGAGACCACCATGCGCGAACAGATGCTCCGGTCCATCCTCAGCGACCTCAATGGCTCCTCGGCCGACATCGAGGCGTCGGCTGTGATCTCTTCCGACGGCTTGACTATGGCCGCGCTGTTACCCCAGGGTGTCGACGAGGACCGCGTCGGCGCCATGGCCGCCGCCCTGCTCTCGCTCGGCGAACGCACGGCCCGCGAACTCGCACGTGGCGACTTGGAACAGGTTATGGTCAAAGGCAGCAACGGCTACATCCTCATGAGTCATGCCGGTGAGGACGCCGTGTTGACCGTCATCGCTCAACAGGACGCCAAACTGGGCCTCATCTTCCTCGACGCCAAACGCGCCGCGAAAAGCATTACCGAAATCCTTTGAAGCCTGCGGCCAAAGAAGCCCAGACCCACGAGCCAAGACGGCTTCAACCCGCCTGCCGACAGCGAAGGAGGTGCGATGGAAAGGTTCAACTTTTCCGTGTGCCCGCACGATACCGCGAAGCACGTGGTGGAATGGTTCCAGTTCAATACCTATCTGCAGCGCAGGTTAGGCTGCACGATCCGCTTTGAGCCGCAGGAGGACTTTCTGCTCGAACGGCAAAATGTCCTCGAAGGCGGCTTTCAGATCGTCTATGCCAATCCCTTCAGCGCCCTGGTGTTCAAGGAGAGGCTTGGATTTCATCCGGTCGCCAAGGTGACCGGGCTCTTCGACGAGACCCTGCTGGTCGCCCGGGCGGGTGCGGGGATCCCGGACCGGCGTCCAATTAGGACCGCCTCGGCCACGGACAAGCTTATCGTTCATACTCTGGGGCTGAGCCTACTCGATCAGTTGGCGCTCCCGCGGGACGAGTGCGAATTCGTCCTCGTCGGCAACCACATGAAAGCGGTGCATGCGGTCATCAAGACAGAGGCGGACCTGGGCTTCGTCTTTAACGAGACCTGGCAAGGCTTGGCCGAAAGCACGCGCGCAGCGCTTTCCGTAATCGCGGAGAGCACGGACCGCGTCGCGTTCCATTGCTTCATGATCGCCCCGGAATGGGCAGACAGACTGGAGTCAGCCCGGGACACGCTGGTGGGCATGAATACCGATCCCAAGGGCCGCCGCATCCTCGATGACCTGCGTTTCCCCGCCCTGGAGCCGCTGACGGGCGACGCATTGGAGGGGCTTGAGCGCCTGCACGAGGCCTATGCGGTCAACTTCTGAAGCGTCAGACGTCGATTTCGCGCCAACCGGATACTTCGGTCGCGCAGGTCGTCATCGATCTGGCCGACCGCGTGGAAACGACGCCGAAATCGTGGCGGCCCTCCATCGCCGGCAATAGTCACGGCCGATGATGGAAGGCCCAAGGGTCCACTCGGCTCAATCGTGGCTGAAGCCCTTCTCGGAGACGGCGATCATGACCGGGTCGGTCAGTTCCTCCGGCAGATGTGAGAACTTCTTGACCAGCGACGGCCAGAGCAGGTTGTAGTAGAGCTCGGCGCGCACCAGGGCCGTGCCCTCCGCCGGGATCTCGTAGGTGAGCTCCCGGGTCTCATGAGGCTGCAGTCGGGTGTCCTCGCCCGGCTTCGTCGCGGTGGGCGGCGGCGCCGGGTGGCCCATGTCGTTGGCGAGGCCGTAAGCGAAATAGGCCTGCGGGTCGTCCTCGGACGGGTGGCCCTCGGTGTTCTGCCAGATCAGCTCGCCATTTGCGTCGTAGGCCATCAATCTGACGTAGAGATTGCGGAACGGGGCGCCCGTCGGCATGGCGTGGG
>JGI12048J13642_10232382_pt1 | contig 11030 bp, 10 predicted proteins | sample ElkSlonscriptome_16_FD_13642 | JGI IMG/M metagenome (IMG submission 13642) | reverse complement strand
AGCTTACGATTTTATCGAGCCCCCGTTTATCGGGCCCCCGTTTATCGGGCCCCCGTTTGTCGGGCCCCCGGCGGTCGAAGTCTCTGACAATTTTTCGCTACTGTATCACGGTACCCTCGCTCTGCGTGGCGAGCGATCGCGAGAAACGATCAAGCAATTGGCACAGGCAGCGACGATCCCGCGTTTTGTTGACGTTAACATCCGCGAGCCTTGGTTTGACTCAAGTTGGCTTACCGAGCTGATCCCCGGTTCCAAATACATCAAACTAAACGACGTGGAACTGGGACAGCTGACGGAAATGCAGGTATCCAATGGTTCTCAAGTCGAGGCGGCGGCGAAAGCGTTTCGCGACCAACACGGTGGTGAAATCTTTTTCATTACCTGTGGCTCGCAAGGAGCCTACGCGGTGACCGACCAAGCGATCACGTTCGCTCCCGCACCGAAGCCTGCGGCGATGGTGGATACCGTCGGTGCCGGTGATGGCTTTGCCGCCGCAACGATTCATGGCGTCGTCCAGGGATTGCCCTACCAAGAAATCCTCGACCGGGCGGTCACGTTCGCCGCCCGCGTCTGCGGTTTGAAAGGTGCAACGACGATTGACAAAAGTGTTTACCAGAATTGGTAGCGGCATAACCCAAACCAGCGACGCACGGTCAACGATCCAATAACTATCCGTATTTAATGAGTAATGGCATGACGACGAGTGAAGTAAAACCGGAATCTCCTGAGCCAAGAACCAGGAAATCTTTTCGCATTCTCGAACGCGACGAATCGCTGAAGATCACCCTGATTAGCCTGCACGGCTTGATTCGTGCGAAAGATCCTGAATTGGGTCGTGACAGTGACACGGGCGGGCAAATCACATATGTCCTCGAACTGGCCAAAGAGTTAGCATCCCAACCTCAGGTGCGAGAGGTTGAGTTGCTGACGCGGCAGATTTTCGATCCAAAAATTTCTGACGACTACGCCAAGCTTGAAGAACCCATCGCCGAGAATGCGAAGATTGTTCGCATTCCGTTCGGACCCAAACGCTACTTAAAAAAGGAGGCGTTCTGGCCCTATATCGATTTATTCATCGACCAAGTGCTCGTTCATTTTCGTCGTACGGGCATTCCTGATATCATTCACGGTCACTATGCGGACGCGGGTCTGGCAGGGGCGCAATTGTCTCGTTTGTTACATGTCCCGTTTATCTTCACCGGCCATTCGCTCGGGCGAGTGAAGCGGCAACGACTGACCGCAGCGAAGAAAAACATTGAGTCACTCGATCGCCGCTACAAGTTCGAACTGAGAACCGAAGCGGAAGAGATCGCATTGGAAACGGCCTCGATGGTGGTCACCAGCACCTCCCAGGAAGTCGAGCAACAATACGAGTTGTACGACCACTATGTTCCGGCTCGCATGGAAGTGATTCCGCCCGGAGTCGACTTGTCCCGCTTTTCGCCTGCCGGCGACGATTGGCAGCGACCTGCCTTCGCCGATTCTCTCGATCCGTTTTTGCGAGACCCTGACAAGCCGATGATCTTGACGATGGCCCGTCCAGATGAACGAAAAAACCTCGGTAAATTGGTCGAGGTCTATGGTGAAAGCGAACAGCTACAAAAAATTGCCAACTTGGTGCTGATCATGGGCACACGCGACGACATGAGTGATCTGCCGCGGCCGCAGCAACGCATCATCGATCAGATTTTGCGGATGATTGACAAGTACGACTTGTATGGAAAAGTAGCCTATCCGAAAACGCATTCACCGAGCGACGTGCCCGAACTGTATCGTATGGCAACCAAGGGCAAAGGGGTGTTCATCAACCCCGCCCTCACCGAACCGTTCGGATTGACGCTGCTAGAAGCAGGTGCGACTGGATTGCCGATCGTGGCGACCAACGACGGTGGACCTCGCGACATCATTGCCAACTGCGATAATGGATTGCTGATCGATCCTCTCGATAATGAAATGATCCAAAAAGCACTGCTTCGAGTTTTGTCAGAACCGGAGCAGTGGACGAAGTGGTCCGAAGCGGGCATTCACGGGACTCGGAAACACTATTCGTGGAGCAACCACGCCAAGCGATACTTGCGCGACTTGGATGACATTTTGGAACATTCCTCGGTTCCCGCCTTGGTCAGCTCGCCACGGACGAGGCGGCTACCGGAGTTCGACCGATTGATCGTGACGGACCTAGACAATACGCTGACGGGCGATCCCGATGCACTGGCCGAATTCGCATCGATTTTGGACGGGCACGAGCATATCGGGTTTGCGATTGCGACCGGTCGACGACTTGACAGTGCTTTGGAATTGATCGGCGATCTTGGGCTAAGGCGTCCTGATGTCATTGACACCGATGCGGGGACACTGCTGCACTATGGTGACAAATTGACCCCTGACCGCAGTTGGCACAAGCAGATCGGATATGCCTGGAAACCAGACGCGATCCACGAATCACTTGATCATTTGCCTGGGTTCTACTTGCAGGACGAGACACATCAATCGGAATTCAAGATCAGTTACGAGATCGACGCTTCGGTTGCACCGGGCACCACAGAAATCAAGAAAATCCTTCGAGAGGCTGGAATACGTGCTAAGGTTATTTTATCACTGGGGATGTATTTGGACATCATTCCGGTGCGCGGTGGCAGCGAGATGGCGATTCGTCACTTGATGTACAAATGGGGCTTTTCGTCCGAGCATGTCCTGGTCGCTGGCGACAGCGGAAACGATGCGGGGATGTTGCTCGGAAGAACCCTTGGGGTCGTGGTCGGCAACTACAGCCCTGAGCTCGAACGCCTGCGAAATTTGCCGCGAATTTATTTTGCCGAGCAGCCGCACGCACGCGGGATCCTCGAAGGCATTCACTATTACAACTTTTTAGACAATATTACCATTCCCAATGATCAGATCGAACCTCAGTAGCCTTCGCAACGGCAGTCTCACCGCCGAACAACGCGAGCGTGTCTACCAGGCCGAACTGTCACTCAAACGGCTTGCCCCTCGGTTACAAGCTCATTTCGAAATGCGTGTTGCCGAAGGCTATGATGTAAGCGACCAGGTTCAACACGAATTTGAAGTTCGACTCGAAGAACATTGGGTCGACTTGTTCACGCTGCTGTTCGAGTTGTATGGCTCTCGCTACGATTTCTTTTACCATTTAGAACAAATCATGGTGACGGCGATCGATGCTTGGGTCAAACGTCCATCGGGTCTGCGCAGCTTGGATCACCGACGCGCGAACGATCCCGATTGGTTTGCTTCGGAAAAGATTGTCGGCGGGGCATTGTATGTCGATTTGTTTAGTGACAATCTTGGCAAACTTTGTGATTCGATCGACTACTTCAAAGAGTTGGGGCTGACTTATTTGCACCTCATGCCACTGTTCGCCGTCCGTCCAGGCGACAACGATGGGGGCTACGCGATCAGCAATTATCGCTCGATCGATCCACGGCTTGGTACGATCGATGATCTGAGAATCTTAGCGGACAAGCTTCGCGACGCAGGCATCTTGTTGGTGTTGGATTTTGTCTTCAACCATACCTCGGATGATCACGACTGGGCCAAAGCGGCTCAATCGGGAGACATGGAATACCAGAAGTTCTATTACATCTATCCAGACCGCGAGATACCGAACCAATACGAACGGACGCTTCGCGAGATCTTCCCGACCGTCCGCCGTGGCAACTTTACGTGGCACGACGGGATGCAGCAGTGGGTTTGGACGACGTTCAATAATTTTCAGTGGGATTTGAACTATACCAACCCCGCCGTGTTTCGAGCGATGGCGGAAGAGATGTTCTTTATCGCCAGTACGGGAGTCGATATTTTGAGGCTCGACGCCGTGGCTTTCATTTGGAAGCAAATGGGGACGAGTTGCGAAAATCTGCCAGAAGCCCACAAGCTGATTCAAGCCTTCAACCGGCTCACGCGAATTGCCACCCCGAGCTTGTTGTTCAAGTCCGAAGCGATCGTGCATCCCGACGATGTTGTGAAATACATCAGCCCTCGCGAGTGTCAAATTTCGTACAACCCGACTCTGATGGCGCTATTATGGGAGTCGCTGGCAACACGCAACGTCCGACTTCTGACCCGTTCGCTCAGCCATCGACACAAGTTGCCGCAACACACCGCATGGGTGAATTACCTTCGCTGTCATGACGACATTGGATGGACATTCGATGACGCCGATGCTGCTGCCCTCGGAATCAATGCCTACGATCATCGACAATTTTTGAATCGGTTTTACACTGGCCAATTTGAAGGCTCGTTTGCACGAGGGGTGCCGTTTCAAGAAAATTTGAGTACCGGTGATATGCGTATCGCGGGCACACTCGCATCGCTCGCTGGGCTAGAACTCGCCATCGAAGAGGGGAGCGAGGAAGGAAAGGAGTTAGCCATTCGCCGCATGCTGCTACTCGAAGCGATCACGTTGAGTATCGGTGGTATCCCTCTACTCTACTTGGGTGAAGAATGGGGGATGCTCAACGATTACGATTTTGTAAAAGACCCTGCCAAGGCAGGCGACACGCGTTGGATTCATCGTCCAAAAATGAAGTGGGAATTTCTGCAAGAGCTTGATGACACGATCGGTCCTGAAGGCGGATCGATACGACGTCGGATTTTCCGCTCGCTGCAAAAACTGATTACCGTTCGAAAGAATATGCACGCCTTGGCTGGCCAACAAATGGAATTGGTGAACACAGGCAATCCTCATCTGCTAAGCTTCATTCGAATTGTCGACAGTCACCGCTTGATCGTTCTGGCCAACTTTGATGATTCGCCACAATCGTTCGATGGCAACCGATTACGAACCGTCGGCCTCGGACGCTTTTTCAAGGATGCGTTGACGGACAAGGAGTACGGAACTAGCGCGCCGATTGAGCTTGAGGCGTACCAGTTCTTGTGGCTGCAACGAATTTAACCGCAATCCGTAGCGGAAGTCGTCAAGACTTTCGTAGCGAACCTCTGACCTGACGAAACGCTTGACGAGTTCCGCTACGGTAGGAATCAAGGATAGGACAATGAATTTAAACGAAAAACTGACAACGAACGTCAAGGTGCTGGCGACCGACTTAGATGGAACGCTAATCCCGCTTGCAGGCAATGCTCAGAACCAGGCGGATCTTGTCGATCTTCAGCAGTTCTTAGCAGAAAACGAAATCGAGTTGGTCTTTGTTACCGGGCGTCATTATGCTTCGGTCGAAAATGCGATCATCGAAAACAAGCTGCCGTCCCCCGATTGGATCATTTGCGACGTCGGTACTACCATCATGCATCGCCAAGAAGATTCCGCGATGCAAGTCCTCGAAGATTACCATACTGAACTCTCCCAAATCACTCATTCCTTGCCGGTTGATGAGCTGTCGAAAGAGCTTCAGTCCATAGCGGGCATTCGCAAGCAGGAAGCAGAAAAGCAAGGGCCGTTCAAGCTCAGCTACTATGCCGACGCCGCTGATCTTCAACAGGCTGTCGACGCGGTCCACGGCGGACTCGATCGCTTGTCCGCACCTTATTCATCAATCATTAGCGTCGACCCTTTCAATGGTGATGGATTGATCGATCTACTGCCGGCCGGCGTCTCGAAAGCCTTCGCACTGCATTGGTGGAGCCGATATGTCAACGTGGATCATCAAGCAATCGTTTTCGCTGGCGATTCCGGAAACGATCTGGCCGCATTGACGGCAGGCTACCGAGCCATTGTGGTAGAGAATGCGTCGGACGAGGTGAAAGCGAAAGCCAAGTCTGCCCACAACGACGCCCGCTGGGGAGACCGGCTGTATCTCGCTACCCAGAAAGCCACCAGCGGGGTGCTCGAAGGGATCCAAGTCATGAGCCATCGCTAGAACCGGCCAACTTTTAACGAAATCGATGCGACGCACATGGAGGATTTGTCTGCAACCTCACGCGACTACTTGAAGCTGCACTTCATTGTCTTCATGTGGGGCTTCACCAGTGTGCTCGGTGAATTGATCGATCTACCTGCGATCGAGTTGGTCCTGTTTCGCTGTGTCATCGCCTCGCTAACGCTTGGCGCGATTCTGCGTCAGCATTTATGGATTGCAGCTCGCGATATGCTGCAACTTCTAGCAGTCGGCTGTTTGATCGGACTGCACTGGGTACTGTTTTTCTTAGCAGTTAAGATCGCCAATGTATCGGTCTGCATGGTCGGTATCGCGACGGTCTCACTTTGGACCGCGATTCTGGAACCGTTAATGCTACCGGCTGCCAAGTTTCGACGCGGTGACTTGCTTTTCGGTTTTGCAGTGATCGTGGCGGTCGCCATGATCGTGCAAAGTGAGCTGGAACACGCGATCGGTTTTGCCGTCGCGATTTCTTCCGCGTTCGTGGCTGCGATTTTCTCGATTCTCAACAGTCCCTTTGCCAAGCGAATCCGACACCGAGTGATCGCATTTTACGAGATGGTAGGAGCCGCGATCTTTTGTGCGATGTGCCTGCCAATCTCCGCACTCTGGCTAAGCGATGAACGTGGACTCGATCTACAACCAAGCTTGAAAGATTTCGCCTACCTGGTTCTGTTGGCAGTCGTTTGTACCGTTTACGCCTTCAGTGAATACGTTGAACTTCTCAAACGAATGAGCGTGTTCACGATCAATTTTGCCAACAACTTGGAACCCGTCTATGGGATGTCGATGGGTGCTCTACTGTTTGCGGACTATCAATCGCTTGGAGCAAGTTTCTATATTGGAGCAGTGGCGATTGGCTTGTTGGTCTTGCATCACACGACCCTATCACGGCGAAAACCGGTGGCTGTGAATTAGAGCGGCAGAATCAAGTTTGGTGAACCGAAGCATCGATGGAATCGCGGCGGTTCATTGGTGGTGAGCCAAAGGGCGGTGCGAAAGATCCCCCATGCAAACAAGAAAGTAACACGATGTACCAAGCCATATTCCCGCGACTTTTGGTGACCACTGCGTTTCTCATGTCTTGCGGATGGATGCCGATCGCTTTGGCCTTTGAACCGCTGAAATATAATCATCCTGGTTTGACAGTGGATCTGGGGGTTGGATTGTGGGCTTGGCCGATGCCAATGGATTGGGACCAGGATGGGGACTTGGATCTCATTGTTTCAAGCCCGGACACGCCCTACAACGGAACCTACTTTTTCGAGAATACCGACCGCGATTGACTGGGATCATGATGGATTACCCGACATCGTCACCAATAGCATTTGGGGGAAAATTGAATGGTTCAAAAACGTGGGGACTCGATCCGAGCCAAAATTGGCATCAGCTCAACTGGTGAAAATCGACTGGTTCACCTCCTAAGCCCGCCTGGAATTGGTGGTCGCCCGAAAAGCAAGAATTGGCGACGCAGTGGCGAACAACACCGTGTGTCCTCGATTGGAACAACGATGGGCTCAACGCTTTAGTGATGCTCGACCACGAGGGCTTCCTTGTGTTGTTCGAACGAAAACGAGTCGACGACCAGCTTGTGCTGACCCCCGGCCAACGGATTTTCAAGGGTGGTCGCTTCAGCAGCATACATGCGTCCAAGTCCGATGGGGAGCAGAACAACGACTTGCTTCGCCTTAACGATGGCCAAGCGGGCGGTTCAGGGCGACGAAAGCTTTGCTTTGCAGATTGGGATGGCGATGGCGACTTGGATTTGCTTGTCAATACGCGAAACATCAATTGGATGGAGAACACCGGAACCCAAGATGGCATGACGGCAACGTTTTTACCTTCCACCGAATCCCCAACTTTCGCAACCATTGAAGTCTCAAATGTATCGAAGAATACGAAACCCCATCCTGCTTGCTATAGGAATTTCCGCGTTCGTCATTTGCACAAGCAATGCTGCGATGGCGATGGAGGAAAAAACCTTAACGACGATTCGCGATCCATTCGACATGCGAGTTGCCGAGCTATTCGCTTCTCAGAAGGATAACTCATTTGACCAAATACGCCCCTCGGGTTGGAATGCACCACAGCGATACGCGTATCCTCGAATCGAATATGCAACCGCTAATTTATGGTACGACCACTGCCGGTTTGTTGAAACCGGAAACGGAAGAACCGTCAATATGACGATGGCCGAAACGCTGCGGAGCATTTCCAAGCGTGGAACGACTACCTGAAAACTTTTTTTACTCGAGCGAGCTAAAAAGGGTCTGTTCATCGAAATGATGTCCCAGGACTACAATCACAAAGCCTTAAAAGGCATTTTCAATATTTACGACTTTGCCGCAGGTGAAGAGCGAAAGCGACGAGCAGGGCTCTACCTTGATCTCTATTTCGCCTACTGGGGGCAAGAACAACTCGATTTGCTTGTTGGAGAAGAAGATGGTGAAACGTAGGGCCTCGGATCGCAACTTTCAACCATCGTGGTTCGCTCGATGGTTGGCCGCTAACGTCGCCACGTAAACGAGTGCGGCTGGATGGCTAATTCGGTCGTCCGCATTAATCGACCGTATTGTCCGATTGCTGGTGCTCCTCGAGTCTCGCCAAAGAAATCTGTTGACCTTTGCGAATGTGATTCAAGGATGCTGCTTGCGCTTTGGCGGAATCGCCGGAACAAATGGCGGCAAAGATTTTCTGATGGTCTTCGCAGGTCGTTTGCATGGAATCGGCATCGTAGCGATATCGATGGACACCAAAGACACGGGTAAGAACATAAGACTGAGATGCCGTTCGCACTAGGCATTGGTTTTCCGTCGATTCAAAAATCTGCATATGAAAATTGTAGTCTGCTCGATCAAAACGGCCCGCCATCCGTTTGTCCGCATACTGAGTCGTTGCTGATTGTTGCCGCTGAGCCAATTTGAGCATTTGATTCAGTTCTTTCTCGATCCCAAGTTTCTGCTCGGTGGTGGCCCGAAGAGCGGCTAGTCCCGCAGCAGCTGGTTCGATGATTTCACGAACCTCATAGATCTCGATCAATTCCTCACGACCGATTCGGCGAACGATCGCGCCCATTTGTGGGACCAAGTCGACAAGTCCTTCTTTGGCTAGCTGGCCTGCTGCTTCGCGAACAGGTGTGGCGCTGATGCCAATCTCCTTTCCGACTGGCCCGTAGAGCAATCTCGTTCCAGGTTCAAAGTCGCCCGCAATCAATTTCTTACGCAAATGATGGTACGCTCGGACAGCGTGCGTTTCGGACTTCATCGAAATACTCGTCTAGGTTTGGATTGACCTTGTGCCGGATTCTACTCGGTTTCCTTCCTTCTGACAACATTTTCCCAGACCGAATAAACGATCTCTGTAAGCGTAGAAGCTTGCACAGCGCCTCTCTATAGAATAAAACGATTCTGTTCGGAGCCGTGCTCAATAGAGTTCTCTTAAAGCCGTTCGCTCCCGCCACGCTTTCCCCTTCACCCACGAGCGATACTGATGACAAAACCAATGACTCTGATTGCCTCGGGCGACCTTCGTGATTCAGCGAATCAAGTCTGCTGGGCCGCACAACAGGCGATGGAAGAAAGTTTAACTCGAGCGATTGAGTCCCTTGGTCACGATGTTGTCCGCGGTCATCAATTCGATCCAGCACGCGGCCATGGCTTCATTCGCTCGCAGCGACACGGCTTAGAAGTATTCAAAAACATTGACCCCGATTCACCGTTGATTGTCGCCGAAGCGGTGTGGCAATATTCGCATCACGTGTTGGCCGGACTGATTTCGCATCGCGGTCCGATCTTAACGGTGGCCAATTGGTCGGGACAATGGCCGGGCTTAGTAGGAATGCTAAATCTCAATGGCTCATTAACCAAAGCGGGCGTTTGCTACAGTTCGCTATGGGGAAGTTCATTCGATGCCGATTCGTTTCGTTCGGAATTGAAGCAGTGGCTTGAAACGGGCCACGTGACGCACGATACCTCGCACGTTCGTCCCTTTGAAATGGAATCGTGTGAAAGTCGAGCTCAAGAAGTTGGCAAAGAGGTCGCCAATTCCTTGCTTCGTGAAAAGGCGATCCTCGGTATCTTCGACGAAGGTTGCATGGGAATGTTCAATGCGATCATTCCCGATTCGCTGCTGAACCCACTGGGGATCTATAAAGAGCGGCTAAGCCAATCGGCTTTGTATTACGAAACGACTCAAGTTAGCGATGTCGAAGCCCAAAAGGTTCGTGATTGGTTGGATCAACAAGGCATGACGTTTTACACCGGAACGGATCACGCCACGGAATTGACCGATGCTCAAATTCTCGATCAATGTCGCATGTACATCGCGGCGCTGCGAATCGCTGATGATTTCGGCTGCGACGCAATCGGCATTCAATATCAGCAAGGGTTAAAGGATTTGTTGCCCGCAAGCGATTTGGTCGAGGGCATGCTAAACGATTCGATTCGCCCGCCGGTCATGTCACGCGATGGCAACCGCGAACTCTATGCGGGCCGACCCTTGACCCATTTCAACGAAGTCGACGAATGTGCGGGCGTAGACGGTTTGTTAATCGACCGTGTTCACCGAGCACTCAATCAACCCGTCGAAAACACGCTGCACGATCTTCGCTGGTCCGATCAAGATCATTCGGGAACAACGGAAGACGAAGTGTGGGTTTTGGAAATCAGCGGTGCGGTTCCCGCATCTCACTTCGCAAATGGCTGGGCCGACGCGGAGGGCTTTCGCCAGCCCTCCATGTATTTCCCATCGGGAGGTAGTACGATTCGTGGAGTGTCGAAACCGGGCGAGGTGGTGTGGTCTCGGATCTACGTTGGCGACAATCGATTGAAGATGGACATCGGGCGAGCCAAAGCGATCGAATTGCCTGCCGAAGAAACACAGCGTCGCTGGGACGCGACCACACCGCAGTGGCCAATCATGCACGCCGTGTTGTGTGGTGTTTCACGCGACCAAATGATGGCACGCCATCAAGCAAACCACATTCAAGTCGCCTACGCAAACTCAGCCTCGGAAGCGGCAATCGCCCTGCAGGCAAAAGCGGTTGCTGCCCAAATGTTAGGAATGGAGGTCTTTCTTTGCGGTGATTGCTGACCCCCCTGATTAAGAACTCATTCCTATCTATCCCGAATGATTCATGAGACAGACCGAATTTGCTGTAACGGATTGTCCAGTATGCGG
>JGI12048J13642_10486243_pt1 | contig 11033 bp, 5 predicted proteins | sample ElkSlonscriptome_16_FD_13642 | JGI IMG/M metagenome (IMG submission 13642) | reverse complement strand
CGGGCACAGGCGACAAAAGCAACCGAAATATCAAATGCCATTCGATCAAAAAAACTCGTTCTACCCAATCAGGAAGGGTTGATTTTGGTCGAGATCGAAGATATTTTGCGCTTGGAGTCAGATGGCCCTTACACCACCCTTCATCTAGTCGGTGGAAAAAAAGAACTCTCGAGTAAGAATTTGGGTTTTTATGAAGATGTCCTTTCCGCACACTCCTTTTTTCGGATTCACCACAGTCATGTGATCAACTTGAATCACGTGGTCAATTATGTTCGCGGCGAAGGAGGCCATGTGGTATTGTCTGATCGCAGCGTCGTAGGAGTCTCTCGACGAAAAAAAGAAGATTTTCTTAAGGCTTTGGGAGCCTGAAAGTAGGTTTAAGCAGAGCTTATCCACTTGTTAATTCGAGCATGCCACTTGTTAAGTGCGGCTTTGAAAACCTCTTTCTTAGAAGCATTATTGTAGTGTGAAATCCACACTGAACACAATGGATGTTAGAAACAAAAAGAATTATTCGCGTAATTTGGTTATTAACCAATCAATAAACCAATGATGTCGGTCAAAAATCCGGGTAATCCCTTTGTAGGACTGCGTGCATTTAATCACGATGAGCGGCAACTTTTCTTCGGAAGAGAAGAGCACGTGGCGGATGTAAGATCAAAACTGGAAACCAATCACTTTGTTGCGGTTGTGGGTACATCCGGTACGGGGAAGAGTTCATTGATCCGAGCGGGGGTTTTACCTTCGATTGAATCGGAAAACACCAATCCCGATTCTCCCGATTGGCATATTGTATCCATGAAGCCCGGCAATGACCCGCTGGGAAATCTCTCAAAGGTCGTTTCAAGCCATTTTCCTAAAATGGACAATGAGCAAACCCTAACAATGGTCAAGAGAGACCCACTTGGTTTGGTACAATCGATGCGTGGTGTGATGCAGCCCAATGAGCGCCTGCTGATCTTGGTGGATCAATTCGAAGAAGTCTTTCGCTTCACGAATGATGCAAGTGAGGATGCGATGGCCGTCTACAACCATTTCGTTCAAGCACTGGTAGATACCATGCGGCAGCGGGATATTCCGATTTACATCATACTTACCCTTCGCTCCGATTTTTTGGGAGATTGTGTCAGATTCGAAGGATTGCCCGAAGCAATTAATGATGGGCACTACCTCGTTCCGAGAATGCGAGAAGATCAAATTAAACGTGTCATCACCGACCCCATTGCGCTGGCGGAAGCGCGAATTTCGCCACGAGTAGTCCAAAAAGTATTGGGCGATATGGGAGACGACTCCGACCGCTTGCCGATTTTACAGCACGCTTTGATGCGCACTTTCGACGTGTGGAAGAAAGAAGGAATAACGGGGGAACCCATCGACGTAAAACATCTGGATAAAATCGGTGGAATCAAGAGGGCATTGTCTGCTCACGCCGACGAGGCATTTCGAGAGCTGGACGCTGATCAGCATCCTTTGATCGAACGGATTTTTAAAGCGCTGACTGTAAAGGCTGAGGGAAGCAGGGGAGTGCGTCGTCCGATGACTTTGGCACAACTTAAATCAGTGACTCAATCGCCCGAGGAGAAAATTCTCGCGGCATTGAAGCCTTTCCGCAAAGATGGCCGCAACTTTATCCTACCGGGCTTGGAAGTAAAGGCGCAAGACACGACCATATTTGATATATCGCACGAAAGCTTAATGCGGGGATGGGAACGACTCAAGCTTTGGACAGATGCGGAAATGGATTCTGCCGCGCTCTACGTAAGGATTTGTGAGGCAGCAGTATTGCATAAAGAAGGTGCCGCTGCGCTGTGGAGAGATCCCGAGCTTCAACTCGCCGAAGATTGGAAAAAACGGCAAAAACCAAATGAAGCATGGGGCAAGCTTTACCACATGGCTTTTACGGAAGGAATGGAATTTCTCCAAAAGAGCCATGACAAGCAGGCCGCCGAAGTCTCGGCCAAGAAGAAAAGAAACTTATTCCTGCGGGCAGCTGCGGTAGTGTTCGTTTTGGTCGTTTCGACCCTATCCGTATGGGCGCTGTATCAATCTGACATTGCCACGGAAAAATCTCTGGAAGCCCAGGCCAAAAGTGCAGAAGCCTTGAGTGAAAAGGAGAAAGCATTGCTCGCCTCCAAAGAAGCGGAAGAAGCCAGATTAACGGCCGAAGAAGAAGCAGAACGAGCTGAAAGGCAAGCACAATTGGCTACTGAGCAGGAGCGCATCGCTGCTCTAGAAAGGAACAAAGCAGAATCGGCAGCCGCTCTTGCCCAAAACGAACAACGAAAAGCCCTTGAACAAAAGGAATTGGCCGATCAAAAAACCATTGAAGCACTGACCGAAAAGCAAAAAGCCGACTCGGCCAGAGATCAGGCCTATCGATTGCGAATGATCGCACAGAGCGAAAATCTCGCCTACCAATCGGCGCAAATAACCTCAAATCCGGAATTGGCCGGCTTGTTGGCAATTGAGAGCTATGAGGTAGCCATGAAAAATGGGGGAGATGCCAATAGTCCTTCGCTCTACGCGGCGGCGAAGAGAGCCGTGGAAAATCTCGACGAGACCTATTCGCCGATAAAAACCACACTGAACAATCCTGCAACGGCCATGAAGACATCGGGAACGAGTGTCGATGTCATTACCGAAGCAGGAGAGCATGTCGCTTTCAACTTGACTGATGAGTACACGAAATCTTTGGACGAAATGATTCTGCCAAGTGGTGAAGAACTCAGTGCGGGGTTTTTAGTGGGAAGCGCCGAGGATTACGTTCTTGGTTTGAAGTCACTTACCGTTATTTCCGACGATCAAGGTAGTTTGGAGGGGCATTCTGCATTGCTTCGCGGTGCCGCCAAAACGGCAGAAGGCGACCGAATAATAACCGGCGACCGAAATGGTGAGGTGAAAGTTTGGGAAAACGGAACAGAGTTGCATTCAACAAATCTCCAATCCAGAGTTAGAGATTTATCCCGCTTGGGCTCATCGGATGACTTCCTGATTGCTTTGGAAAATGGCAGCGTGATAAGGTTTTCATCCAATGATTTTTCAAATTCAACCTATACCGGCAGAGATGGGGTGCGTGCCGAAGTTGTTTCTTCCACCTCAGATGCCACGCGAGTCGCCGTGGGATATTCAGATGGGTTGGTAGGTATTTTTTCTGAAGGTGGTTCGAGAATCGCGGAGCTTCCGCACGTGGGTAGCATACGGTTCCTCCGATTGAATTCAGCGGATGGGTTGCTCGTGGTGGGAACCAGCGCAAAATCGGTTTTCCTCTATGACCTCAATAACCTGACGGCTTTGCCCATCGAGCTCACCGATAATCGTCCCATTGATGGACTGGATTATTCTATCACTCGAAAGGCGATAGTCATGGCCACCTCTGACCGAGAAATTAAAGAATACCCTGTTCGAAGCTCCGATTGGATTAACCAACTCAGAACTTTGGTTTCGCGAGACCTCACCGAAGAGGAGCGAAAGACATTTATGGGCGATAACAATTAAGACATGATAAAGATTTTAAAATTGAATGATATGAATGCCTTGAAAATACTATGCTTTTTACTTGCCACAACGGTTGCTCACACGTTGTCGGCGCAGAATAGTCCGTGCATATCCAAATTAAAAGATGCCGGCTTGCTTATCGAGGAGGGAAGGAACGACGAAGCCATCGATATTTTAACGGATGCATTGAAAAATTGCAATTACCAAAGCGCCGATCAGATTGAAGCACACAAGGCTTTGATTATCGCCTACTTCGAAATCGATGATTTGGAAAGTGCCGATGCTTCAGCTGAGGCCATCATGAAAATTGATCCGAATTACAAAGCGGACAGATTGCGGGATCCCGAGGAGATGATTGCCCTTTTCGAAAAGTTCAAGCCCAAAGCAATGTTTCGTGGAGGCCTTTATGGCGGAATAAACAGTTCATCCGTTGAGGCGTCACAGACCTATTCAATTGTATCTGACGATGACACGCCGGGCTTGGCCAACTACGAATCCGAAACGGGTTTTCAGATCGGTTTCACGGCTGAGTACAGATTGTGGAAAGAACTTTGGATTTCTTCGGGATTCTCTTTTCGTCGATCGTCCTATTCAAATAGCCTAGCAGACGTGGAAGATCGCACCATTTTTTATCGAGAGGATTTGAATTACTTCGACGTGCCTTTGGCTTTAAGTTATTTCTTTACCGAATCTAAAATCCAGCCTTATCTCACCGCGGGTGCGCAAGTTTCCTTTTTGGCAAGTGCTGTGGGCGAGCTGAGTCGTGATGACATATCTGACCTGGTAGATCGAGATATTCAACGTGAAGAAGTTCTGATCGGTCTTTTCGGTGGAGCGGGAATTTCTTACAACTACGGCAACCTATCGTTTCGCCTGGGCGCAAGCTATATGCTCTACCCACAAGACGTAAACAAAGAAGGGACGCGCTACGAAAATTTGGAAAGTATCTTCCGCTATTACTACCTCGACAATGATTTTACCATGGACTTTTTGCAGGTCAATGCGGGAGTAGTTTACAATCTTGGATTTAAAACGACACGATAATAAGCTGCTGAATAATCGAATAGGTTGAATTTAAAACTGACCTATAATCTTGAATATTTCCACTTGTTAAATAGCGCTTACCACTTGTTAAAGGTTGATTGAAAATAAACGAAACATGTCTCATACTTGTATTGTGGAAACGATAGTAAGCTGAATCAATGAAAAAGAACACCACATATAATTACTACACTAAATTGTCTTTATGGATGATTTTGGCCTTTGCGCTTCTAGTGGGGTGCAACAAGGATGATTCGGATGAGAATCCTTTGTTGAATCCATCTTCAATTAAAATTTTACAAGATGACTTTTGTGAACGAACCCTTGACCTGGTCCCTGGTGACGGCGTAATGTTGGCAGCTTATACCACGTTAGATAATAAGATCATATTCGTTCTATTGACAAATGATGGGGAGATTATTTGGCGTAAAGATATTGGACTTACTGCATTTATTAATGAGAATTCTAATGAGTCCACAGACATGCGAATCGAAGCCATTATCTACGAAGGTAATGGTGTATTTTCCATTATAGGAAACTATAACTTTGATGGAAGAATAATTAAAATAAACACCGAGGGCGAAATAGTTTCTGATCAGTCGGGCTTTTTTACCCTAACGAGCGGTTACTATCGGTTCGGTGTCTTTCAAGATGAAGCTCAAAATTACATCTCCTATGGTTTTACGGGAGGCACAAACAGGCTATTCTTTAGTAAACATTCGCTAAACGGAGACCTTATTTTCAGAACTATTTTTTCTGAAGCCTCGGGACAAGCTTTTTATGACAGCCAAGCGGTTACCGGATGCGTAGAATTGGAATCGGGAGAATTCGTTTTGGTCGGAACTTATTTGGCAGCAGACCTGGACGAAATAGCTCCTGTTTATTTCATTCGGAAATACACAGCCGAAGGTGAAGAGGTTTGGTCTAAAAGATATGAGCTCGAGCTTATTCCGAATAGCAACACGGATGAATACAGGAATTATATTCCGGGAGGAGAATTGCTCAAGAATCCCGACGGCACCTTTAGTTTCTTAATGAATGACGTCATTCGCAGCGCTGATCGATCAATAGCACGATTGATTAAGTTTTCATCGGAAGGCGATCTTCTGGGTGAGCAATTCATCGATTTGGCAACTACTAACCTTATTGGAGGGAACTCCCTGAACCGGGCAAATATCAGCAGGCAAGGTACGATTGGTCAATCATTGGCGCAGAGGGCCGACGGTTCCTATATTGGTATAGTCAATCGGTACGATGAGTCAGGTACTCCGTCCGGTTCTAATTTTAGAACCCCCCATTTCCCTTACATATTTGAACTAAGCGCCGGTGGTGACTTGGTAAATCTTGAGTTTTCAGATAGAGTTTACTCTACTTTCTACACCACTTGTGTGACTTTATCAAATGGTAAAACGGCAATCTATGGACGAATTATCAGCGTTGGTGAGACCTCCAAACCTCTAATTATTTTTCAAGAATGAATCGAGTTTGCACATATAGTATAGTCCTGGTGCTTCTTCTTTTTACGTCTTGTGATAAGGACAGTGCTGAGCCGGCAGAGGGCTTTATTAAAACCATAGATACCGAGGCTTCCTTTTTCAATCGTGGGCTTCTTGGATTAGAAGATGGATCCACTATCGTATACGGTGTTGCTTTTGAAGACGTAACCATAGCTTCTGACTACGGTCAAACCCCGTCTACGATTTCGAAGTTCGACAAAAACGGCCAACAGCTTTGGCAGAAGCAGCTTCCCGAAGAGGTTTATGAAGTCTGGAAAGGAATTACTTTGGTCAATGGCGATTTGATTTTTATGGGCCTGAATAGCGAATTGGGTTCAGAAGAGATTGGTCTGGTCAAAATAAATGCAGATGGTGAAATTCTTCAGATCACGAGTTTCACCAATCCGACAAATTCGATATTCGGAATTACGGCACGAAGTCTCGCATCAATGGATATTGAACCGCTGAATGCGGGAGGATTTGCGCTTGCAGCGAGAAGGCAATGGACACCTAGCAATACACCTAATCGCAGAATAAGGCTGATCATCTTTGATAGTAACATGTCCATTGTGAGCGACGAGCTTCACGACCCTATTGATCCGGAGCGGCAATATGACATTGCTGAAATCGAATTGGAAGTCGGGCCGGGTGGAGATATTTGGCTCTTGACAGGAACCCCCGGTTTCACACCTGCTTTGTCTCCCGTTGGTCACGAGCTGTCTCGCGCTGCCGTGATGCAATTCGACGGGCAAACCTATGAAAGGTTATCGGTAGCACGCTTTATGGATGATACTTTTTACAGCCCGAAAACCCTGGTTTTTAATTCTTCCCGAAACCCGATTTGGTCGGCTCCTTTTCAGGAAGATTTAGGACAAGGAATCGAATTGTATAATGTGAGGAACCAAGAGGTCGTATCCATAGGTCGCACGATAGAGCTGCGCGAAACCAATCAGGAAGGTGATATATTGAATTCCACTCAGGTGAATGGCTTTAATGGACGAGGATACTTTCACAAGGGAAAACGATGCGATTCGGGTGGCTTTATTTTCATTGGCACATCGGGTATCAGTCAGAACTTGTCCAATCCTTCCCTGACAAAAATTCTTCTTGTTCGCACCGATGATAGACTGAGTGTGCAGTGGAGAAAAGAAATATCTACGAATAGAGCTGCTCTGGGAATGGACGTGCTTGAGACAGAAGGAGGCTTTCTGGTTTCAGGGTCAAGCCTATCGATCAATGAAGAATTTCGAATGATCTTTTTTAAAATAAATGGCTCGGGTGAGCTAACCAATTAATAAAACAAATAACCAGTAAAACGATGATAAAGATGAAAACCATTAGTAGAGGAATAGCCTTGTTGGCAATTACACTGACAATTGCATTTGAAAGCTTCGCCCAAGAGCCAACCTGGGCCTGGCAATTAGATGCGGACAATAGTATTTGCATATTACGCTTAATGGAAACGGATAATGCTGGAAACACCTACGTTGTAGGAACGTTTTCTGAGTTTGATTTAACCATTCAGGATCAAATATTACCCATGCCTGAAGGAGAAACAAGTGCCGGGTTTATGCTCAAAGTAGACCCAAACGGAAACCTTCTTTGGATGAAAAGTTTCCCAAATGCAATCATAGCTTCAGATCTCGCCATAACTTCAGATGGGCGCCTATTTTTTGCCTTTACAATCACACCCGAGACTCCTTTCAGTCCGATTGATATTGATGGTGTTTCTTTTACCATGTATCTGGGAATAAATGGTTATGTCTATGAATTTGACGAAGACGGTACGGCTATTGCCGGCCACGAATTTCAGGATGGCTCTAATTTTTTCACATTAAGCGGACTTAATACAATGGATGTCGATGGTGAAGATAACCTCATTATGAGTGGGGTGTACTCTTCTTCCATGATCATCAATGGTTTTCAGTTTACGCATCCGGAGGGTTTATTTACCGCTGGTTTTTTGTTAAAAATGGATGCTGATGGAACAGTAGCATGGGGCGAAGACTTCACACCAACTGATGATAGAGGAGGTTTTGTATTTATGGATGTGGCTCCCGACAATTCGATCTTCGGCTATGGAGTATGGGGTGGTGATAGCCTCTACATTGGAGACAATTTTTTTATCGAAAGTCAAGAAGAAGGAGAATTACCAGGTGGAAGATACTCCGCAAAGTTTTCGGCAGAAGGAAATTTGATCTGGGCAACCTATATTGGCAGCGAACCTGGTGCCGGCGGCTCATTCTCGGGTATAACTGCAACAAGTGATAATGGTGCAGCCCTCTTTTTTAACGGAGGCGAAGTAAGTATCGATGGTGTCCCTTTAAATGGAACCGATGGGTACCTCGCCAAACAAAATTTTGAGGGAGGGATAAGCTCAGTGCAGGACATCGCTTCACAAGGCTCCTTAGCAAAGATAAAAGCAACCGAGGATGATGGCTTTTTAATTCAAAGCAATTTCGATTCGGAGACATTCACTATCCCCGGAACCACGATCACCTCAGCAGAAGCCGGGTTTCGCGATGGTGTTCTATTCAAATTGAACAGCGAATTGGAAACCGAGTGGTTTGTTCAGGTAGGTGGGGAAGACAATGATCAAATTGTGGATGCCAAACCGTTTGACGGGGGTTATATCGTGGTAGGCGACTATCAAAGTTCGGAACTTGACTTTAATGGAGAAACCATAACCAATGACTTTACTCCGGATGCCGATATTTTTATTGCAAGGCTAGACATACCGCTAAGTGTGTCTAATCGAGATAAAGTGGAGTTGGTGAACGTGTTCCCAAACCCAACCAGTGATTTCATTCAAGTAGACTTGAGAGAGACCGATGCACGCATAGATCAAATAAGCATTTTTGATGTAACGGGTAAAATGGTTCTTCAAGAGAATAACACCGCGGGACAGTTCATTCAGATTGAGGTTTCTAATCTTCCACAGGGTCAATACACTGCTTTGCTTCAAAGCGGGATGATTACTTACGTGTCCAAGTTCATAAAGCAGAACTAAGACTGAAATAAAAAAGTGCTAAGGCGGTTTGGCAAGACCTCTCCACTTGTTAAGCCGCTTTTGCCACTTGTTAATATTCTTTGGAATTCGCCATAGCTTGTGGCATACTTGTATTGAATAGATGCCATTGCACATAAACTGCCATTTAAAGACTGTGCTAATTTTATATCTCTTATGACCTTTGTTTTAATATCCATATTTCTGTTAGCGGGTCTCGCGGGTGGTTTCTTCTTTGCCAAATCGAAGGCAGCCAATGAGCAGAAGCATTTGCTTTTCAGATTGAAGAATGCTCTTTCAGGTAAGGAATCATCGGTCGAGGATATGCCGGAGGAAGCAAAAGACATTGTGCTTTTATTGAAGACTGAGTTAGAAACAAAGAAAAAAACGAGTAGCAGTGAAGTAAAAGAAGAACCGGCTGAGTCAGGTATTAAAGAGCGGCTCAACAATACCTTAATCATTAATGAACTCGGGCAGAAAATCACCTCTTCGCTTCAGCTCGAAGAAACCTTCGATCACCTTTACCATACGCTCAATTCCATGATGGATGCCTCCATTTTGGAGCTCGCCGTTTACGATGCCGATATGGAAAGGTGGCAGGTATTCTCAAACAAGGAAGATGCGTATACGGGCGAGTATCACAACCACATTGCTGAGTGGGTTTTAAACAATGATCGTGAAGTCTATCTCAATGATGTTCAACTCGACTTCGGAAGATTTGTCGATCGACCGCTCGAATTGAAGACAGGTGAAAAGGTGGCGAGCATGATGTCATTTCCCATTTCAATGGAAGGCAAAGCAAGAGGAACGATCTCCGTCATGAGCTTGCGGAAGGACGCATACGATGAATACCACCAAGAGAGCATTGAACACTTGTTGAATTTTTTGGCGGTAGCCCTCCAAAATGCATTTACGCACGAGCAACTCAATCTCCTAAAAATCCGAGCAGAACAGAGCGAGAAGCACGAGCAGCAATTTTTGGCAAACATGAGCCACGAAATCCGCACACCCATGAATGCCGTCTTGGGTATGACCAACCTGCTGCTCGACACCGAGATGAGCGAAAAGCAGCTGAGATACCTCAAGGCCATCAAGACCTCATCAAAGAACCTTTTGGTGATCATCAACGATATCCTCGATTTGAGTAAGCTCGAAGCCGGAAAGATGGAAATTGAGAAAATTCCCTTCCGCATTCGCGATGTGATTGAAAATGTGAGTGACACCAATCGCTTCAAAGCCGAAGAGAAAGGCTTGGGTTTTGAAGTCTTTATCAGTCCTGAAATTCCCGAGGTCGTAAAAGGTGATCCGACCAGGTTGAATCAAGTGCTTACTAATCTTTGCTCGAATGCTACGAAGTTTACGGAGAAAGGAAGAGTGTCGCTCAGCGTTGCTCCATCCAAAGACAAACACTTTGTGACATTCAGCGTGCAGGACACCGGAATCGGAATTCCCGAAGATAAATTGCACTTGCTGTTCAGTAACTTCAAACAGGTTGACTCGAGTACTTTTAGAAAGTACGGAGGTACAGGACTCGGGCTCTCCATTTCAAAAACACTGATTGAGCTTCAGGGAGGAAAGGTTGAGGTAAAAAGCGAGTTGGGAAAGGGCTCCTTGTTTTCGGTGCATATACCTTACACGGTAGGATCAGTAGAGGATGTGAAGTCCTTGGAGACAACCACGACAAGCGATTACAGTTCGTTGACAGGAATACGAGTGTTGATTGCCGAGGACAATGAATACAATCAAATTGTGGTCAACGATACGCTGGAAACGCTTATTTCTGATGTTCACATCGAGATAGCCGAAAACGGCAAAATTGCGCTTGATAAAGCGGCATCTTCAGATTACGATGTGATTCTCATGGATGCACAGATGCCCGAAATGGACGGTTTGGATGCTACCCGTGCCATCAGAACATCAGACGACACCATAAAAGGCCAAATCCCGATCATTGCGCTGACGGCTAGTGTCCACAAAGCAGATATTGACCGGTG
>JGI12048J13642_10233588_pt1 | contig 11035 bp, 9 predicted proteins | sample ElkSlonscriptome_16_FD_13642 | JGI IMG/M metagenome (IMG submission 13642) | reverse complement strand
CTCGATTTTAGCAGAGGAAGAATTGTTCCATGGCACTTGCCGAAGACAAGGTACGCGAAGCTTTGAAGCAGGTCATCGACCCAGAGTTGTTTGTCAACATTGTTGACCTTGGCCTCATCTACGTATGCCGAGTGGGTGACGAAAAGGAAGATGGGCGTCATGACGTCGACATTGAGATGACGATGACGAGTCCGATGTGTCCTGCGGGACCGCAGTTGGTTGCGGGAACGAAGGCCGCCGCTGAAGGGATGGACGAGGTAGATGTTTGCGACGTCAAAGTCGTCATGGATCCGCCTTGGTCGCCTGATTTGATGACCGATGATGCCAGAGATCATCTCGGTATTTTCTAACATTGCCTCCTTTGGGGCCTAATTCGGGATTTTCCCATGCGAGTTTTTGTCGGCGAGTTCACCTGCGGTGGAGGAATGTCGCAGGAAAGTGTCGGTTCGATCCCGACGGGGATACGGGCCGAAGGCTCCGCAATGCTTCGCGCTTTGGTCACCGACTTACTCAGTTTCGCGGATGTCACGGTCCCACTTGATTCGCGTTTTGACTTGGAACTCGATGACGCGGATCTCTTTTCCGTCCGTCCAGATGCGTCTTTGTTTGGTCAGTGGGCCGCCGCCGCTCGCGATTGCGATGCAGCCATCTTGGTCGCTCCCGAGAATGACGGGATCTTAGCAAAATCGGCAGCAATGCTTCGAGCCGCTGGTGTCGATGTGGTTGCAGGAAGCGGTGATTTTTTGCGTGCCGCCAGCGATAAGCTGCAAACCGCCAAAGTACTGCTGCGATCTGGCGTTGCCCATCCCCACTACGTCACCTTGTCGGACTCTCGTTACGAGTCCGAAATGCGTCGCTATGATCGCTTTGTACTCAAGCCACGAGACGGATGCGGAACCCATCAGATTCGCATTTTCGATTCTTACAACGAGGCGATAGGCGAATTGACCGATGACCTAATTTTACAGCCTTGGTTGTCAGGGCGTGCGGTCTCGGTATCGCTGGTGGCATCGGGACAGCATCAAACGTTTTTGCCTGCGGTCTCTCAACAATTCTCAGACGATTCATGTCATTACGCCGGAGGACGCGGTCCATTGGATGATGATTCGCAGTCTCGAGCTGCATTGTTGGCATGCCGGGCGATTGCTGCGATGCCCCCAACCGTACGAGGATTCGTGGGAGTCGATTTATTGTTAGGTGATTGTGCCAGTGAGGATTGTGTGATCGAAATCAATCCTCGATTAACGACATCTTATGTTGGGTTACGGCAAATGATTCACGGCAACTTAGCCGCACGGCTGTTCGACTTAGAAACGGGACCTGTCTCCTGCGATGCCGAAGCCGACTCTGTCCACTGGACCGCCGACGGCCGTGTTTGGGTTAACGGCAGCGTCGCGGAAACGATTTAGGGCCTATCCGAAAAAGGGTCTGACCCTTTGGAGGCGAGTCTGTTTTTTAACTAGTTTTTCGGCCTCGCCGGAGAGGGTCAGACCCCTTTTCGGATAGGCCCTTAGTCGATCGTAGAAGCGACCTTTGACTAGATCCACGACGCAGAGACTTATGCTACACTCTGTAGCAGCATGAGCGATTTCCATCTACACATCACCAGCACCCTTGGACTACTGCTCGGGGCCTGTTTAGCTGCAGGTGTCTTTGCCGATCTGCTGCGCCTACCAAAAGTCACGGCGTTTCTACTGGTGGGACTTCTGGTGGGCCCAAACGCTCTTGATTTGATCCCAGCCGATCATGTCGACCGATTCGAGCCGATTCTTGAATTCGCCATGGCGATTGTGCTCTTCAACTTGGGCTGCGACTTTACATTTAGCCGAGTGAAGCGAGTCGCAGGGCATTGTTTGGCGATTTCGTTTTTTGAGATTTTTCTGACGTGTGCTTTGGTAACCATCGGGCTGCGCGTGTTCGGTTATTCGGGTGGCACCGCATTGCTTCTTGGCTGTTTGGCGATTGCTACCGCACCGGCGACTACCATTCTGGTACTGAAAGAATTTCGATCGGAAGGGCCAGTGACCGAGAGTACCGGTTTCTTAGTGGCGATGAACAATTTCGCCTGCATCGTGTTGTTCGAGTTTGCGTTTTTAGCGATCCATTTGCTGCAAGACAAACTCAGTGTTCCGTTCGGTGAGCAAGTCGGCGTGGTAATGATCGACATCGCCGGGTCGATCACGTTTGGATTACTGGGCGGGTTGGTGGTGAGCTACGGATGTGGACTACTGCGGATGACACGCTGGTTGGTGTTATTGGTTGCGACCACGACTTTTCTTCTTGGCGTTTGCGATTCACTCGAAATCCCTTACATGGTGACCTTCTTAGTGATGGGCGTGACGGTCGCAAACACGTCTGACATGAAAGGCAAAATTGTTGACGAACTCGATCACTTGACCGGTTTGTTGGCCGTTGTCTTTTTCGCAGTCCATGGGACCCATCTGGACATCGGAGCCTTCGTTTCAGCGGGCATGATTGGCGTCATCTACATCGTGCTGCGGATGACCGGGAAATGGGTCGGCGTCTACACCGCCGCTCGCGTTACTCGGCAACCACTCGAAATCCGTCATTGGCTCGGCAGTTGCCTGTTCGCCCAGGCGGGTGCTGCGATTGCCCTTTCATCAATCGCGGCAGCACGTGACCCAGAACTGGGGGTTCCCATCCAAGACATCATCCTGGGTTCGGTCGTTATCTTCGAGATCATTGGGCCGTTGTTCATTCGGCAATCGTTACTGCGAACGGGCGAGGTGCCGCTGGCCCAGGCGATTAATCACTCCAACCGTACGCCGACCGAGCAGGTGCGGGAATTGGCCGACCGATTTCGTTCCGGTTTAAGCCGTTCGGGATTTGGCCGCGCGGGAAGTTCGGATGAGATCAATGGCGATTTGACCGGTGTCGGCGGTCGCAAAATCTTGGTTCGTGATCTGCTACGGAAGACCAAGGGTATTCATCAATCGGCCGACTTCGATGCGGTCATTTCTCATATCGAACATAGCCACGACAACACCTATCCCGTCGTTGATGACCGAATGCAAGTCGTCGGTGTGATTCGTTATCCGCTGCTCAGTAACGTGATGTTTGATGACAGCGTCACGCAATTGGTGCGTGCAGAGGATTTGATCAGCGTCAGCGACACGACGTTATACCCCGATGAACCCGCATCTCGTGCATTCGAGTTGTTCGAAGCCGAGACGGATGATTGTATCCCTGTCGTCACGCGTGAAGAACCGCACGAGCTTCAGGGCGTCGTCCGCCGTAGCGACGTGATGCACGCGTTGATCAATCGACGACGAAAATCGAAGTAGCAGATGGTTACATCCCTAGGAACGTACGCTTGAGCCAAGCGTTTTTGCGGCGTTCCATTTCCATCAACTCGCCAAAGAAACCACCGCTTGATGCGGGTTGCTGAGTCGTCTGAACAGGACGTTGAACGTGGTACTGCGATGGATAATGGTAGCCTGGGTAGGGAACGGCATAAGCAGGTCGTTGGACCTGATAGGCGCCCGAGTGCTGCATTGGCGAATGCTGCATTGGCGCGTGCTGCATTGGCGCGTGCTGCATTGGCGCGTGCGATGCGGCTCCGTACGGTGCTGGGCCATAACTGGGGCCACGCACCACCACGCCTTGAGCGTTAGCCGAGGTGGCTGCGAAACCAATCATCAAAACGGCAAATGCAAACTTTTTCATCTTCATCGCTAAGTCGAGGTAAAGGAGATAGCCGGTCGCGATCACACGACCGATTCGATCAAGCTTAGGTCACGATTCAGATGCGGGGGGAAAAATGCGCTAGCATTTGGCAGGATCGTAGCAGAAGAGCCTAGTAGTCGATTGCCGTTTCGTTGGCGGCTCGATTGTTCAGCTCGCGAAGTTGGTGCATCGTTTCGATGATTGTTTCGGCCTGCAGCCGAATGGCCGATTTCGCATCCTTTGTCGCCAGAGCTTCCTGCCCCTCTTTCTGCAGCCTGTCAATCGTCTTCCAATTCATAAGCCAATTTCGCTCATTGGCGGCCGTCCGCAATTCCTCGACCGTTTGTCCGAGCCGATCATACAATTCCTTGGTTGGTTTGGCGCTGTATTGTCGATAGGGACCTTTGCCACCAGGAACTTGAGGCAACGGTTGATGGGGGAGTTTCGAATTCGCCTGCCAATACTGGTGCGCGAAAATCGCTGCGACGATCAATCCGATGACCACCGCAACAATTGACCCACTTAGGTTTCCATCGATCCCAAATCCCACGGCTCCTAAGAAACAGATGGCCATTAAGATCGCAAACAACACCCAAATGGGTGCTTCGGATTTTTTCATTCGCGAAGGCTTGCGCGGCGGTTTTTCCGATCTGGAAACGTTCTCGTAAGTCTCCTCAATGCGAACAATGATGACCGATGAATTATCGGGGCCACCTCGGAGGTTCGCCAAGTCAACAAGCACACGGGTCGCTAAGTCCTCGGGTAAACAATCCATCAATGTCGCGATTTCTTCGTCCTCGACTTGGCCGCTCAGCCCATCGCTGCAAAGCAAAAACCGGTCGTTCTCCTGGAGCTCGAAAGGACCCTCGATATCAACTTGAACCGTTTCATTCGGACCAAGCGATCGAGTGATGACGTTTTTGGGGATCGACTGCCCGATCAAACTGCCAGACAACCCCTGGCCACTCGCTTCAAACTCCCAGACGAGCGAATGATCAAACGTGAGCTGCTCGAGCACGCCACGCCGTAATCGGTAGACGCGTGAATCGCCAACATGAGCAATGATCGCACCCGTTGATAGAAGCACGAGCGACGACGCGGTCGTGCCCATGTTATGAAATTCGGGATTTTGCATCCCACGCCGATGGATTTCAGCATTTGACTCGACCAACGCTGCTCTCAACGAGTCGCCACAATCATCCAGCGTGGATCGAAAATACTGCATCGCGATATGCTCGACCGCCAAGCGACTGGCCAGTTCCCCTGCCGCATGAGCGCCCATTCCATCGGCAACCACGAACAGATGTCCGCGGTCAAAAAAACGCTCCGCACTGGCGGCAGGTAAACATGCCAACGCGTCTTGGTTGTTCGCTCGGCGCATTCCGACATCGGTCAATTGCGAAAAAGCGATTCCTGATTTCCAATTTTCCGACACAGAAAAACAACTCGACCTTAAATGGTGCTGATTGGATGCCCCACCTATTGTAACGGGTCGCGGCGCAGGAAAGAATCACCCCAAGGTGTCGTTATCTAGAAAGAAAACCGGCAGGTTTTCCCCATTTTTCGGAAAAAGTTTGTTCGCCTAGCGACAATCGGTTCCGAGCACCCGTTTCACGACCGTGATACTCCTTGTCCTCTTCCGTAACCGGATCGCTTAAATCGGGATAGCCAATTGCAATTGCCGTTTGCGGCTCGTGGGTCTCAGGAATCTCGTATTGCTGGCGTGCGGCACTCCGATTCAGACCCGCCATTTGGTGGATTTGAAGATCCAATGTCGTGGCTTGAAGAGCCATATGAGCGGCCGCTTGCCCTAGATCATGTAACGCGACACGATTCGGTTGATTGTTGTAACGGAAACAACTTCGTGTGACCGTGATCATCAAAACTCCCGCACGGCCTGCCCAAGCACGGTTGGCTTCCGCCAGACACCCCAACATCGTTTCAAAGGCAGCGGTTTCTTGACGACGGGCAATAACCCAGGACCAAGGTTGGTCGTTGAAACTACTCGCGGCCCAGCGAGCGGCTTCGAGTAAAGAAGTGATCTTTTCATCTTCTACCGGGCGAGCTTCAAAACGATAAGGACTCCAACGTTTTTGGATCGATTCAAACACGCTTTTTTCGACTGGATTGACCAGCGTTTTCGACAATTTATTCATGAACGCTAACTCTTTTTCTTCCAAAGGTAAACTTTTAACGCTGCGAGGTCGCGCACGATTAAATACTCGCCATCGACCGCTAAGTGAGCCCACGTATCGTTGCCGACTGAAGTTCGATCGACAATTTCGAGCTTGGTTGGATTGGCCTCGATCAGTAGCAACTCACCGGTTTGGTCAAGCGCAAGGATCCTTCGTCCGCAAACAATCATGCTCCAGTATTTCCCGAACGGAGAACTGGTCCAGCGAATTGTACCATCTTCTGCATCCAAAGCGGTGAGGCGTTGATTTTTCATGTGCAAATAGATCAAATCGTCGATGACAACAGGCGATGACATGTAGCCTTGAGTCTTTTGAACCCATTTTTCGGTCACTTCCCACTTTCCGTTTTCATCTTTCGCAATGTTGAACATTTGCGATTTGCCGCTGTGAGCCGCCGTAAAGACCGAATTGCCGACGAGTAATGGTGTCAAAATGTTCATACCGCGGAACGCTTCGATCGGTTGGGTCCAAAGCACCGTTCCGTCGGTGAGGGAAACGCCACACAATTCTTCTCGCGTTTGCACGATCAATTGCCGGGTACCATCCAACGTTCCGATCGCAGGACTTGAAAACGCACCGTCGTTCGTCGTCCCAACTTTGTTTTGTAGCGACCTCCAAACGATGCTGCCGTCTGGCAAAGCGACTTTCACGAGTGCTCCACCGGTTTGCACATAAACGGCATCACCATCGATCAGAGGCGAACACACCGCTCCAAACTGCTGCAACGGAGTCCCCATCACTTTGGGAAAATCGACGCGCCAACGTTCTTCGCCCGTCTCGGGGTCCAAGCAAACCAAAACGTCTCGCATTCCGAAGATAATCAAAGAGCCGTCGACGACGATCGGTGTGGAGCGAATCCAATCACCGTTAGAGGCTGCGAAAAAGGGGACCGCCATCGCTCCGGGCCATTGTACCGACCATTCCTTCGATCCGTCTTTCATTCGATACGCGGTGACCTGCTCGGTCGTTTTGTCGATCGTCTCGGTGGTATAAACCATCCCGCCCAAAACCACTGGACCGCTGTAGCTTGGCGAATGGGGATGTTCCCAAACAAGCTGCAAGCTATCTGCAAACTCGTCCGGCCACGGACACGCTTTCGTCGTTCCGTCGCGTGCCGGTCCACGCCACTGGTTCCAGCCCGACGAGGTCAATGAGGTTGGTTCGGCCGCAAAGCTGATCGCCAGGAAGCCCATCAGGGGAGAAATGGCAAGGAAGCAAATTGCCAAGGTCATCGAGAGACCATGCGACTTGTTGGGTGTCTTAAATGAAAAGAACATATGTCCTCTGTGAGTTAATCGGCAGGTGAGAGAAAGAAGCCAAGACCTGCGACCTGCCGCGACGGTCTCATTAGTTTATCATAGCGGCAAGTGATTACCGTGAACCCTGTTGCCGTACAATGCCCCATCGGTTGTTTTTGTAGACTGCGCACTTGGGATCAAGGGATAATGGGGTGCGATCGATTGCTATCGTTTTTGCGCGACGAAATGATTATGCTTTTGGTTGACCAATCGACAATCGCACGAACCACACAAGTCGCGCAAATCATAAATCAACCCACCCATTATTCTGAAGAGGCTTTTTTGAAGCCCTTAGGAACGCGATCGGGGTATCAGCCTACGCAATCGACTGGATCGCTTCGATAAAATCGCGCATGAATTGGTAACGATTCGCAGGGCGTTTTTGTAGCGCTTTCATCACCACCTCGTCAGCCGATTTGGGGATATTGCGATCGGGCGATCGTTCGCTTGGTGGCTGGATTTCTTTGTTCTGAATGTTGTCGAACGTCTCGTTAATATCCGCACCACGAAACGGCTCGCGAATCGCCAATGTCTCATAGAGGGTTACGCCCGCACTAAAGATATCCGAGCGTTCGTCGATTCCACGGTTTCCATTGACTTGCTCTGGCGACATGTATAACGGCGTGCCTGGACGTTGCCCGCCTCCGGTCAACGTTTTAAGCTGCTGGGTTTCCGTTTCTTCAGTGGTCAAAACGCTTCGGTTCAGCGGAACATTGTCGTCCGCTTGCCCCCAAACCTTTGCCACGCCCCAATCGAGTAGAATCACTTCTCCGAAGTTGCCGACCCAAATGTTCTCTGGCTTCACATCACGGTGGATCACGCCGCGAGCGTGCGAGTAGGCGAGTGCTTGACACGCTCCGACGACGATGTCCAATCGCCTCTGCATCGGATAGGCATCGATCGTGGGTTGGTCACCTTGCGCAATGCGTTTGAGAATTTCGAACAGATTTTCGCCCGAGATCCGTTTCATGACAAAATAGATTCCCTGCTCGCTATCGCTGCCGATGTCGTAGACGGGTACCGTATTGGGATGCTGCAATTGTGCGGTGACGCGTGCTTCGCGAAGAAGTCGGCGTTGTTCTCGTCGATCCAGTCGCTTTTCGGGCAGCAACATCTTGATCGCAACGGTACGTCCCGTGATCGGATCAAAGCCCGCTCGTAAAACCGCACTACCACCCTGAGCCATTTCCCGCATACTGGTGTAGCGGGCCAATCCAGGAGGAACGTTCTGCGGTAAATCGGGATCCGTACCGGACAATATAATAGTGGGTTCGTTGATCATCGATCCATTGTAGCCGGAAAGTGGAGTGGACTGCACTTAAAATGGTAGTGAAAAACCTCAACCGTGACACCTACACAACTAGACTACACATCGATTTCTTCGGCGTCTTCGGCTCTTTCCATGATAAACCGGAAACGTGCGGAGGCATCACGGCCCATTAGATCGCTAATCACTCGGTCGGTTTCCAGATGGTCGTCGACTTCCACCTTCAATAATCGCCGCGTTTTCGGATTCAGCGTGGTTTCCCAAAGGGTTTTGGGCATCATTTCGCCAAGTCCCTTAAAGCGAGTGATCTCCGGCTTCGCTCGCCTGCCATGCTCTTCGAGAATCTGTTCGCGGTGCTCTTCGTCGTTCGCCCAGTACGTTTCTTTGCCAATGTCGATACGATAGAGCGGAGGCACCGCGATGAACAAATTTCCCTCGGCAATCAAGCCAGGCATGTGCCGGTAAAAGAACGTCAACAATAGCGTCGTGATATGGTGGCCGTCCGAATCGGCATCGGCTAGCAGGATAATCTTCTTGTACCTCAGCGTAGCCAAATTCATATTGGCTCCGATCCCGCAGCCGAGCGAGGCGATCATGTCCTGGATTTCTTTGTTGTCCAAGATCTTCTTCAGCGTCGCACTTTCGGTATTGAGCACCTTTCCACGCAGTGGCAGAATCGCTTGCGTGTTCCGGTCCCGGCCCTGCTTGGCACTGCCGCCTGCCGAGTCGCCTTCGACGATAAACAATTCCGAACCCGCTTTACCGCTGGCCAAACAATCGCTCAGTTTGCCTGGCAACATCGTTCGCTTTGCACCCCCTTTTCGCGATACCGCGTCGGCAGCGGCTCGAGACGCCGCACGGGCACGAGCCGACGCGATGATGCGAGCGATCACCGAGTCCGCTAACGAGCGATTATTGTTCATCCACTGTTCCATCGCTCCGCGCACGGACGCTTCGACCATCGCATGGGTTTCGGGATTGTTGAGTTTGTCCTTGGTTTGCCCTTGGAATTGTGGCTCCGCGATAAAGATCGAAATGATCGCAACCAATCCTTCGCGGATATCCTCGTGCGTAATTTTGACCCCCCGTGGCGTCAAGTTATGCGTATCGATGTAGTTTCGAACCGCTTTATTGAGACCGCTGCGAAGACCGTTTTCATGCGTCCCTCCGCTGCCGGTTGGGATGCCGTTGACGTAACTACGAACATGTTCGTCAGTTGATTCCGTCCACTGCAACGTTAGTTCCAACCGAATGTCATCATCCTTTCGAAGCACAAACGGCGTTTCGTGAATCGGACGAGCATTTCGCTCTTTTAAGACTTTCGCTAAAAAGTCAACGATACCTTGTTCGTGCAAGAACGTCTCTTTCGTCTTGGCGACTTCGTCGATATAAGTCACTTTCACGCCGCGATGCAGAAAGCTGACCGTTTCGAGCCGCGAGCGAATGGTCGCGCTATCAAAATCAATCTTTGGGAAGATGGTCGGATCGGGTGTAAAGGTGATCGTGGTTCCGGTTCCTCGCACCGCTCCCTTCAGTTTTTGAATTTTCGTTTTGACTTGCCCGCGTTCGAAGATCATCCGGTATTGTGCGCCATCGCGGCGAACAACGGCTGTCAATTCTTTCGACAACGCATTGACGACCGACGCCCCCACGCCGTGAAGTCCACCAGCGGTCTTGTAGTTGCCACCGTCAAATTTCCCGCCCGCATGGAGGACGGTTAGGACCATTTCGAGAGCAGGCTTTTTCGTTTTTGGATGGCGGTCGACTGGAATGCCGCGGCCATTATCGCTCACCGAAATCGAGGAACCATCCTTATGCAGCGTCACGCTGATTTCGGTCGCGTGACCATTCATCGCTTCGTCGACCGAATTGTCGACGATCTCCCAAATCAAATGGTGTAGTCCCGACATGCCGACGCCACCGATGTACATCCCCGGTCGCTTGCGGACCGGATCGAGTCCTTCAAGAGCGGTGATGTCTTTGGCACTATAGGATTTCGTAACCGTGCTCATTGCGTTTCTTGTTAATGCGTTGCTTGTCAAAAAGTTTGCGTTGTTCTAACAAAAACTACTCTTCAAACGTCTCGGGTGCCGCGATTGGTGGCGTAATGATCTCGGCAATTTTGCCATTCTTTTGGATTTCATTGCCGCGTCCGCCACGGGCTGTCACCCGATACTTTGCGGTCGAGATTGTTTTCTTTGCACCGCGATTGGTTTGCACGGTCAATAAATCGCGATCCCCCGTGGATGGTTTAAATCCAAGCACCCGATCATCCGATGCCAAGCGAATCAAGGTGACTCCCTTGCCGGCACCGGACAAATAGTTGACTTCTTCGGCGCTGCACACCATGGCTCGGCAATTCGCGGTAACGGCTAAGATCACTTCGGTGCCGTGAACAACGGCAACATCGACGACGGCTGCCCCCGGTTTCACTCGTGCGAACCGGCGGCCGGTTCGAGTGGACGGTTCGGCGAAACTTTCCAGACCAAACCGCAACGCGAATCCGTTCGAGGTAACCGCCAAGACATGCGCCGCCGGACATAGGTCTGGCTTCTTTGGGTCTTCTTTGATTTCGTCGATGACTCGCG
>JGI12048J13642_10385096_pt1 | contig 11040 bp, 10 predicted proteins | sample ElkSlonscriptome_16_FD_13642 | JGI IMG/M metagenome (IMG submission 13642) | reverse complement strand
GGTGATCTCGGCGCTTGCTCCAGCAGATACTGCAGTTTTGATAAGTACGAACAACTACCTGCCGACCCAAACCGGCGATTATCACCTTCGCTATTTCACTACTTTTTCGGGAACGGATCGAGATTCAACCAATAATTTCTTTGTCTCAGACACGATCAGAATAAGCGACTCCACCTACGCAAGAGATAATGGCGATGTCGTTGGGTCCATTGGAATTGGCAATGGAACAAGCGGGGAAATTGGCTCGATCTTCGAGCTTGACAGCGCGGATACTTTAAGTTCGGTAAGTATATACATACTAAACGCAACGGGAGAAATGACCGGACAGCCGATTAGTCTTAATGTGAGAAGTTTTAGCTCAGTTCCAGGAACGATCATCGCTAGTTCCGACACCGTAACATATTCTTCAAGCGGAGCATCTTGGGTGCATTTCGATTTTTCCAGTCTAGGAGGAAAAGTGCCCCTTCCTGCCGATACGTTCTTCCTTGGAGTGGTTGAGCCCGACAGTAATCTTTCGCTCGGGGTCGCTTCCCGCACGGTCACCCCTAATGTCAATTATCTCGACTTTCCAGGCAATCCCCAAAACGGCTGGACCACCTTGGATGTATTTAACCTTTTTAGATGTTTAATGATCAGGCCTCATTTTGCGCCCGTTCCTGTGGTTGTTTCGGTATCTTCTATTGTGGATGTAGACCTTACTCAACTTGAAGTTTATCCTAACCCAAGTGTGGATGGGAGATTTATTATTCAGGGCTTGGATGCCGACGATCAAAATAGGGTTGTAGTGGTATACGACATCAATGGGCAAGAAGTAGGCGGACTCTCCCGTAACACTCAGAATTATGGGGCAGATTTATCGCTCAACTTGAGCCACTTGGCAAAAGGGGTTTATTTCTTAAGAATCCAACAACAAGGGCGGCTTAGTATAAGAAAACTGGTATACCACTAGGCAGAAACGGCGACTTCGCCAAAGAGCTCCTTCACCATCTTTTCTCTATGATCAAATATCTTTTTTAATTGGGGTTTTACGATCATCGGCTGCGCCAGCTTACCGAGGATGCCGAGGGGAGGTAAATAATAGATCTTGTCTGTCATCAAGGTCCCTTGCTCTACTTCTTCAAAATGATGTTCGTGGTGCCAAATTTTGTATGGACCAACTCGCTGCTCGTCGATGAAGTATTTACCTTGTTCTACAAAAGTGATCTCTGTAACCCACTTCATTTTGATCCCGAAAAGAGGCCTTACCGTATAAGTGATAAACATTCCAGGATACATCTTACCCACCTCTGTATTAGAGGTAATGACGAAATCCATCTCTTTTGGAGTGATCTTAGACAGATTTGAAGGGCTGCTAAAGAAGTCCCAGCATTCATTAACTGAGGCAGGGACGATAATTTTCTTTTCTAAATAATACATAAGTCGTAGTTTAGGAACAAGCAATTTAAGCGCTTGTTTTAACAGTATGAGGATCTTACTAAGTGGTTCAAACGGATATATCGGAAGAAGGTTATTACCTGTCTTGCTAAATCAGAATCACGAGGTGATTGCTTTAGTGCGTGATCCGGATACGCTACATCTTTCAGAGGAGGAAGCTCAAAAAGTTAAAGTTTATGAAGCTGATTTTTTGAATCCGGAATCACTAGAAAAGCTACCTCAAGAAATTGATGTGGCTTTCTATTTAATGCACGCCTTATCCAACAATGCTGGTCAGATTTCGACCATGGAAAAGCACATTGCGCAGAACTTTGTCAACTACATCGACTCAACCGAGGCGAAGCAGATCATCTACCTAGGTGGCATTAGCAATGACGACCAACTGTCTAAGCACCTAAGCTCGCGATTACTCACGGAGGAGCTATTGGCCAAGTCTAGAGTCCCACTAACGGTCTTAAGAGCGGCTATTATCATTGGTTCAGGAGGTGCTTCTTTTGAGATCATAAGAGATCTTGTAGAAAAGCTGCCGGTGATGATCACCCCAAAGTGGTTAAATACCAAGTGTCAACCCATCGGGATTCGAAATGTGATCAACTATCTTTCAGCCGCAGTGGGTGACGAAAGACTTTTCGGCAAAATCTACGATATCGGCGGTCCGGAGGTACTCACTTACAAGCAAATGCTGCTTCAATTTGCCGAGGTAAGAGGCATGAAACGGTATATCGGCACCTTACCTGTTATGACGCCGAGATTGTCTTCGTATTGGCTTTATTTCGTAACCTCTACTTCTTATCGGATTGCGGTAAATTTGGTAGACAGCATGAAGAACGAGGTGGTGGTGAGAAATGAAGGGATTCAGGAAATCATCCCACAGGAGCTCATGTCATATCAAGAATCTGTGAAGCTTGCTTTTAAGCGAATCGACCAAAATATGGTGGTTTCTTCTTGGACGGACACGCAATTGAACCATCCTAGACAACGAACCCTCAATCATTACATTCAAGTTCCTCAAAATGGAACCTTTACAGATTATAAAGCCATTGTTTTTCCCTCCAATGAGGAAGAGCGTATCATAGATAATGTGTGGTCGATCGGTGGAGAACGGGGTTGGTATTATGGCAACTGGTTGTGGAAGATCAGGGGCTATATGGATAAGCTACAGGGGGGTGTGGGCTTAAGAAGAGGACGAAGAAGCCCTGATCAGATCTACAATGGAGACTCATTGGATTTTTGGCGGGTGTTGTTGGCAGATCGAAAGAGCAAAAGGCTGTTGCTTTTTGCAGAGATGAAGCTTCCCGGAGATGCTTGGCTGGAGTTCAGGATCGAACCTTCAAACGAAGGGAAAAGCAAGCTGATTCAAACCGCGACTTTCAGGCCCAAGGGTTTGAATGGAAGGATCTACTGGTGGAGTGTAATGCCGTTTCACCTTTTTGTATTCAAAAATATGATCCGAAGAATTGCCAATTATGGCAGAGCCAGCACCTTAAGCTCGCAAGTAATTGATTCGCGGAATTGAATCAAGCAATTTTTGCGTGTAAGGATGTTTTGGATTTGCGTAAAGCTCGTCAGCTTCACCTTCTTCTACAATTTTGCCTTGATTCATTACCATAACCCGATCGGACATGTACTTGATCACAGAAAGGTCGTGAGAAATGAAGATGTAAGTGAAGCCGTGCTTTTGCTTCAAGTCGTTAAGCAAATTGAGCACCTGGGCTTGCACTGAAACATCCAGAGCCGAAACAGATTCGTCACAGATAATGAACTCAGGAGATAGGCTCAATGCTCTGGCGATGCATACTCTTTGCCTTTGCCCTCCTGAAAACTCATGAGGGTACCTCTGGAAGAAATCGGCTTCAAGGCCTACGGTCTCCATCAGGTCAATGACGCGTTCCTTTCTTTCATTTTTACTTTTTCCAATGCGATGCACCGTCATTGGTTCCAAGATGGCTTCTCCGATCGACATTCTGGGGTTTAAGGAGGAGTATGGGTCCTGAAAAATGATCTGCATCTGTTTGCGGTACTTTCTCAGCTCGGCCTCACTGCGTCCTACAAGCTGTTCTCCCTTAAAATAGACTTCTCCCCCGGTAGGCTTTACCAATTGCAAGATGCTTCTTCCCAAACTGGTCTTTCCACAGCCTGATTCACCCACTAAGCCGAGTGTTTCGCCCTGCCTCACTTCAAGATTCACCTCATCCACTGCCTTTACGTGACCGACAGTTTTTCTAAACACCCCTTGCTGAATCGGATAATAAGTTTTTAATTCTTTTACCTCGAGAATTCGTTTCGCCTCAATTATTTTCTTGAGGGCTGAACTCCTCTCTTTCGCACTTATTTTTAGCCCGTCGAGCTTTTGGTCATAGTGAGGATCGTTTAGAAAATCGTTTACGGTAGGTAGCTTTTTTAGGCGATATTTCTCTGGCGGTCTGCAAGCGATTAATCCTTTTGTGTAAGGATCGGTAGCGTGAAGAAAGATGTCTTTTGTCTCACCCTCTTCCACTTTGTGGCCGGCATGCATGACGGCAATGCGGTCTGCAATTTGAGAAACTACGCCCAGATCATGCGAAATGAAAATAACGCTCATGTTCCTCGACTTTTGAAGTTGCACAATCAGCTTGAGGATCTCTTTTTGCACGGTTACATCCAGGGCAGTAGTTGGCTCGTCGGCAATTAACAGTTTGGGTTCACAACACATGGCCATCGCGATCATTACCCGCTGTTTTTGACCACCGGAAAGCTGATGCGGATAAGCGTCATACATGCTCTCGGCCCTGGGTAGTTTTACCTCCTTAAACCATTCAATGGTTCTCTCTTTGGCTGAGGTCTTGTTTAAGCCTTTATGCAGCCTAAGGGCTTCAGCTACTTGTTCTCCACACTTCATTACAGGGTTTAAAGAACTCATGGGCTCTTGGAAGATCATGGCAATTTCTTTTCCTCTGATCTTTTGTAGTTCTTTTTCCTTTGCCGTGCTAATAATTAGTGGTTCTTCTAATCCATTGTACTGAATACTTCCTTGGGGAATACTGGCTGATTTTGGTAAAAGGCCTAAGAGGCTTAAACTGCTTAATGATTTTCCAGAGCCGGATTCTCCCACAATACCCAAACATTCGCCCCTCTTGATCTGAAGGTTTAAGCCGTGAATGACCTCTTTCAATTCTTTCCCCTGTCGAAAACCAATACTCAAGTCCTTGATATCGACTAAAGTGGTGTTGGCGGAATTGTCGGTCATAATCTTATGATTTCTTCAGCTTTCAGCGTTTCTTCACCCATGAATTTAAGAAGCAATTGAGCAACCGCAAGGGTATCTTCAAGGCAATATTCGCTAATTCTTTTCAGATCTTGGTCTTCATAAAAGGCTTTGGCCACCATACTGCCATCCATATCCGACTTCGGAGAATCAACGCCAAAGAGCTTGCAAAGTAGTTTCAAAGAGGTGTAGTGCTTATAGTCTCCAAACTTCCACAGCTGCATGGTGTCCAAATGCTGGACCTCCCAGGGTTTTCGACCTGCAATATCAAGCATGTATGGAAGCTCTATTTGATTGATTAGCATCCTGCGGGCCATAAAGGGAAAGTCAAACTCTTTGCCGTTGTGTGCGCAAAGTAAATGGTCTGAACCTTTGTTAAAGCGTTTCAAAAGGTGAGCGGTTTCTTCAAGCACTTCTTTTTCATCTTCTGCAAAGACACTTTTCATTCTGAATGTGCGGTTATGCCCTTCAAAATGAAAATAGCCCAGACTCACGCAAATTACCTTGCCAAATTCTGCATAGATTCCCGCCCTTTGGTATAGGGTGTCTTCTTCTTCGGACTCTTGGTTCTTGAAGAAAGCAGCTTTTCTGTCCCATAAGGATTTCCATTCTTCATCGAGCTCTTCATAATCTTGGTTGGCAGGGACGGTTTCAATGTCGAGGAAAAGTATTTTCTTAAGATCTAAATGCTTGAGCATGGGGTGTAGCGGTCTAATCCTAAGTTAGTCAATTAAACCCGAACTCCCATCACCAAAATGTCATCGACCTGTTCTTCATCCTGCATCCATTCGTAGAGGGATTCGTGTAACACTTCNCGTTGTTTGTTCAGGCTTTGCTTTTCTACAGATAAGAGCAGTTCCCTAAAACGCTTATACATGAACTTCTTCCCCCTGGAACCCCCAAATTGATCCGCGTAGCCGTCCGAGAAGATATAAAGCTGATCGCCTTTTTCGAGCTGGATGCTATGGTTCGTAAAGGCATTGTGCTTGGCATTCACCGATGAACCGATCGGGAATTTATCGGCCTTAAATTGCACGATTTCCCCTTCGCGAAGCAGGTAAAGCGGATTGAAGGCACCAGCATACTCCAGTTCAAGGGTTTCCATGTTCAAAGAGCACATGGCGATATCCATACCATCCCTACTGGTTGAGTCGGCATCTTTTTGATGTAGGGTTTCGGTAACTCCTTTATTCAACTGATTTAGCATTTCTGCAGGGCTTGAACCTTCAGTGATAATGAGCGCTTGTTTTAGTTGATTGTAGCCCACGATCGACATAAAAGCTCCGGGAACTCCGTGTCCGGTGCAATCTACCGCAGCAAAAAAGACCTTTTCTCCAACTTCGCCTAGCCAATAGAAATCACCACTGACAATGTCTTTTGGCCTGTAGAGAATAAAGGAGTCCGGCAATAATCGTTTGACAAAACTTTCCGGAGGTAAAATGGCTTCTTGGATCTTTTTGGCATATTTGATACTGTCGGTAACTTGAACGAAGTATTCTTCGATCTGCATGCGCTGTTCATTGATCTCTTCCTTTTGAGCGACTACCTCGGCAGTTCTTTGACGCACTTTATCTTCGAGGATCCGTTCATTTTCAGCCAGATCGTCCCGCATTTTTAAGAGGGCGCGTCCTAGCGAATCTTTTTCACTAAGAGGGGTGTAGTTTTTTTCGAAGTTTCCTGAACCAACCGCATTGGCAAAGTCTTTTGTGCGCTTCAGACCGGAAATCACATTGTTCATGGCGGCTGTCATTTCTCCGATCTCGTCTTGACCCTCTTTCATTCTGCTTGAAGGGAAGACCCCTTTTCCCAATTTTACCGCCACTTTTTTAAGTCGNACGATTGGCTCCACAATGGTTTTGGTTGTGTAAAGGGCAATAATAATACCGATGATAACCAGGGCAATACCGAGGTATTTTACTAAAATTTCAAGATTGTCAAACGACTTGAACATATCGCTGGTATATCTTTCTGCATCACTCTTCTGAACATTGATCAGATGATTTAGCTGCTCCATAGCTTTGCTGGTCAAACGATAGATCTCACCGCCCTCTTCAAGTGAAGACCTGGCGTTGAGAATGGCAAAGGGGTTTTCTTCATAGTCTTCGAAGGTTTGCAGCATATCGATGACATCTATACTTTGCTGGTGGAATAACAATTCTATGGTTCCGAAAAGACGAACCAGCGTATCTTGCTGAGATTGATCCCAATTCTCGGAGATGTTTTCAATACGTTCTTTGATTTGCGGAAACTCTTCCCTGCGGAAGTCCATCAAACGCTGCTTGTCTTCATGCTCCTTGAATTCCTTCAACCAAGTTTCCAGGAATAATCGGCTTTCTAAAATGTTGAACTTCAGCTCTTGAAGTAACTTTACGGAGGGGGTATTGACCGAGTTGATCTCGTCATTGATCCGCTTACTTTCTTGCAAGGTGAAATAGGTAGTCACGAAGACGATCATGGTGAGAAATATAAGTATCCCGAAACCGGTTCCTATTTTCTTACCAATTGTAAACCTGATGTGCATGGCTAAGCCTTGTAATGCTATTTTTTAGTCAGACCCTGGGTCTGTGCTATTGGAACCGCCCTGTTCTTGGTCAAGCTGTTCCAACTCCTTCTTGTAACGCTCAGATTTTTCTAAATCGTTCAAGCTGAAGTAAATTCCCTGAAGGCCTGTGAGCGTGGCCCTTCTTTTAGGGTCAAGTTCATAAGCCTTGAGCATGTAAGGCAGAGATTTTTTAAATAAAACTACAATTCGATCTTGAAGCTCGTTCAACTGCTCAAGGTCTAAGCCGTAGTCCATCGCATTTACAATATCTACACCCTGGTTGTAATACAAAATTCCCATGTTGTAGTTCGCACTCACATTATTCGAATCGATATCTAAAATCTCATTGTACAAGTCGATGATCTTGGTGTAATAGCTTTCTGCTTCAGTAGAGTCCCTTTGAACCAATTTATTGTATACCGTAGCTAGCGCTAAATTGAAGATGATGTCTTTTTCTTGAAAGTTAGTATTTGGATAGGCATTAGACATGATCTCCTTGTAAAAGCGGTAGTTGGTAATCGCTTTTTCATAGTCGGTGGTGTTCAAGGAGGTGGCCGCGTGATTGTATACCGTTTCTGCCAGGTACTTTAAATTCTTTCTTGAACTTTCAGAAAAGGTGCCGTCCGGTTGCATGTCGATCGACTTTTTGAAACTCTCAACGGCGATCACGCGATAAGGAGATTGCACGGCATCAGCCTCTCTTTCCTTGAATAATTCTTTGTAGACATAGCCTTTGTAATAGAAGGTGGAGGCTTTTTCCGACAATAGGCTATCTCCGTCGGCTGCATCAATCAGTTCTTTGGCTTTGTCTAAATTCCCTTCTCGAAGATACTTGGTAGCATCAGTTAGTTTGTTTTGCGCGAAAGTGGCAGAAAAATTCAGCGCAAGACCAAGTAGTGGTAGTATGTAGAGTAGTTTTTTCAAATCAGTTGACTAATACGGCTAATTGTTCTAAAACGTTCGCAACTTTTAAATCTCGACTTTCAATGTTGGATTTGTTCAGTTCAAATTTTTGTCGGTTCCCTTGAACGATGAAGTTTATACCGGCACCCTGTCTTGCTAAACCCGGCTTTTCCGTGATCACCAAGGTGCTTTTCCCTTTCAAGCTTGCCAGGGCTTTTGATAGCTGGTCTGTACCCCCTTCAGGAATAAAAAGAATGTGTGGATTACCCATGGTTCCAGGGTTCTCAATGTTTTTGATCGAAAAGGACTGATTGCTAACCTTTTTTACTTTCGACATCTTGGTAAGCTCATTGAACAAAGGGGTGTTTTCTCCTAAAATCCCAATGGTGAACTCACCTGACTGATAATCATCAGGCCACTCAATGTATTTGGTAAAGTTGTAGATGAACACCGCCTTGATCTTCGCATTGGTGTCCATGTTCTGACTGGATGAGCTGGGCTTGAACGCGCTGAGGATCGGGAAGACCGATAATAGAAGTATGCTAATGAATCGTTTCAAACTTGGTCAGCTAAGATTGATAAAAGTAATAAACTTTTGCATTAATAATCAGACTATTAACTAAGCAGGATTCGTGCCAAGCTATTTCTTTCTGGTATTGAACAAATCTTTCTTTCTGCCCCCTGAGCTTTTGCCTGAGCCCCCTTTTGCTCGACTGCCTGAACTTTTTAGTCTTCCTCTAGACACTTTTCGTTTCATATTGAAAGTGCTTCCTGGCTTTCTGCCTTTTCTTTTATACCGATTTCGCCCCCTTTTCTTTTTGAATAAGCGAAGTTTTTTTCTTTTGCTTTTGGCCAGTTTTGCTTTTGCTCTACCTTGAAAAGGGTTCACACGACTAAAGATCGTTGAGTTTCTATACTTGCCTGACGGCGCTGAACGCTTTGCGCCTCCCTTGCTTCGCGAAGTCGGGCCCTTATATGGACCTGAGCATGAAACTAGTAGTAGAAGAATGGAAAGAAAGGCAAATACTTTTTTCAATAGTTCGGCGATTAAAATCGGCTTACAAAGCTACCAAAAGCATGCCGTAAAGCGAGCTTACTCATCCATAACCAACAGGGGAATCTCAGTTCTAAAAGATAGCTTATTGGTGATGGATTTAGTAAAGATTCTTTCAAAAAGATTGTGTTTTCTAGCTAACATGGCTACCAGGTCAGGCTTCTTATCATTGATGTACCCGCTTAAGCCTTCAATGATGTCTTCGTTAGAGATAAAATGAATGGAGGTTGGGATATCCCCGGCTAACTCTTCTAATAGTGCCGCTTGCTTGGTTTTTTCTTCCGAATAAGCTTCGTCTTGCTTTCGTACCACATTGACAAATTCAATCGGAGCTCCGGCAGCTTTAGCGAGGCGAAAAAGAACTTTGAGCCGATCAAGTGAGCTAACCTTTCTAAGATCCGTAGCCAGGCAGATGCTTTTGACTTTTGCCGCTTCGTTGTTTTCCGGAATGGCTAAAACCGGGCACTTAGTGGTTTGGATAACTTCTAAGGTATTGCTGCCAATAAAGATCTCTTTCAAGCTGCTGGCGCCTTTGGTGCCCATCACAATGATGTTACTACTGCAATCAGTAGCTACCTTGGGGATCAAAGGCACAAAGCTTCCCGTCCGTGAGTCTACATTCACTTTAAGATGAGCATAGTTTTCGTCCTGCAGCACCTTCTCTTTGATCTTCATCAACTCAGTCATGGAGTCGTTGCGCATGCGATCTTGCATGGACATGATCAAATTAGATTTGGAATAAGGAAGTTTATAGGAGTTGAACAAAGTAAGCTCGGCATTGAACAGTTTGGCCATTTCTGCCGCCCAAGGCAATGCTTTGTCAGAATTGGGTGAGAAATCAGTAGGGAATAGCACGTGCTTCATATTGAGTAGAAATGGTAGTCTCTACCAAATATAAAAAATCTGCCTTGAATGCCTAATTAGTCGACCAATAACTTAAAGCCTTTTCCATGGCTGTTGATGATTTGAATGTCATCATCTTCTTTAAAGATCTTCCTTAGTTTGGTGATGTATACGTCCATGCTTCTGGAGTTGAAGTAATTGTCATCTCCCCAGATCAGATTTAACGCATCGTTTCGATCCACAACCTCCCCCATGTACATGCACAACAACTTTAGCAGTTCATTTTCCTTGGAGGTGAGCTTCTTACTTTCTCCGCCGTTCTCAATGATTCTCTTTTCAGGGAAGAAGACGTAATCTTTGATTTTGAACTCCTTTTTCTTGGCCAGTTGATCTTTCATCTCGTCCACTCTGCGCATGATGGCTTCGATGCGCATCAACAACACTTCCATAGAGAATGGCTTGGTGATATAGTCGTCTGCCCCGGATTTAAATCCTTCTTTTACGTCTTCCTCCATACTTTTGGCCGTAAGGAATATGATCGGTGTTTTAGAAGACTGCTGTCTGATCTCCTTGGCCAAGGTAAATCCGTCCTTTTTAGGCATCATTACGTCAAGAAGGCACAGGTCATATTCGTCTTCAGTAAAGGCTTTAAATCCACTTTCTCCGTCTTTCACCCAGTTTACCCGCATGTTCTTAATTCTCAGGTAATCGGTTAACATTCTACCCAGATTTTCATCATCTTCTGCTACTAAAATGTGCAATTGTTCCATAATCTTTATCAATTGTCTTTGTAAAACTTCAAACTAACTTCTGTTCCTTGGTCTTTTTTACTTTTCAGACCTACTTCGCCATTAAAGTGCTCCATCATGCGCCTCACGTAAGTGAGACCCAAGCCAAAACCTTTAACGTCGTGTAGGTTACCGGTAGAAACCCGATAAAACTTATCGAAGATCCTCTTCTGGTTTTCTTTTGAAATTCCAATGCCTTCATCTTTCACAATAATTTCAAAGCCATCTTTAC
>JGI12048J13642_10644005_pt1 | contig 11050 bp, 6 predicted proteins | sample ElkSlonscriptome_16_FD_13642 | JGI IMG/M metagenome (IMG submission 13642) | reverse complement strand
TCAAAGGCTAGGCTGCCGTTGCCACCCGCGTCGGTAATCGTCCCGCCTTGAAGCGTGCCGCCGCCGGTGACGGTGACCATAGCGCTTTGACCTGTCGCACCGACCAGCAGTCGTCCGAAGGTAGCACTGGCCCCATTGAACGTGGCCGTACCGTTACTGAATTCAGCGGTGTCGAACACGTCCAACGTGCCGCCGGTAAAGTTCAGGTTGCCGCTCTGAGCCATGGAGCGGGCAAAGGCGTGGCCCGAGGATTGGCTGAGGTCGCCGACTACAACCAATTCGTCAGCTAACCTTGGTGTATTGCCGCCCCAGGTCGCCGAGTTGGACCAACCTCCACCGCTGGAGACTACGGTCTGTCCGGTCGCCCCCAGTTCGTTGACGTACTCCTCGATCTGTGCGTAGCCCGCGGCGCTGAGGTTCCGCCAATCATTGGCATTGGTCGAGCTAAGGCCGTGGGCGGCTTCCCAGTTGTCGGCCATCCCATCACCATCAGCATCGACGAGTCGGGCACGCGGATTGAGGTAGTCAGGATTGCTGCCGTAATTCGTGAACAAGTCGGTTTCGCGCACAATCACGCCGCCCAGTGTTCCATAGCTGGCGACCTCTTCCATGATTCGGGTGTCGACCACGTCACGGACGATCGACGGGCCTGCGTGCTTGAGGACGTACGCGACTGCTTCTTCCGCCGTCATCGCTGGGGCGTTGGGCGTGCCGAAATGGTGCGGGTTGGACACGACGGTCGCACCAGGATAGTTGGTGATGAGCGAGCCGTTGAGCACGCCGTCCCTATTGCCATCATGCATATTGCCTTCACCGTAGATCTCGAACCGAGGATCGCCTGAGCGGAACGGGTCGCCACCATTCACTGGCCCCTCAATGAAATAGTTACCGATTGCGTTGGCATGAGAGTCCATGTTGCTGGTGTCACCCATGATGTAGGCGGCAGTCTCCCAGCCGTAAACCACGTTATTGATGAACTCGTTCTCACCGCGGACTTTGGGATTGCGGGTGACGCTATCAGTAAACAAGCTTTTGATGATGCTAAACCGCCCGCCCTCGGGGAACGTCATCAGCCCGCCGGCGCTGTGCCCGACAACGTCGAGGCCCTGGCCAATGATCGAGTTTTGAACGGTGATTCTATCTAGCGGGGTACCCTTGCCATCGGAGTTGAACGAGAGCGTCTCATCCACGCCCCAAGTGATCGACATGTGGTCGAACATCATGTTGGCACCGTTGGACGCGCCGCTGGCGTCTTCCCGGCCAGCCGCTCGGCCCAGACGATAGGCCATGTGCCGGCTAATCGTATTGCTGGCGGCCGAATAGCTGACCTTGTCGCCGAACACCGCAATGCCACCCGGCGCGGTTTGGCCCGCGATAGTCGTGTTGCTCTTTACCACAATCGGTGAACTGATATTGATGACGCCGCCGACATCAAAGACAACGAACCGGTTCGATGCGCTGACCGCGTCGCGGAACGAGCCGGCTCCGGAGTCATTCAGGTTCGTGACGCGGTAAACGCTGGCCGAGTTCAGATTGGTACGGGCTCCGGTGGCATACGCTCCAAATCCTTCGGCACCTTCAAAGGCAAGCGTTTGACTCCATGCGCTAGCCTGAAGGAGCAGCCAAGCCGAGATTGCCATCCCTCCAATCAACCAGGATCCTAGGTGAACGACAAAGAAGAGTGACACGTTTCGCAGATACAAAGTAACGTCCTCGAAAGGCAAACCAATAGAAAATCCTATGAAGCCTTCCTCGTAACGAAGCCAGATCTAACGCTCAAAATCGCCAATTTCCAGGTGATTTTTCGGATTTTCAGGAAGCTTTGGTGACGCTGAGAAAAGCCGTTCGTCGGTCCGCACCGAAACACATGGCGCAAGACCACCCTGCCGCTCTCATGCGTGGCGATCGCCTTCTAGTGCACTATTCCATTGTAGACTTCCGCTACCCTAATTTTCAAATGGAACGAAGCACTAACTTCCCTCGGGCGTTGACGCTTGGCCCCGATTTTGATGTTCAAGAATCTTCACCGTCTCCGGTGCATCGGGATGCCAGGGGTCGAAGGTACCAACGTCCTTGCGTAGATGCTTGGCAAGTTCTGGCACGGCTGATCTAATTCCCTCGACGACGCAGCGGGCCAATTCGTAGGCCCCGTAAGTGTTGTGGTGGGTGTCATCCTTTAGCGGCGTGGCTTGTCTGGGGAAGGTGTTCGCCGGATAGTGAACAAAGGCCCGTTTCGAGTCCGTTTCGCCAAGTGCCTCATAGAATGCTAAACTCATCCGGTGCAGATCGATCACCGGCACGTTCTGCTTTGCACCTACCTGACGAACCGCTTCGGCGTATTCGCTTAGCGTCTCAAAGGGTTGTCCGCCGCTCCATCGCCGACGTTCCATCGGGGTGACCAAGACCGGGTGCGCCGCTTTTTCATTAGCCTTGGTGATGAAGTCTTCCAGATCTTGTTTGTAGGTCGTAAACGGGCCGGCACCTTCGCGTCGGTCCTTTTGGTCGTTGTGACCGAATTGGATGAAAAGATAATCTCCCTTTTTGATTGTGCTAAGAATCTTATCGAATCGCCTTTCGCCCCGAAAACTAGATAGGGCTCGTCCTGATTCCGCATGGTTCGCTACGGCAACACCTGAATCAAAGAATCGCGGCAGACATTGTCCCCATGCGCTCCAAGGTTCGCTAGGTTGGTCGGTCACGGTCGAATCGCCCGCCAGATAAACGGTGATGATGTCGGTTGCGGGCTTGATCGTGACCGAGCGAACGCTTTTGGCATCGGGCAGAAATTCAATGGTCAGCAGTTCGTCCCAATGCGGCGATAGCGGATTTTTCTCCCGATCATTCAGACTCACCCACCGACCGCCGTCGATTCCCGGACGTCGCACGTTCACCGCAAATCGGCGTACCGAATCGTTGATACGATCCTGCTGCATCAGCATCAATCGGCGTGTCTCGGCTTTCACGGTCGCCGACGCCGCTGCCTCAGGACTGTCGAACGTCACGCTCACTTCGTAGTTGCCCTCGGGCATGGTGAGGGCAAACAAATTGGGCTGTTCCGGCATCCATCCGTAGCCAAGATCTGCGGAATATTTCGTCGAGGTGTCGACCTGTGCTACCGTGTCGCGACCGAGTTCGCTGCCGAACGAGAACACTTTGGCTTGCTCCGCTCGGGTCGGTCCTGCCGAAACAAACAGGGCATATAGCAGAACGATTGTTGTGGTTTTGATGGTCATTTTGTTAGCGTACATATTGAATCGAGAATGGTTGCTGCGGCAATTCCATGCCGGTGCCCAAATAGAAACCGGTGTGCGCGGGTTGGTTGTAGCCGACGTTTTGCCAGTCGACGGACACTCGGTAGTGCGGGTCGTGCATTAACGTGCGCAAGCGAAACTCGCTGGGAATCGTCGTCACAAAAATCATCAAACGAGTGTTGTCCTGCGAGCGCAGAATCAATTCTTCACGCCAATCGCCCAGGATATCTGCGGCCAAACAGGGATTCGATTTCGTCGAGTTGTTGGCGGACCCGAAGTACGGCTTTCGATAACCACTCAGTAGGCGACGCTCCGTTTTGAGAAGCGCATCCCACTTGCTGATTACGGTTCCGTCGAGAAGTTCTCGAGACAGATCCCCGTCCCACCATATGCCCATGTTGATAGAGCGAGGACGTTTCTCGCTGATCCTATCGCCATGAATGTTGAAGATATCGTTTCCACCGGTACTCCAAAACTCAAAGCCTGGTGAAGTCGGATCGATATCGAAAGCAACCCCACGCCCGATGTCTCGATGAGGATGTTTCTTCCAGATCGCAGATCCGTCCGCCGCACGAAACTCGGTGCCTGCATCGTGTGCGTGGCCTTCGTGAATGTCGAATACTTCCAGCCCGGGACGGCTCAAATCCATGTCGGTCACGTGCAGAGCGTCACCGTGTCCAAGTCCGGTGGTGTAAAGGCCCGTACCATCGTCGTCGATCGCGCAAGCACCAAAAACAATCTCGTCACGCCCATCGCCATCCAGATCGGCGACCGAGATTTGATGGTTGCCTTGGCCAATGTAGCCTGCAAGGTCAGGGTGGTTGAGAGTGTCGAAGGTCCAAAGATTTTGCAATCGACCCTCCCGCCACGCCCAAGCCGCGATGCAAGTCCTGCCTCCGCGCCCCTTGCCGCTATAATAACCGCGACCCGTCACCAGGTGCGGATGAACTCCGTCGAGGTAGGCGACGCATTGGTTGAACCGATCCATGCGGTTGCCATAGTTATCGCCCCAGATGTCCCAAATTTGATCTTTCGTGGGGCTATCTGTTTCGGGATGGCGCTGCGGGACGAAAGTCGTCGTCGTCAACTCCGCTCCGGTCTGGCCATCAAACACGCTCAGATACTCAGGCCCGCTGAGGACGCTGCCATTCGCATCGCGGTAGTTAGCGTCTTTCTTTCCGATTATCTTTCCTTGACCATCGACAGTACCATCGGCAGTCTTCAAGACGATTTCGGCGCGTCCATCACTGTTCAAATCGTAAGCTGTCATTTGGGTAATGTGAGCCGTCGCGACAATGTTGGTCCCCAAGTTGATGCGCCATAAACGTTGGCCTTCCAACGTATACGCATCAATCAGCACAGGACCGGTGTGTCGGCGAGGATGACCACCGCCCCAGGAATTTGACGGTTCCCAGCGCAAGATCACTTCGTAGTCACCGTCCCCGTCAAAGTCCGCGACGCTGGCATCGTTGGCGCTGTATCTGTACCGCTTGCCGTCAGGCGTTGTTCCACCACCGGGGACTTGAAGAGGAATCTTCAAGTAAGGTTGGACCGGCGCATTAGCGGGCAGCGTAAAACGACCGCCAAGCTCATGAACCAAGTCTTCGACAAATGCCACCACACGCCAACTTGTTTCGGCGGACGAATCCCAGGAAGCATCCACGTACGAAGTTTCCCGCAACGGCGACGCGTTCAGCTTGACTTCCTTGCCGCCGGCAGTCGTTCGATAGAGGTCAAATCGGATGGCTTCAGGATCCAAGCCGAGCATCCGCCAACTGAGGAAACTATCCTTATCCGACATGGGGATCGCGACGAGTCCACGATCAAGCCTCTCGACGCATACCTTCCTCGCAGTTAACGGTTCTTCAGAATTGCAACGTGTTGGAAACCCGAATGTTGCGAACAATCCGATCACTGCTACTCCGCAGGCTCTCGCAACGGCAGTTGCCAATCGAATAATCGGCTGGGCAGGGGCCTCGCGTTTTGCAGCGGAACGAGAGCCCTCAATTTGATAAGACATTTACAGAAGTCCGTATCGAGTGTGACGGTGGTATTCCACTACAGAAACAGAGGCTGGATGTGCCGCTCGAAGAGATTGGTGGTGACGTTTCTTGAAATCGAATCTTGGCAGGCATCCAACTGATCGAGATATCGCGACCCCATCTTGGCTGCCACCTTGAAGCCCACGTGCAGTAATTGACGCAGGTGTGGATTGAACTGTTCGTCGGCTTGATTATGGCGCAAGGCTCGCACGAACGGTTCGCTACTCCAACCGTTGACGATTTCCGCCGTCGGCAATTGGGACCGATCAATGTCAATCACCGTCGCGTAGGGAGCACACAGTTCATCGATGTGGACCAGCGCTTCGCGATAAATCTCTTTGGCCATTGCCAGTCCGCTACCGCCAGCCTCCGCCAATCCGATGACTTCCTCTAACCAGGTGGTGCCAGCCGTCTTCACATGGACGCCGACGTTGTGTTGTTTCAGCGCGCGGCGGATCGGCCCATACAACGAAAACTTGTCGCTTCCAGAATGGACGCTTAACTTCAAATTATCGGGAAGCCCGTATTGCCGCACGGCATGGCCGATCACGCCAAGATCGTTGTTGAACTCGCGTTCGAACTGCGCCACGTCTCCCACATAGTCCACCCCTTTGTTAAACCGACCGGTAAACTTCGGTGCGATGGTCTGGATCGGAATTCCCTCGTCCGCGATCGCCGCCAAGATGATCAATAACTCGGGCGGCGTTTGCGGACCATCGGTTTCGTCCATCGATATTTCTGGGATAAAGTTGCCCTCTCCCTTGGCCGCTGCGATGTGCCGATACACCTTGCCTGCCTGCTGTATCGCCAGCAGAAACTGACTGGCCACTCGCTCCGCTTCGACCCGCGAACCTTCGATCGGGCGGTCGATACCCGCGATCTCCATTTTCTCACTTAGTTCGGGGTGACGGTCGACAAATGCATGGATCGATTCCGCAGATGCTCGCTTGCCAATGAAATCCGCCACATCGATCGTGAAAAAATCCGAGGCCTCCATAAAGCGGTCAACCGTCTGCAGTCCAATGTGGTCGGCATCAACATGATAGGGACGGGACCAACCAAGCGTTTGTACTGCGGTTTCAGCGGCAGCGAGAACGCTGGCTGGCTCCGAACCGATAATGGCGTGTTCGCGGTTGGACTTGTTCCAAACGGGCACGATCTCCGCGCCTCGCTCCGCTGCCTGCACAAAGGCCTGCAATTGCGGTTGAGCCTGATGAGCGAACCGATCGCCTACCCCAAGCGTGAATCGACTAAGTTTTAACATGAGTGCCTATGCAATCTAAGAAGTTCTAATCAGTTGGGTTCACCCCAATTATTCGTCTTCGGTGCCCAATCCAAGATGAAGCGGGCCGCGTGGAAGGGCGATCTTGCGATCGCGAGCGACATCCACGGATGTTCGATCTTGCGTTATTTCGGGCATCGCCACATCCTTGCAATTATTCTTCATAAGCTTGGAATCGTCCGCAACTTCGAATCGGACGTTTGACATCGTCCAATCAGCGGCATTGGTCAACTTGCCAGCCTTCTTGGCTTGGATGCTCACGTTTTCTAAACAGATGCTACGCATCGGTTTTTCCGAATAGGCATTGGCATACAATGCTTGGGCCGCTCCGGTCGCCTTGAGGTTGGTGATCGAGATATCACGGACCTCCGGAATCCCTTGCTCAGCAGGCTCGACATGTTGAGTTAGCACTTTCCAGTGTTCTGGGATCGTTGTCCGGTCCATACCCTCTGGGATCGTTGGATAGCTGTAGGACGGATACCAGTTCAGTTCAAAGTGCAACGGGTAGGTGACTCCTTCCATGATCAGGTTTTCGAATCGAATGTTCTCGACGACGCCACCACGAACGCGAGCCGACTTGATTCGAACTCCGTTGGCTGTTCCGTAGGCGAGGATGTTTTGCACGAGCACGTTGCGAATACCGCCCGACGTTTCACTGCCCAACGTCACCATGCCGTGACCCGATCGCGTCACACAATTCCGGATCGTCACGTTCTCGGTCGGGCGATTGACTCGCAATCCATCGGCGTCACGCCCTGCCTTCAAGCCGATGTTGTCGTCATTGCAGTCGATGTCGCAATTCTGAACCAAGATGTCACGCGAAGAGTCGATGTCGATGCCGTCACTGCTCGGTCCATAACCGCCGATGTTAGCGCGGATTTTTACTCCGTCCACCGTCACCCGCTCGCTGTAGGTCAATGTCAAACTCCAAAAACCAGAACGGTTGATCGTGACGTCGTGAACCTCGATGTCCTCGGAATCATAGACCGCCACAGCTCGAACTCGTTTGCAGTCGTAATCAACCGCCCAACGCAGTCCACGTTTATCGTAGTCGGCCAACATACCGCCTCTGCCATCGTCGCCCCAGAACTTGTGCCACCAATATTTCCCATTGCCATCGATCACCCCGTCGCCAGTGATTCTAACGTTGTGTTGTTGGTAGACATTCACCAGCGCCGTGGGCCACTCCATCTCGATGCCCGCAACTCGCGTCGGTCGCTCGGGATACAGAGCGTCGTCTTGAATGGCTCGCAACTCAGATCCCTTGGGTAGATGAAACTCGACGCCTGACTTGATGAACACGGCACCGGACAGATAGGTGCCTTCGTCAAACGTGACTCGGCAGTTTCCCTTTTCCGCAGCCGCATCAATCGCAGCTTGGATGGCCTTCGTACAATCGGTATGGCCATCACCAACAGCGCCAAACTGAGTTGCGTTGATTTCATTGGTCGACGGAGACATATCGGAGTACGACGCCGTCGCTCCCAAGAAAAGGAAGGTGACAAGAATCGTACACCAGAGCGAAAATCGTTTAATGTTCATGTGCTATTGGATAGAGGTTTTCGTAAATCGATATTCTTGCCACGCCTTTTCGATTCCTGCGGACTTTGCGTCGCCAACGTGAAAAATGATGCGGTGCCGTAACGTCAACGTCTCCCCCGGCTCAAGGATCGTCGCCCCATCAGACAGCGTGTCATCAAACGCCCGCATGGCAAAAGGATTGGCAGCGAATAAGCCGTAGCTACGAACGTGCCACCGCGTTGGAAAACGGAAACTTGATGGATGACTCAAGAATGCGATACCAAGGTGTTGCCCATCCACTGGCCCGTGGTAGTCGCACCACCTCGCTGATCGGCCCCAAGCTTCATCGTCCATGTCTCCTTCGCTGTTGACGACATGTCCACCTTGTTCACTGTCAATCGCCATGGAAGCAGGCACACGGATACTCAAACCAGCATCTTTGCGGTCTTCGAAACAGACCGCGTCTTCACAAGCTGCAAAGACTTGATCGACGTCAATGCTGCGAGATTCGACTTGAGATCGAAACGTGATTCGTCGTTCTTCGATAAGAAATCGGTTTCCAGCCGAGTCCACATGATCGCAAATTTGGCTGACGACGGCGCGGTCGCTATCGGCAAACAATTCCGTGAACTCACGATGCTTGATCGCAGCGAGATTTGCCATCCTCTTGGCGTCAGTTACCCGAACGCCCACGCCGCTACGGGTGTCCAGAAACGTCATTCGTTCATGCCAAGTATCATCGAGGATCGAGCCCCTGCTGACAATGCGATCATGTCCGAATGTGATCCCTCGGTGATGGGGATGATCGCGTTGAGCCGCACTTTCGTTCGGCTGCAACTGCATCGGGAAAGCACGCGTCATCGGTTTGCCCGTCGGTCCGTAGATCGGCCATAAATACGGCTTGTTGATATCGTCAACGACGTAGCTCGCAAATGGCTTGCCATCGACTTTGACGTTCACGCCATGCTCGGTTTCCTCAATCGAAAATCCAGATCCGTCGCCTAGGACGCACGTCGTCGTGGATGTCAACTCCGATGCCTGCCTGTTTCCCTCGGCGCGAATGCCAACCTGAACCAAGCATAGACAAATGACTGGGGCAATCCGTTTCGCAAGAATGTACATCGAGAGCCTTTGGCTATAGTTCATATCGATAAGCGGGACGACAAGAAGACGCACTAGGCATCCACAGAAGTGCGGTTTTTTAGATGCTAAAAATCAAATAAAATTCAAATTTCCAGCTAATGTCTCCAGCCATCCCCGGATAGATACAGGAATGGACTCATCTTGCCCGATAAATCTTGCCCAAAAAAGCTTGGTTCTTAATCAGCGATTGCCTGAGCTTGCTTCGCGCAATGCGGTCAACGAGCATTGATCCGCAAAACGGTGAGTGAATGTGCCGGAAGCTCCAGTTCGAGGTTTGGTGCCATCGAAATCGTGCTTGTCACAGGTAAGACGTGTGCCGGCTCCCCATGTCGATTCTTGGCGTCCGGAGACCCTGAAAGCACGGTCTTGGACGCCATGGTGCCAAGTGAATCGAGCGATGACAAGTCGATAGACGCTTTTACAGGGTTTGAAGCATTGCTGACGATTTTCAGAATGGTATCACCGCTGGATGTTTCGCGAACGCACGAGGCAGCAAGCTGCGGCATCTCGTCATTGAGCCTATAAGCGAAGTCGTGAACCAGGACCGAATCGAGATAACACCGAATGCGGTCTTCGGTCAACTCGACTTTGATGTCGTACCAACGATTTGATTCGATGCTGCCAAGCGTATTGCTGCCAATCACGTTGGAACCACCGCTTCGGAATCGCTCGACCGCGTGCCTGGTGTTGCCCCAGCCACCCAAATTCCACCATAAATACTCGTCATCATTGGTAGTGCCGAAACCGATCAAGAAACCTTCCGCCCCGCCCAGTTTCATCGCTCGCAAATTCAGCGTGTACCCAGAGCGATCCGCGGGAAACGCAAACTTGATGACTGCGATCACGGGAAGAATGATCGAACCGTTGCAGGTTTTCCCAAAACCATTCCGGAGATTTGTAACCATGTTCGTCGACCATCTCCAAGTCGATGGCATCGGCGAACTTCCAACCTTCCTCGTAATCACGTCCATCGGTCCCAGGGCCAGTGGTGCCGATCACCCTGATTTCCGGATAGTAGGCTTTGACGGCGTCGTGGATCATGGCAAATCGTTGTTTGAATGCGGGTGTTATCTGATCCTCGTTGCCAACGCCGAGGTACTCTAGATGAAACGGTTCCGGATGTCCCGCTTCGGCACGCTTCGCCCCCCACGTGGATGTCACCGGACCGTTGGCATACTCGATCAGGTCCAACACCTCTTGCACGTCGTCGGGCATGAGTGACATCGGGACGCCCTGTTGGCCCTTGGGCACGAGGTTCAAGTAGTTCCCCGAATTTTGACAGCACACGCCAGCAGGAACCACCGGTAACGGTTTCGCACCGATGTCTTCACAAAACTGAAAGTACTCGAAGTAGCCGAGCCCCATCGTTTGATGGTAACGCCAGATATTCCGCTGTGACTTTCGCTGCTCGATTGGCCCGATCGTGTCCTTCCAGCGATACATGTTTTCCAGCCCGTCACCGTGAGCGACACCGCCACCTGGGAAACGAACAAAACGCGGCTTCAAGTCGGCGATCACTTGAGCCAGGTCGCGGCGCAAGCCATTGGGCCGATGCTTAAACGTTTTTCGTGGGAACAACGACACCATGTCGATCGCAATCGCACCCGGTCCTGTGGTTGAGACGACCAACCGGGCATTGGCATCGTCGCTCGCGGGGACGGTTTGACCGGTATACTTCGTCCACTGGCCGCTAAGGTTGGCAAGAGTTATTTGGCTGAGCGTTTCGCCAGTCACCCGCTCGAGCCGTACGGTAATCGGGCCTGGAGATCCCGAGACGACACGCGCGAATAATGAAACGTCATAGGTGTCTT
>JGI12048J13642_10462691_pt1 | contig 11050 bp, 8 predicted proteins | sample ElkSlonscriptome_16_FD_13642 | JGI IMG/M metagenome (IMG submission 13642) | reverse complement strand
CGCCAAGACCCTTCGCAGCCTGGATCGTCGTGATCGCAGCCGTCAACGTCGTCTTGCCGTGGTCCACGTGACCGATCGTTCCCACGTTCACGTGTGGCTTCGTGCGCTCGAACTTCTCCTTGCCCATCGTCGACTTCCTGAAGTTTGTTCGGTGAGTCCCCGCGGCGGGGGCGTGCGTGTCGTCTGTCCAACTGCTCTCCCCCGGACTGCTTCGCCGGGAGGGGCCAAGCTCCGACCGGGACTTGAACCCGGGACCTCGTCCTTACCAAGGACGCGCTCTACCGCTGAGCTATCGGAGCGCTTCGTTGTCGCCGGGTCGTTCCTGCCGACCCAAGCGGGAGACGGGACTCGAACCCGCGACCCTCAGCTTGGAAGGCTGATGCTCTAGCCAACTGAGCTACTCCCGCATTGTCCGCGAGGACCCTGGCCATTCGGCCTCGCGCATGGTGGGAGAAGGATTCGAACCTTCGAAGGCATAAGCCAGCAGATTTACAGTCTGCCCCGTTTGGCCACTTCGGTATCCCACCCCAAACGGCACTCTCATCGAATCCACTACCGAGAGCGTGCCATCGCTCCGTCCGTTCGACCGCCCCGTAACGGGACAAACGACGAAGCCCCCCCTGACCGCGAGGTGGCTTCTCGGATGGAGCCTCAAAAGGTAAGTGTCCTTCGGGGGGCCATCAACCCCTCCCCCCGGATGCGCGGATGCGTCTCGGGGTGGGACCGTGTGAGGCCGGTGCAAGCCGCTCCACCGAGCTTTCCGACCCGCCTGCGGTGATGCGGTCAGCGCGCAGGAATCCAGTCGGTGCGGTGCGTCCCCCCCTTGTCGGAGGAGGCGGTTACGCGAAGGGTCGGAGCATCGTGGCCCGGACGCGTCCGCACGGTCCAGGCAATGGTGCGAGCCCTCGGGCCGACATCCGCGAGGTATGGACCTCCACCCGAAAGGTGCCCGACGTCCACGCGGCGTTCACCGTCGATCAGATCGACTCCGTTCAGTTCGAGCGAAAGGTGCACGGGTCGCACGATCCGGTCGTCCACCGACCCGTCCCGCCGCTCGTCCCCGGTCGCCCCACGTCCCGTGAGGCTGGTCGGGAGGAAGCCTTCATTGCGCACCGTCGCCCGCACGAGCAGGTCGTCCCCGGTCCCCTGCACGACCTCCACATCCAGCAATTCCAGCACCGGGGCCTGTTCGGCGAGGTAGAGGATCCACGGCAGCTGGGGCGTCGTCTCCTCCTCGAGATGCTCGGCGGGAGGATTCTGCCCCCAGAACTTCGAATGCCATCCGCCGACCTCCACCTCGCCCAGCTCCGGATGGTCGACGGGTGTCCAGTCACTGAAGTACCGGCCGCCCAGTTCCTCGTCGTTGTAGCGCATCTCCTCCGACTCGGAGATCTCGCCGTCGCCGTCGTAGTCCGTCACCCACATCTCCGGGCCCGGCGAATACTCCGGCACCCAACCGATCACGCCCTGGTCCCAGAACCCCCAGCTGATGAGCGTGCCGTAGCGATGCTCCGTCGGGTGCGTGGCGGACGGTCGCACCGGACGCCCGGTGCTCCGCGTGTACTCCTCGCCGAGGTGTACGATGAGGTCCAGGTCGTCCTGCGGGAAGAGGCTCGGCGCCGAGGCCGAAGGCAGCCGATAGACGAACCCGCCCGAGGTGTGGCCGTGCACGATCCCCGTGATGTTCGGGTGGTCGTGGATGAAGCGGACCGCCGCGTAGGTCTCCGGCTCGGACAGCGGGAAGTCCCCCGCGCCGGGCTGAAGGTGCTGCGGCTCCCAGTTGCGCGGGAAATTTCGGTTGAGGTCCAGCCCCCCTGTCCCATCCTCGTTCCGACGTCCATCGCCGTCGTCGTCGATCCCCTCCCCGTCCATCGAGAAGCGCGCGACGTCCGCGGGCATATCGTCCGACACGCGCCGCATGATCCGAGGGTCCTCCTCGTCCGCGTACCAGTCGCCCTCCGGATCCGCCCACCGCATGCGCGTGATCCACCCATCGCCGTCCAGATCGTTCGCAGGATCCTCGTCCGCGACGCCGTCGCCATCCTCGTCGACCGGGTTCACGGAGCTGCGGAGTGCCAGGTCGGTCGTCAGCACCAGGTCCGACCCGTCGGGATTGAACTTGGGACGAACGTAGAACGTGCGGGTGTCCAGCAGGTGGGTGACCTGCGGATCGTCCCCGTAGGCCGAGAGGAGGTGGGCGATCACGTGCGTCGCCACCGACGACCCGGTGAGTTCGGCTGCGTGCAGGCCCCCGTCCACGTACAGCGCCGGCTTCTCGTGCGCCGGCCCGGTCTCCTCGTTGGTGATGGTGATCACCATCAACGGCGCGCCCAGCAGACTCGTTCCGATCTGCTCCACGCGGGTCAGGTCGGGGAAGAGCTGCGCCCACTCGCCGAGCATCCGGTTGGTTTCGTCCGCCGTGTAGTACCGATCGAGGTCTATCGTGCCGTCGGAAGCCACGAGGCTCGCATACTGCGCCGAGGTCGGCGCCACGAGGGTCACGAGAAGCCCGAGCGGCGCGAGAAGGAGAGCGGGGATCGAGCGTCGCATGACGGACTCCGGAGTTCGGGAAGAGCCGACGGTGGGATTCGAACCCACGACCTGCCGCTTACAAGGCGGCTGCTCTGGCCAGCTGAGCTACGTCGGCTTCGACCTTCAAGCTAGCACGCGGACCGGGGGTTCGTGAACGGGCGGGAAACCGACGCCCGCGCGGCCCCTTCGTGTCGACTCGCCAGCGCGCCGTCGCAGTCCGGGTGAGCCGGGAACTCCGCGCCCGGGGGGATACTATCGAGCAGCTTGCGGAGGAGATGACTCCACCTGACCTTCCCATGATAACCGTCCCGGGGAGGGGGCTGGTCACCATCCCACGGGCGGGCTCGCGACTCCGGGCCGAACGATTCAAGGGGGGAACCGATCGACTCCGACGCGCACACGGCCCCGTCGCAGGAGCCGACCGGCCCGGCCGGCGACGCCTCGCTCGAGCTCGGGGCAACCGAGCGTGACCCGACGCCCCTCGACGACCGCGAGCGGGAGCTCGACCCCCGCGTGATCATCGGGTGGCGGGTATCCGCCGCGATCTGGACGGCGCTGGTGGTGAGTGCCGCGGTCGTGGGGGTCCGGTTCCTTCGGCCGGACCTGCTCATCCCGGCTGTCGCGGTGGCAGGCATCGCAGGGGTGGCGTGGGTCGTCTGGTACCCACGAGCGTCACTCCATCGATGGCGTTGGCGCCTCACCGACCGGGCCATCGAGCTACGCCACGGAGTGATCGTGCATCGCCACGATGCCGTGCCCTACTTCCGCATCCAGCAGATCGACATCTCGCAGGGCCCGATCGACAGGATGCTCGGGCTCGCGGGCCTGACCGTCACGTCGGCATCCGCTGCCGGCAGCGCGGATCTGCCCGGGATCCCGGCCGACCTCGCTCCGAACGTGCGGGCGGAACTGCTGCGCCGCGCCGAAGCGTCCCTCGGTGAGCAGAGCGGCGACCGTGATGCGGTCTGACCCGGACGCGGACCGTGAGCGTTTCGCGACGCCCCGACGGCTCCACCCGGCGTCGATGGTGCTGGGCATCGACGTCGGTCAGATCTTCAATCTGGGGCTCATCCCGCTGGTCGCGCTCTTCGCGAGTGGCGGCGCCGCAGTCCTGGTGGGACTGGGTGCTCTGGCCGTCGTGACCCTCGTGGTCCGTGTGCTGGACTGGCGGCGCCGGCGCTACTCCTTCGACGGCTCCGAGCTGCGGGTCGAGAGTGGAATCCTGGGCCGCAGCCTGCGGAGCCTCGACGTGGGTCGCATCCAGCAGCTCGAGGTCCGGCGCAAGCTGATCCATCGTATCGCAGGGCTCGCCACGGTACGGGTCGAGACGGCGGGAAGCGCCTCCGAACCCGAGGTCGAGCTGCGCGTCGTGTCCGAGTCCGATGCGCAGGCGCTCCGACGGGCAGTGCGGGCCGCGAAGGCGCGAACGCGGGGCCCCGGCGGGAGCGGCAGCGTGTGCGACGCCGTCGGCGGCGACGGCGTGGAGGCCGGCGCGCTCACACCCGACGAGGCGTACGTCGCCCCGGTGGCCGCCCGCGAGCCCGTTCTCGCCGTCCCGCTCTCCGACATCGTGGTCGCCTCCGTCACGGGCCGGCGCCTCCTGGTGCTGCCCATCTTCATCGCGGCCGGTCTTCAGGTGGCGGGAGACGCGGTGGACCAGCTCGCGGAGTGGTCGATGAGCCGGCTCGACGACGTCGTCGGAGTCGCCGAGCCCCTCTTCGGTGGTGGCTTCGGCAACGGCCTCGCGGCGGGGCCGGACTGGCGATGGATGATCCCCCTGGGTGTCGCCTTCACCCTCGTGGCGGTCGCGGCGGCCGCGATCACCGGCCTCCTGCGCGACGGAGGCTTTCGACTCGCCCGGGTCGACGACGACCTCCACGTCTCGCGTGGCCTCCTCGCCTCGCGGGACTCGCTGGTCCCCCTCGCCCGCGTGCAGAGCGTGAAGGTCCGCGCGAACTGGCTGCGACGCATCCTGGGATTCGTGACCGTCGAGATCCGCTCCGCCGGTGGCTCGGCCGGAGGCGGTGGCCGCGTGACCATCCCCCTCGTCGCCGCATCGGGGGTCGACCGGCTGCTGACCGAGATCCTGCCGGGCGTACCCGGGCTGCCGACGCTCGACGCGCACCCCATCGCCGCTCGCCGGCGCAGCGTGGTTCGACAGCTGATCCGGGCATCCCTGCTCGCCGCGGCCCTGGCGCTGGCTCTCCATCTCGGCGGCTGGCTCGGGCCGTGGACGCTGGCTGCGACGCTGACGCTCCCTCCGGCAGGCGCCCTGCTCGGAATCGCCGAGTATCGCAATCTGGCCCACGGTGTGACCGATCGGGTAGTCGTGTCACGGCACGGGGCGCTCTCGGTCGCTACCCAGCTGACGCCCCTCGGCAAGGTCCAGGCGGTGGGCGGGAGATCCGGCCCATTCCAGCGACGCCTCGATCTCGGGTCGCTGGACGTCCACGTCGCCGGCCCCTCGGCCAGCCTCACGATCCGGGACGCCAGCCGGCCGAGGGTATCGGAACTGCACCGCAGGCTGGCCGCGCGGGCGGCGAGGTCGGGATGACCCCGACGCGGATGCAGGTCAGCCGCCGACGCTCCAGCGTGTGCCCTGCGGCGTGTCCTCGAGGACGATTCCGCGCTCGGTGATCTCGTCGCGGATGGCGTCGGCGCGAGCCCAGTCCTTCTCTTCCCGCGCCGCCTTCCGGTCGGCAAGCTTCGACTCGACCCACTCGGCGAGCTCGTCACCGGCGGACGTCTCCGACCTCGCCAGCGGCAGAAGCCCGAAGATGTCGTCCATGCGGTGGAGCGCGCCGACCGCGGTGTCGCGGGCATCCGGCGCGACCGGGCCGCCGGCCGCACTGTCGAGCGCCGAGTTCACCCCGCCGAGAAAGACGAACAGTGCCGAGAGCGCCTCCGACGAGTTGAGGTCGTCGTCGAGCGCCGCCTCGAAGTCGGCGAGAGCGGTCTCCGCGAGCTCCGGAAGCCCGGCGTCGGAGGCACCGTGGTCGGTATCGAGATCCTCCAGCCGGCGGTCCAGACCCACGATGCGCTGCACCGCCCTCGCCGAGGCCTCGAGCCCGTCGAAGGTGAAGTTCAGCTCCTTCCGATAGTGTGCGGACAGCAGAAGGTGTCGAATCGCCGAGGGCCGGAAGCCCCGCTCGACCAGGTCGTCGATCGTCCATGTATTGCCGAGCGACTTCGCCATCTTCCCGCCCTCGACCCTCAGATGTTTCGTGTGCAGCCAGAAGCGAGCGAAGGTCTTCCCGGTCGCACCTTCGGACTGGGCGATCTCGTTCTCGTGGTGAGGGAAGAGCAGGTCCTCACCCCCGAGGTGAACGTCGATGGTGTCGCCGAGTTCGTTGCAGGACAGGACGGAGCACTCCAGATGCCACCCGGGACGACCCTCGCCCCACGGCGAGTCCCAGACCGCGCCGACGGCGCGATCATCGTCGCGCGCGGCCTTCCACAGCACGAAATCGCGGACGTCGTCCTTGTCGTACTCGTCGGCGTCGATCCGCGACCGACCCGAGTCTCCGTCGGCGCGATTCCCCGAAAGCCGTCCGTATCGCTCGAAGGCGGAGATGCGGAAATAGACCGAACCGTCCTCGGCTGCGTAGGCGAGCCCGTTCTCCTCCAGCCGTTCGATCCAGGCGATCATCTCGCCCACATGCTCCGTCGCCCGCGGCATCGAGGTGAAGGGCCGGAAGCCGAGGGTCTCCATGTCGTCGCGGAAGGCGCGCTCGAAGGGCTCGGTGAATTCTCGCAGCCCGACCCCGGCCTCCCTGGCCCCTCGAATCGTCTTGTCGTCCACATCGGTGAGATTCAGGACGAACTCGGGGGTCCACCCCTTCCAGGCGAGATATCGGTGGAAGAGGTCGTAGACGATGAAGCTGCGGAAATTTCCGATATGGGCCCGAGCATAGATCGTGGGACCACAGCCGTAGACCCGCACCTCGTCACCGTCGGAGGGCGCGAACGGCTGATCGGAACGGGACATCGAGTTGTGAAGCTTCAGCGTCATGGCGGGGCGGGGCGGGGCGGGATTCGGAGGTGCGGGCGGCGACAGGGAACTCAGGCGACGATACGAAGGTCGGAGACGAGCAGACGATCTCCGACACGCTCGAAGGTCAGGAGAAATGTATGCATACGTGGCGTACCGCTGTCCCGGTAGCGGGCCTCCCACCGCAACTCCGCGAAGCCGGATCCCCCCCCGGGCCCCATCGATTCCGCGCGGGCGACCGTCGGAGGCGGCCCCTCGAACCGGTCCCGCAGGGGCATCAGGGCGGCGACCGCCTGCTCCGGTCGGACGCCGGTCCGGGCCCGTCCATCGAGGGTCAGGCGCACGTCCTCGGCGAACCAACCCCGGAGCGCGGTGGTTTCGCCGGAGGCCCACGCCTCGGCGAATCCGCGGGCCGCACGCTCGGGCGACTGGGCTGCGGTCGGCGTCGTGGAGAGGGCGAGCAGGAGGAAGGCCCGCGCGAGCGCGCCCGTCGACCAGCCCCTCCGTGAGGGGATCACGCCGACTCCTCCCCAGCGGCGGCTGCGCTTCGGATCGCATCGGTGAACACACGGGCGGCCTCGGCCGGATCCTCCGCCTCGCGAATCGGACGTCCGACGACCAAGTGCGTGGCGCCGTCCACGACCGCCGCCTCCGGCGTCGCCACACGGACCTGGTCGCCGACGTCGTCCGTGGGCAGCCGGATGCCGGGAGTGACGATCAGCGCGTCCGGCCCGAGAGACGCACGGAGGGAAGCGGCTTCCCGCGCGGACGCGACCACTCCCGGGACACCCGCCTCACGGGCGAGTCGTGCCAGTCGCTCCACCTCCGGCTGCACGGCAGTCACCGGGCGGCCCCAGACCTCTGCGACTTCGGACTCGCCGGACGACGTCAGCACGGTGACGGCCAGCAGCGAGAGGTCGTCGCCGGCGGATTCCACGGCAGCCTCCATCATCCTCCGTCCACCGGTGGCGTGGATCGTCAGCAGGTCCACCTGGAGCGCCTTCGCCGCCGTGACGGTCTTCGCCACCGTAGCGGGTATGTCGAACAGCTTGAGATCGAGAAAGACCCGCTTCCCCCGCCCGTTCAGGGCCCGCACGACGCCGGGTCCCTCCCGGGTGTAGAGCTCGAGTCCGACCTTGAAGAAGTCGACGTGCTCGTCGAGCAGGTCCACGAGGGCCAGCGCCTCACGCTGGGACGGGACGTCCAGGGCCACCACCAGCTGACTCATCCATCCTCCCTTCGCGCAAAATCGACACGAACCGGATCGAAGGCGCGCGCCACCCGCTCGGCGGCCCGCGGCTCCGCGAAGGACGCGGTCCCCATCTGGACCAGCGTCGCCCCCGCCTCGAAATACTGCCGAGCGTCGGCGGCGTTCAGGATTCCACCCACGCCGATCACGGGCACGCCCACCACGCCGCTCACCGCCGCCACCGCCTGTACGCCTACCGCCCTCAGCGCAGGTCCGCTGACGCCCCCCTGTCCTGCCCCGATCGCCGCGCGGCCGTCGGGCGTATAGACCCGGCCCGGGAGCGTGTTGACCAGGGTGAGTGCATCGGCACCCGCCTCCACGGCAGTCCGCGCCGTCGCCGGCAGATTCGGATCGTTCGGCGCGAGCTTGGCGATGATCGGACGCTCGGTGCGCGTTCGCGCTCCGGTCACGACACGGGTGAGGGCGTCGGAGTCGAGCGCGAAGGGCGCCCCGCCGCGGCGAGCGTCGTTCGGACAGGAGAGGTTCAGCTCGAATGCGACGAACCCCTCCACCGGTTCGAGTCGCTCGAGGATGTGCAGATACTCCTCCTCGGTGTGCCCGGCCACGCTGACCACGATTCGGGTGCGCGCCGCGAACCGGTCGACGACGCGCGGCAGCACCTCGCTGCGGGCACGCTCGACCCCGGGATTCGCCAGGCCGATCGAGTTGAGCATTCCGGCCGGGAACTCGGTCACACGGGGTGCCGCGTTTCCGCGTCGTGGCTCGGCCGTGATCGACTTGGTGACGAATCCGCCGATCCGCGATAGATCGAGCACGCCGGCCACCTCTTCACCGAACCCGCAGGTCCCCGCCGCGAGCAGCACCGGCGCTCGAAAGTCGAGAAACGTGGTCATGGGTTCTCGGGGTCGATGTGGGCCGTCCTGCGCTCCGCCTCGACGGCCGCGCGGCGTCGGAGATCCCGCACTCGGTCCGCGAGTTCGGTTTCCCGACGGCGGAACTCCCCGGAGGCGGGATAGCCCGGGGTGAGGCGATCCATCCAGGGGTCGAACTGCCGCCCGAGTGCCCGACGGCGGATCCGGTCCCGCAGCTCGCGCTCCCCGAGAACGGTAAGGGCCGCCAGGAGCATCTTCCCGGTCCAGCGTCCGTCCGCATCCGACTCCGCGGCGGTCAGGAAGAGGGCGCCCGCGAGACCGGGTGAGCCGAGTTCGTCCCGCGCGACCTCGCCGGAGCTGAACCAGGCGAGCACATCTCCCTCGACGCCCCAGCCGGCCAGCAGCTCGGTCTCGACCAGGCGCAGCATGAGGTCGCGAGCTCGCGGGTCGTCCGCGACGGGCAGAAGCACCCGCCGGATGGGCACGAGGTCGGAAAAGGTCCGCGAGCGGGCGAGCCGGAGTCGCGCGAGGTCGACGCGCGACGTCACGGCCGTTTCGGTGGTGCCCTCCGCGAGCACCGCCAGGGTGGCGTCTGCACCGCTGGTATCCCCCGCCGCGAGAAGCAGGCCGACCTGCCGGCGCATGACGCGGTCCCGCGCTTCGGGGCCCCATCGGTCGCGGCGCGCGGGCTCGACGAGGCGGGCAGCGAAGGCAGGCCCCCACCGCCGCGACGCCCGATCGGCCGCCAACAGGACGGAATCCGCCCACGCCTCCCCACGCCGGTCGGAGAGCAGGTAGGCGATGCTCACCGACGTCTCGACCGGCCGGTCCGCGGCGACCGCATGCGCCACGCGCTCCGCCTCGACCACGGGCCGCAGGGCCGGACGCGCGACGGCCGCGGCATCCCACGCAGCCCAGGCCTCGTCGAAGCGACCGAGGGCGGCGAGACCACGGGCACGCCACAGCCAGGCCTCGGCGGTCCACTGCCGGTCTCGGGACGAGAGCTCCAGGTCGTCGAGGATCTCGAGGGCGCGGGCCGGCCGGCGCTCCAGGAAGAGGACGGCCCCTTCGAGCACCCGGGCGCGGGCGATCGAGGCCGAATCGGGATTCGGAAGCGCGGCGAGTTCGGCGAGCTCCCGGCGGGCGAGCCGCGCGTCGTCGCTTCGCACGGCCGAGTATGCCGCGAGAAGCAGGGCGGCATCGGCCCATCCTCCATCGGGGTCGGCCTCCCACGCCTGGTCCGCCCCGTCGGCGGCCCGGGCCCAGGCGGTCCGGGCGGCTGCGACGTCCCCACGCAGCAGAGCGTCGTCTCCCTCCCGGAATGCGACCTCCGCATTGTACAGACCGTTGTAGTAGACACAGCCGCCAGAGGCCGTTGCGAGCGCGAGGAGCACGAACGGCAGGGACGCCGTGCGGATCATCGCGATCCCGCTCCCGGCGGATAGCGCTCGAAGAAGGATCGAATCGCCCCGGCCAGCGCCTCGGCGCTGACGCGCTGGAAGTCGTCGCTGGCCAGCAGCTCCTCCTCCGAAGCGTTGCTGATGAAGCCCAGCTCCACCAGCACCGACGGCATGATGGAGTTCGTGATGACGGCGAGGGGACCCTGCTTGACGCCCCGATCGTTGGCCGGGTGCACCCGCTCGAGCTGAACCTGGACTTCCTCGGCGAGATCGGCCGACCACCTCTGGTGATCGAAGTTCCGGAGATCGCTCAGGATCGACCCGAGTTCCGGATCGGTGCTGAGATCGGTGCCGCTGCGCTCCCCGAAACCCATCGCCGCATTCTCGAGAGCGACGACGCGCCGCTCGTGTTCGGTCATGCGTCCGTCGCTGAGGAAGTATGTCTCGAAGCCCCGCACACCCCGATCGCCGACCGCGTTCGTATGGAGGGATACGAACAGTCCCGGCCGCTCCCCCTTGAGTTCCGTGGCGCGAGGACCACGCTCCCAGAGGGGCACGAGACGATCATCGCTCCGCGTCAGGTGCACCTCGAAATCCGGGTCACCATCGAGGATATCCGCCAGGTGCCGCGCCACGCCCAGCGCGACATCCTTCTCACGCACCCCCGAGGGGCCGACCGCGCCGGGGTCGTCGCCGCCGTGGCCCGGGTCGATGATCACGACGCGTGGTCCGGTGATCTCGACCGCGACCGGACGATCGCCGACCGCCCGATCCCCGACGGGCCGATCCCCGGGGTCCGTGGCGGCACCCGGAGCGCCGACCGCGCCCCCGGGCACATCGGCGTCCGCGAGAATCGCACGCCACGAGGATCCGTCCGAGAGCAGGAGATCGGGGGCGCGATCCGGCAGGACATCGGTGAGGAGCTGTACGGGGATGTAGAACTCCCCGCGAACTCGGAGCGGCGGCACGACGAGCTGCACCGCGATGCCGTCGACGCGGGCGACCGGGGTACCGCTCGACACCTCGATGACGTGATCGCCCCACG
>JGI12048J13642_10509163_pt1 | contig 11052 bp, 11 predicted proteins | sample ElkSlonscriptome_16_FD_13642 | JGI IMG/M metagenome (IMG submission 13642) | reverse complement strand
GACAATGAATCGACATCGATAACAATTTCTTGTCCTGAATGGGAAAGATCCGCAACGACATCAGTTGATTTCGATGTGAATTGAATCCGGTCGCCGGCTAGCAAACTGATTTGTTCATTCGACGACGTCACGACGATCTTTTGCGTCAGGCTGCTAGGCAGTTTAACGAATCCCGACGGCAACTCGATTCGGCCTTCGTCCAACAACAGGTTTCGGTCGATGAAGCTGGATGTCAGGAAAGAGTCGGCGTCATTTGACAAGGCTACCAATCGAGAGCCGTCGGTGGCAAAGTCCTGGTAGTCAATGTACGGGTGGTAGGTTTTTGCGACCGCGAACGGATGATGATTCGACGACACAATATAGGGATAACTGGATTGGGAAGTATTATTCGTCAAGCCCGCGAGCGTTGTGACTTGGCCGGTGGGAACGTGGAATCGATTGATCTTTGTTTTGAAATCTTCGCGAACTTGGTACAGCAGGTGGTCGCCGACATACGGAACGCGCTGATTCGGTTGAACGCCAGGAATCTCAAATAAATGTGGCGAGTCTTCTCCGTCGAACCATCGTAGGAATTGAGTACGTCCCTGATCATCCCGACCGTCGCTGATCAACCAATAATCAGAACCCCTGCCCAGCAAACGCCGTCGCGACGACGATTCAAGGAATCTTTGCACGCGATTGGGCATTTCGTTCGGTCCCAGCTTGCGAAGTCCGTCTGGCGTACCATCCGTCTCCCAAACGAATCGAGAGTGGGCGAATTTGAATGCACTCGAGACGACCTGGGATCTAAGCGGGAATGTCTCTTCTGGATCGATCGCGGTGTCATACCCATAGAAGAAGAGTTTTCCACCAGACTGGATCGCGGCCAAGTCACCTCCCGAAATCGCAACTGCAATGTCATCTGCAATCACTGTGGCATCGCTTCGATGAGACGATGGAGAACGCGCGGAATAGACCTTCTGTCCAGGATCGACAAGAGACTCCCTTACATAGACCAATCGATCGAGAACGACTCCCAATACGTCCATCAGGAAACTGGCCTCGCCCTGCGATCGAAAGACTTGGCGTTTTTCGCCGTCCAAGCTGATCGACCAGATGTCATGTGCGTATCGACGTGGAAGTGCTTCATCCCTGTAACGCGTAACGACATAGACACCATCGCTTGCGGCGTAGACACCGTGGATCGTGAGATTCGACAATCCGTCTTCAACCGCGATATCGTCGAGTGAAAATACAGGCCGCGTACCGAGTTCTGTCCCATCGGACACGTACACGGCGGTCCCGGTCGGCAATTCCTTCGCAAAGTAAAAGAGATCTTCATCGAGTCTGCCCAGCGTATGAACTTTGCCGCTGTCATAGCCTTTCGTATCCACGAACTTCTCGGTCGAAGCAATGGGTAAGAAAGCGTTGATTTGCGGATCATATCGCAGAACCTGATCTCGAATGAGTGTTTCGAATGTCGCGAACAACTGACCTTGAGTTGTGGAATGCAAATTGACGCGCACGCCAGGCTCGTACGCGAAACGAGTGATCTCTCGCAGTCCAAGTTTTGGGTCATAGCTTGAAATGACAGCTTTCCAATATTGGTCACTCGCCGAATCTGTTTCATAGTGGACCAGGAACCCTCGATCGCCGACGCTTACCAGATCGGCCAAACCTCCGCGTTGGTAATCGGTAATGATCTGATCCGTAAGGGTCTCGAGATCGATGACGGACAGCGGAATCCGTTCACTGCTAAAATCGTGTTGGAACAGCAGCTTGCCCCCAACTTGAACAACGCCATAGGAGTAAAGATCAGTCGGCTGCGAGCTGAATGTCCACGTCTCACTTGCTAAGTCAAATCGCCCCAGGAACCCGAGGTTCGTCTCACTTTGCGAGAATCCAGCGAATAAGGCTCCGGCGTATCGGATCAGCGGTACCGAAGTCTGCAGATTCAGGTCCGCTCGATCGATCGGGCCAATCATCTTCGGTTGGTCAAGTTGCGGATGAAAGAGCCACAAATCGGATTGCTCTGTTTCCGCGTCGTGGTATGAGAAAACGATTGATTCACCGATTAAGATCAGATCGCGGAAACGTCCCGGATCTTGCTGTACTCCGAAGATCGAATCGATCCCTCCATCTCGTTCGACCAGAAGTAAGTCATCGATCAATTCCTTCCTACCGACTTCTGAGACAATCGTTGATCGGCCGCTCCTTGCGATCAATACGCGGTCACCAAAAGGGATCACGCTGTGGATGTGTCGAAGTCGATCGACGAGCTCCGTCTCACCGAGAGATTCAAGCTGTTGATCCAAGATGCGAAAGAAGGTCCTTGTGTCTTTTCCTGCACTATTCTCTGTAGTCGTTGAAAAGTAGACCGAGTCACCTGAGATTCGAAGGGGATCGTTTTGCGAACCATAGACGAGAGTTTGTATTGGATCGCTCCAAACAATCTTTGCCCCCGGTCGCATTGGGTCGCCGGAGACAATGTAGCTTGCGTCCCTCGAATTGATGAAGTCGTATTGCTTGACAAAGGCGAAGACAATCTCATTGAGCGTCACCACTTGCTCTATGCGTCCATTAACCGTCCAGTGCAAGCGAACCGTGCCTGCTTCCGTTCCATCCGTTCGCCACAGAGACATCACGGTGCGCTTCGATGATGAACCTGCCTCAAAGTGTTCGGTGGTATAGTAGGCATAAGGACCGGCCGCAGTCAGGTGATCGATGCTAGAACCCTCCGGTCCGTCGGTCGTGTCAGAGACCATTCTAGCGGTCTGATAGCTTGGCGGATTGAACCAGATTTCCTGACCATGTCGGTCGTCGAAGCCTGCGAAGACCGTACCGGATTCAATTTGTGCGAACTGGTCACCCAGCAAGTCGGAATCTGTGGGGCGAATCCAGGGCTGATCAGCCGATAGAAGTTGTCTCTGTTCCAGTGTCTCAAGGCGCAGTCGGTGTCGTTTCCCAGGGGAGTAACGGATCATGCAATATTGACTATTGAGTGAATGATTTTCTTTCGGCCATCATAGTTCGCCGTCCACGATCAACAAGCACGCGTGTTTGGCAACTGGCGGTTCAAGTCCTCGAACACCTACCGCCAATCGAACCAAATTTCAGGCGCCGTCCGGAGCAGCCGAGTCGGGGCACCGAGAGCAGTCATCCCCTAGTTCGTAGTGAAACGCCGCGTGCAGTCACGATGGTCACGCCGAGAGGAAGGAGATGATTGTCATTGGCGAACGTCATCGGTTTGCATGGGCGAGGCTGAAAGGTCAGCAACCCGCCAAGATGCACTAAATCGATTGCGCGTTGATTGCGGTAGGTCAAATTGGTCGACTGCAATCTGTGGCTGTTCTTCGTACAAACGGCGGGACAAACCGAAGCAAGCTCGGTCCAGTGCTAACCTGCATGAGGTGACGCACTCGTCAAGGTCTTGGGGTGTGCGAGACCAACATGGGTACATCACAAAAACGTGAATGCACCGGGTTTGTTTGCATCGTTCCGTCGCTGCTGCCAGGTCACTATCTCAAAAGCGAAACCGCATCGGCGCAGAAAGCAAAGGGCGATTACGATCAGCTTACTTTGCCGGCGAAGTTGGCCGTTTGCCTTGCGCGATTGATGCTTAAAACTCTTCCTGGAGCCGCACGTAACGCTTTGCCGACCGGTCAGCAAGCCGCTGAAAATGCTCCGCTTCGGTGTGGGTGGGCATCACTGGTTTGCTGCGGTGTTGTTCGGGACGGAGAAACGTGAAAGTCCACGACGGATTGCTTACCGGTCGGCACCCGAGCGGATGCTTGTCACGGGCCAATGCTCCCAGCGGCGAGCGGAGCCGCTGGCGTTTGTCGGATCAAGTAGGGCTAAGCGCCGGGCAAAAGATTACGCGAAAGCAATCGGCGAAGCCCTGCGCGAAGGCTGACACGCACCCTGAGAGCTCTCGTTGCATCGGCGAAGGGAATCTCGCCCACGAATGTGTCTGGTGACTGTCCTGAATGGCAGGGGGCAATCCAGCAGTCTGTGTTGCGGCAGAAGCCACTGGTTCTCTTTGCCAACCGAGCAGACGGGCGATACTGCTTCGGCGACTGGGCTCGATCGGGTGCCCGGCACAGAACCGACGGATAAACCTGTAGACGACTCGGCTGGGTACCAGAGACAGGCAGACGCCAACCCAGAGATGCTGGCAGAAAAAACACGACCAATTGCATTTTAGCGGACCACGTACAGGACCACTTTCCCGGGCTCGTAGCGGACCACTTTGTTGCTGTCGTAAGTCGTTGTGGATAAAAAACTTAGAAGTGGGCGATACTGGATTCGAAATCGATCCCCAAAACCCCGCAATTTCCCGAACGAAACCAACCGGCCCACTCGCCGCGGTTGCATCGGCGGTTGCCATCCATCCGCTGACCACATCGCTCCTGTGTAACCTCCTCGCGGCCCGCTTGGCCAGCGGACAACGCTGATTGCCGCATCTCACGATCCCTTCTCCCGAACAGCTCGACCACGCCGCTGACCCGCGCCCCACGATCCGCAGATAGCCACGGTGCTTTCCGCCCCGAACTCGACGACGCGTCAAAGCGAACCCAAAGACTCAGAAGCAGCAGAAACCGACGGCGCCCCGACCGGTCCTTGCGCGGTTGGATCTGCAGAAGACTGGCATCCGTCGACACCAACCGGTCTAATCGCCATCTCACGGTTGTCGCCCGGCCGACGACATCGTTGAAAGCCCCCCGCCCGGAATCTTGATGTTGAAACACGTGTCGGGCGGGTGCTTCAGCCCAATCGAGCGATGCACTTTCGGGCGCCGAAGCGATTGCCAATCATTCAGCACAGATAGCTTGTCCGCCGAAAGCAATGCAACTCCGAACCATTCCGTGTCGTTTCACGTTCCGCGGTCTCTTGGTCTTCACTGCGTTTATCGCGTTGACGCTGGCGTCGATGCGATTCGGTGGATGGCTCGCCAATGTCACGTTGTCCTGCATCGCGTTGTGGCTCTCCGGACTCCTGATCATCGCTCTTGTCGATCGAGCGCGACGGCGGGCTTACGCGATAGGGTTTCTTGTGCCGGTGATCGTCTACGGCGGCATCCATGGGTCCACTAACAGGGACCAACTGAGCACCCACGATACCTTTACGCTTCCGACGACTCGAGCGTTTCAACGCTACTACCGTTCTGTGGCTGTTACGAAGTGGATTGACCGCGAAGGCAATGAGACAGCGGATTTCGACCCCTCGTCGCCTTGGGAACCAAAGCCCAGCGAGGGAGATTGGAAGTCAGAGGCCGTCTCGATGACGATCCGCGACAAGCCCGACGGCCCAACGTTCATGCTGCTTGGCCACAGCCTGCTGGCGATCACCTTGGGATTCCTCGGATCTCGATTTGCCCTCTACGTCTACGACTCTCAGGACCATGACTGATTGCCTGTTCCTGGAACAGTATCGCCAATTGCTTTGGTACACTGCGCTAAGCACGTAAACACAACAGAGTGCAGCGGACGGGCTTCACAAAGTCGTAAGCCATTGCTGCGAAGAAACTTGCGATTCGCCGTTGGCTCCGAATCTGACACGAAATCAGACCAAATCTGACACGTCCGGCGCACGGCCAAATCTCCTGTCCAAGATAGACCGTAAAATTCCTGGCAGGATTTTTTTCGGGACTCCTAAACCAAAAACAAAAGTGCAACAGCGTGGTGACAGACCCCGAATTTCTCGATTCCCGATAGGGAATTGAAGTTGGTTTCCGAGAAAGAAATTATGCAACAGGCTTTCATTTCTCAGATTCCGCATGCGGCGTGAGTTCGATATGTCTGAACTCGTATTCCGACCCCTGAAGTAAGATTCCAATCCGCCCCTCTCTCTCGCTGCAATTCTCTCCACGATTGACTTCCAGGCCGTTGCATTCGACGGTGATCGTCAGCCCCATGATGCCAGATGCCCCACGTCACACTCACAATCCGCTGGCTCGCCAGAATCCTTGGCCTACTACTTACCTCGCTGGTGGTCCTCTTCGCCATCGGTGAAGGATTTGATCCACGGGAATTGACGCCCATCACGGTTGTTATGACAGTGGCATTCTTCGCCGCCGCCGCTGGGAATCTGTTCCTCTGGCGTTGGGAACTTGCTGGCGGGTTGCTGGTCATGATCGCCATGACGATCTTTTACGCCCTGAACTTCGCTGACTCTGGAAAGTTGCCAAGCGGTTGGCTTTTCCCGATGTTCTTTCTTCCAGGGGCTTTGGCGATCTTCGCTTGGGCGACCTCACGCAAGAGGGTAGCACCGGTATCCTAAGTTCAGTCCGGTTGCCTCCAGTAGCCTGCTGGAAAGGCTTGGCCAATCCCGATTCCTCACAGAACGGGACGTAAGCCATGTCCGCTGAGAAACTCAATCATGACCGCATCAACAATAGCAGGAATTCGCACTGAACTTAAGTCAATTGCTGATCCAGATATCGCTGCTCATTCTCAACGGTTCTTTAAGACTGGCCCTGGCGAATACGGAGAGGGCGATGAGTTTTTGGGGATTCGAGTCCCCGTACTGCGAAAAGCTGCAAGGAAACACCGCAGCCTCCCGCTATCCGAGGTTGAGTCACTCCTGCAATCGCCAATCCACGAAGAGCGGTTGCTGGCTTTGTTCATTCTGGTGATTCAGTATGAGCAAGGTGAGAAGTCCGTTCGCAAACGAATCTTTGATCTTTACTGCCAGAACATGTCTTGCGTTAACAATTGGGACTTGGTTGATAGTTCAGCCCACAAAATTGTTGGCGACTACCTACGGGACCGCAGTCGGCGATTACTGCATCGGCTGGCCAAATCTGGCGTGCTCTGGGAGCGGCGGATTGCGATAATGACGACACTGGCGTTCATCAAAGACGATGACTTTGAGGACACACTTCTCCTATCGGAAACGCTCCTTCACGACAAGGAAGACCTTATCCACAAAGCGGTTGGCTGGATGCTACGGGAAGTCGGTAATCGAGATCGTGATATCGAAGAGGCGTTCCTGAAGGACCACTACGAAGAGATGCCTCGCACGATGCTTCGCTACGCCATCGAAAGATTCCCTGAAGCGAAACGAAAGCGTTATTTGAATGGGACGATTTAGGCGTCATTGGCGGCGTGTATTGGGATATTGGATCGCTAAGGGCTGTCCTCACGTTGCAATTCATCGATTTGATCCAAGATTTCGATGAAACGCTGCCCGAAAGCCGTGAGGCTGTACTCGACCCTCGGTGGGACTTCAGGATAGCTTTGCTTCTCGATAATTCCGAACCGAACCAGCTTGACGAGCCTTTCGTTGAGCACCTTGGTCGTTAATCCATCTGCCGTTCGTTCGAGTTGCCCTGGTCGATTCACGCCACGCCGAATCTGACCGAGAACGTGCAGCGTCCACTTGCAACCAAGGCATTGCTCAAAAATCTCGCTGACCGATGGACGTGAATTCTCGTGATTCATTCAATTCTTACCAAATGGTGCCTACCGCACTTATTAGTGCTCGGTTGATCAATTCAAAGACGAACGTATTCTCGCTATCGAACGCTGACTAGTTACGTTTGGGTCAGCAGCGAATTCTTCCTGAACATCAGAGAATACAAGATGAAGACGAAAGCACAATTCTACCACGCTGGTTGCCCCGTTTGCGTTGCTGCCGAGCAGACTATCGCATCGTCACTTGATCCCACTCGATTCGACGTTGAGGTTGTCCATCTCGGAGAAGAAAGCGACAGACTGCCTGAAGCTGAAGCCGCTGGCGTGAAGTCGGTTCCCGCACTCGTAATCGATGGTAGCCCCTATCACATCAACCACGGAGCCGATCTGTCGGCATTGAAGTAGGACGGCAGTGTTCTGAGTTTGGCTCTATAGGCATAGAGCCAGATGATCTGAGCAAAACCCTATCCAGGAAAGCGGGAAATTTTTCTGCCGGGATTTTTTTGGGACTCCTAGCCGAAAAAGGAAAGTGCAACTGTGCGATAACAGACCCCGAATTTCCGAATTCCCCAGAGGGAATTGAAGTCTATTTCGGAAAAAGAATTTATGCAGCAAGCTTTCAATTCTCAGATTCAGAATGTGGCGTGAGGTAGATATTTCGGAATTCGTATTCAGACCCTTGAAGCAGGATTCCGATCCGCCCGCTTCGCTCGCTGCAATTCTCGCCACGATTGACCATCACACCGTTGCACTCGACGGTGATTGTGTCTCCCTCGCAAATGATGATCATGTCATTCCATTCGCCGATTGGCCGAGACGTGTACTTCTTGGCCCATCGCATTTCGGAGACATGTGGGCTGGCCTTTTCCGGCGGCGTGTCCAGGTGGCAACTTTTTGGGACAAAGAATGCTCCCGTGGCAACCACAGAGCCTATGCCTACTTCAATTCCGGTATCAAGTTCATTGGCACGAACCAGAATGCCAGTTCCCTTGCCTACCTCTTTTGTCTTGTCGAGTTGCTGCCATTGTAACCTGAGTCGGAAGTCATCGAACTCGGACTCGTACCAAAGCACTGAGTCGTTTCGCTTCATTTCTGGTTTGTGATGAACACGAAGGACACCGTCTGGCTGAATCGAGACGGCATCGTTCAGACGGAACTTGCAGCCTTCGTCCAACTCCCAACCATCGAAGGTCTCGCCGCCGAACAGACGGATTGCGTGATCCTGTGCGTCCGATAATGCTCCGATGTCGGAAGCTGTTGTTCTTCCAGACCGAGTATCGTTGCCGACCATATTGGTTGTGGAACTGGCTTTTGTTTCCGAAGCGGTATTAGGTGAAGTCGCCACTGGCTTTTCATCCGTCGATTCACCAAGCCTTAGCTGAGGTACGAATCCGCCCACCACAGCCAGCAGCACCAAAGCAGTGACAATCGATACAACAAACAGTCCTGAAGGCTTCTTCTGTGATATAGCTTACGCAAATTCACTTGCTGACGAGTACCGCAGTGCTGGATCGACGTGAAGGCTCTTGGAAAGTACGCTTCTTAGCGATGAAGGGATTGAACTTGGAATGGTCACGGCGGAAGTATCAGCGAACGCTTTGCGAAGCTGACTTGGCGTGGTTTCTGTCCTCGGCAACTGACCCGTAACCAATTGAAACAATACGACACCCAGACTGTAGGTGTCAGCCCGTAAATCAACCTGCTCTCCTTTCAATTGCTCTGGCGACATGTATGCGAGAGTCCCAAGCGAGTTGGATTCTTCATCTGCCGAAATCGAAATGCCGAAGTCAGCGATTTTCGGCGTGCCGTCCTGAGCAATCAGTATGTTTGCTGGTTTGATGTCTCGGTGAATGAAGCCTTTCTGATGAGCGTGGTCGAGAGCCAAGGCAACACTACGGACAATGTTGACTGCCTTTTCTTCTGAGACACTGCCTTCGTGAAGCAGTTCGAGAAGGCTCTTTCCGTCAATGAATTCGCTGACGATGAAGACAACATCCTCATGCCGACCTACGTCGTGGACAGGAACAATGCCAGAGTGACTTAGTTGCGCTACTCTTCTCGCTTCCTGAACAAATCTCTCAGCGTCTTGATCTGAGCCAATCCGATCAGGATGCGGAACCTTGATCGCAACTGATCGGTGAAGCTCAGAGTCAAACGCTTTCCAGACTTGACCAAAACCGCCTGAGCCAATGAGGCACTGAAGTTCGTATCGTCCAAGCTTCTCCGGCAGTCCGTAATCTTCTGGGCTTTGACGTGTATCTTCCTTTTCGACAGGCTCATTGAGCCATGCAGTTGCCTTGAGTGCTTTAATTCTCTTTTCGAGCGTCTCTTCCAGATGTGGATATCCTGCGGCAAGCTCAGCAATAGGTACGTCCGTACCTTGCTCGTACTTCGACTCCCACAAGTCAAGCAACTCAGCTAACTGAGCTTCATCTTCAATACTCATGACGGCGGCTCCCCATCAAGAGTTTCGTACAGTTGGCAGCGTGCAGCCTGCCAGCGACGTTTGACAGTCCGAACACTCAGGCCAAGCACTTCGCCGATTTCTTCCTGTGACAGCCCCTCGTACCAAGTCAGGTTGAAAACTTCTCTCGCTTCGTCGGGGAGATTCTCGACGGCTTCGTGGAATGCTACCCACTCGGACACGTTCCTCGGTTGGGACGATTTTTCTGGCTGCTCTCCAGTGTCGTGATTGCGGCCAACCCCAAGAGGTCCGTAGTGTCGCCGTGCCATCTCGATCAGCACCCAGCGGACCTTCTGACCTGCGAGGTTGTAGAAGTGGCGTGCGGATTCTGGCCTGACATCTGCCAACGTTTGATGTAACCGAGTGGCAAGTTCCACAAAAACATCGTCGGTCTGCTCCCAGCGGCGCACCATCAGATATCTGTTGAGCATTTTCGCTGCCAACAGACGCAGCCGTTGGCATGAATGCTCGATCAATTCGGTGCGTACCGCATCTGTATCTCCCTGATCGAGAAGGGAGAGCAAGTCGTTCAATTTTGTGGTGTGACCGGCGTCCATGCACACCATCGTACCCGGCAGTGATTTGCTCATGAAGCAAGGCAAGTCTCCGATGAAATGCTGCGTTTTCGTTGCATTTCTTTATCCGATCAGCGGGCGAAACAGGGGCCAACAGAAATTTTCAACTTTCGGTGGCCCCTCGCTGGTTCATTGCTCGGAGAGAGATGTGGAACCAGAAACACTCACAGATACTCGGTACACAGAAATGAAATTTGGCTGGCTTTATCGACAAGGGGATCGAATCTTTGGACCTGTGTCCAGCAGCGAACTTAAACAACTTGCCAACGCAGGCGAACTCAAGCCTGACGACCTTGTTTCTAACGAGGGAACAGAGAAGTGGGTTAAGGCGAAGAATGTCAAAGGCTTGGTCAGCGTGCAGGCAGTGCCGCCGCCAATACAGCCTCCTCTACTTCCCCAACACAATCAGGCTGAAGACAGAGTAAGACAGGTCGTTGGTCAATCGGCTGACTCCAACCAAAGCGAACACAAACTACCCCTACAACTTCACAAGCTATCGCTATCGGCAAAGCTGGCGAGTGGCGGATGTTTGCTCGTTGGAGTCTTCTTCTTGATCTGCTGCGGCGGACTCGTGCTTCCGTTTGGCTCGAAGACCTGGACGGCTCAGGAGTTGGCTACC
>JGI12048J13642_10277665_pt1 | contig 11060 bp, 8 predicted proteins | sample ElkSlonscriptome_16_FD_13642 | JGI IMG/M metagenome (IMG submission 13642) | reverse complement strand
TGCATGAGGCTATGAAGTATTTATGAATTGTTTGTCGGGTTTCAAGTGCACTGCATCCTACTGGTACAACACAGCTAAAGTGATGCATTAGGTAGGTTGGCGTTGAACGAAGTGAAACCCAACGATAGACATGTTTTGTTGGGTTCGCTGACGCTTAACCCAACCTACAAAATTAACTGTGACGTACCACTACTACCTGATTAATTTCAACCTAACGTTTCATCCTCACTTTCATCATTCGTGATCCTGGAGTCTTCCTTATCTTCTGAAAGCAAAATCTGGGCAACGTCGGGAAAGTGCTGCTGCATACAGCGATCGCACACGCCATGAGAAAATGTAACATCTGAGTAGTGTTGAATAAATTTCTCAACCGTTGACCAATAGCCTTCGTCATCGCGGATGCCTTTGCAATAAGAGCAAATCGGAGTTAGACCTTCCATTAGCTCAATTTTGTCTAGAGCTTCAGCGAGTTGTGTTGAGATTCGCTTTTGCTCTAGCTGCATGACGACCTGGCGCGATAGAGCATTGAGCATTTCGATCTGTTTTTCGGTCAGTTCTCGTGGTTGATAATCGACGACACAAAGCGTTCCGATGGAATGTCCATCAGGTGTGACCAACGGCACACCAGCATAAAATCGGATTCCCTTGACACGGGTCACCAAAGGATTGTTGACAAACCGCTCGTCGCGCTGGGCATCATGGATGATCATGATCCGGCTATCTAAAATCGCGTGGGTACAAAACGAAATATCTCGTTCCGTTTCGCTAATATCAAGTCCAATTTTTGATTTGAACCACTGACGCTTCGCATCAACTAGACAGATGAGGGCAATGGGAACGTCGCAGATAAAAGCGGCGATCGCCGTAATGTCGTCGTATGACTGTTCAGCGGGAGTATCAAGAATTCTATATTGTCTCAGCGCTTCGAGCCGATCAGCTTCTTGAGAGGGAGCTTTTGCATTCATCTTTCGTGCTGCAAGGTAGCATCATTCTTCATTCTATGATGGGTTACTTGGAACGTGGCAACCCTTAATATGTCCACATCTTCGAGTTGCTTTGGACGCTATCCGTGGGGCAACAAGAGACGCTAAAAGCCTGATGATAAATCAACAGAACAAGACAGCACGATCTTAAAGACTCATTTCAAACTTTATTCGACGGTCAAATGAAAATCGAAATCGTGCCTCACAATCCGATGTGGAAAAATGCGTTTGAATTAGAGGCTCAGCAGCTTAGAGCCGCGCTAGCAGGCAGGGTCGCCCAGATCCATCATATTGGCAGTACATCTATTCCCGATATTTATGCCAAACCCATCGTTGATATTTTGGTCGAGGCTGATGACCTCAGTCAGGTAGATCAGTGCAATAGTGCCATGGTGACTCTTGGCTATCAGGTGATGGGCGAGTACGGAATTCTGGGGCGTCGCTATTTTCGCAAAGAAAACGCTCAGGGGAAACGTACTCATCATGTGCACATTTTTCAGGTTGGAAGTTCAGATGTGACCCGACATTTAGCATTTCGTGACTATGTCAAGGCTTATCCCGATGTGGGGCAACAATATAGCGAGCTGAAGCGATCGCTCATTTCACAGATTGACTCGGATGATATGGAAGCATATTTGGATGGCAAAGATAGTTTTATCAAGATGATCCAGGAACGGGCAATTACCTGGAATTTTGCAAAGAATAATCCGTTAGGTAGAGCCTGAATCCCTAAAAATTTTGATAAAAAATAATTGCCAGACATTGAAGCCTTTTTTAAGATTCTTTTTCCGATTTTATAAGACACTTTTTCCGAGATGAGTGCATATCGTGATTGCTCATGTCCAGTTTGACCAAGGCCGTGGAGCAACGGTCTCGACGGAAAAACTTAATTTTTAGTGAATTTACTGTAATTTTGCAGAATTTATCTTGCTATTTGACACATTGCGTTCAATCTATAAATAAGGGGCGATCGCTGTTCTGTCTCAGATCAGTGCTACTTCATCAAGTAGAAAAACAGGTCTCAACCATAGATGGCTAGCCATCCATCGGTTTAATCTCGTGCTCTCAATTTAGTGCATTCACATTGAAATCGTCGTACTGAGCCGCAATACCAAAAACTTTAGAGTTGATATTGAGAATTAACGTGAATTAACGTTAGGATCGTAGCCCTATAGACTCTGAGTGGGAATGATAGCAATAAAAGACCAAGCTTGAGATCAGCCCCGCCTCAAGAGCGTTTTTGGATTCGACATGCAGTTCGAGCAAAGCAAGCCTTTATATTTCTGTGCGAGAATATTGGTTTTGCAACAATTGGCTTCGCAATAAGACAGTGCAAACATGATCAGTTGACCGACTCAGATTTCAAATCCGATGTTGATCAGTTAAGTTTTCTTAAAGAATGAACAGTTGGTATCAGTCTATTTTCTCTCCTGAGCTGCGCTATGTCCCTCATGGCCATTGTTATCTTTGGCAGACGCCGCTTGTTGGTCTGCATGTAGTCAGCGATGTTCTGATTGCGATCGCCTATTTTTCCATTCCGGCGATGCTTGTTTACTTTGCCCGCAAGCGGAACGATACCCCGTTCACTGAAGTTTTTCTCTTGTTTGGAGCCTTCATTGCGTCTTGTGGTGTTGGACATTTGCTCGATGTTTGGACGTTGTGGTTCCCCAACTATTGGGTCGCAGGATTCGAGCGGGCTCTGACGGCGCTTGTGTCGTGTTGGACGGCGATTCGACTGATTGACTGGTTTCCCAAATTTTTGTCGTTGCGATCGCCCCAAGAGTTAGAAGAACTGAACCAACAGCTACAGGAAGAAGTTGCTGCTCGAACCCACGCTCAAGAAACGCTCCAAAGTCTATTAGAGGCGACGGCAGACAACACTGGAGAAGCGCTTTTTTCTGTCCTATCGACTCAGCTTGCCAAAGCCGTGCGGGTCGATTACGCCATGATCTCTGAATGGACTGGGCCGGAATCTAATTTATACTCTAGTCTCGCCGTTTGTGGTCATGGGCAATGCATTCAAGGAGGTTCTTATCCTCTCGATACTGTACTTTGTGAAACTGTGATTCGAGAAGGCACAGCCAAATATTGTTCCGGAGATCTCCAGGCTTTGTTTCCGGATGTAGAAGCCATTGCTGGTCTGGGTCATATCGAGGCTTATTTAGGGGTTCCTCTCTTAGATACCGACGGCAAAGCAATTGGGAGCATGTGCGTGGTTCATAGCGAACCTTTAGCTAATCCGCAAGAAGTTGAAGCAATCATGACGTTGTTTGCCACTAAAGCCTCTGCCGAACTGCGACGACAGCGGGCAGAGACTGCCCTTCGTGATGCCTATGTCGAGCTGGAGGAGCGCGTTACAGACCGCACCCAGCAGCTTAGTCAAGCAAACTCTCAACTCGCTCTAGCGACTTATCGAGAACGCACCACAGCTCAAGTCATTCAGCGGATGCGGCAAAGTCTTGAGTTAGAGACGATTTTTCACTCTACGGCTCAAGACGTTCGGGAAGCCATTGGCTGCGATCGCGCTATCGTCTATCGCTTTAATTCTGATTGGAGTGGAGATGTCATTGCAGAATCGTTAGTTGGCGATTGGCGAGCGCTGCTAGATGATGGCTCTGGTCAAGCGTCAGAAAATTCGGACAATTCCTGGAATGCCGATTTAGTTCAAGACGAGCGCTGTACCGTTCGTCTAATTGCAGATGAATCGACTCGGGTAGAAGACACGCACTTTCAGGAAACCCAAGGTGGCGCTGACAAAGAGTACACCTCCTGTTTGGTTGTTGACGATATTTATACTCGTGACTTCAGCGACTGCTACATCGAGTTGCTTGAAGCGATTCAGGCACGAGCCTATGTGACGGTTCCTATCCACTGCGGACAAGATCTGTGGGGTTTAATGATCTGCTATCAGAACTCTGCGCCCCGCCATTGGCAGAGTGAAGAGATCAAAATGGTCGTGCGAATTGGTGATCAGCTGGGAGTTGCCATTCGCCAAGCAGAACTATTTCAGCGCACTCAGCAGCAAGCAACATCACTTCAACAAGCGAAACAAACTGCTGAGAGTGCAAATCGTGCCAAGAGTGATTTTCTCGCGAGCATGAGTCACGAGCTGCGGACTCCGTTAAACGCGATTCTCGGCTTTACCCAGCTGATGCATCGTGATCCAGCTCTATCAAACCAGCATCAAACCTACATCGATATCATCAACAACAGCGGTGAGCACTTGCTGGGTCTGATCAACAATGTCTTGGATATGTCCAAGATTGAAGCAGGACAAATGGAGTTGCATGTTGAGGAATTCGATTTGTCTTCCATGCTGCACGAACTACAAACCTTGTTGCAGTTGAAAGCCCAGAAACGAGAATTCGAACTTCAAATCAACCCAGATCCTGATATTCCGGCTCGTGTGAAAACCGACCAGGGAAAATTGCGTCAGATCCTCCTTAATTTGCTGGGTAACAGCATTAAATTTACCCAATCGGGGTACGTCAAACTGACGGTTTCTCTCATTCCGACTCAGAATGTTCAAGCTGCAGCGTTGAGCTTTGTTGTAGAAGATTCAGGCGTGGGCATCTCTCCAGAAGAGTTGTCGGTACTGTTTCAGCCCTTTCGACAAACTGAATCTGGCATTCGCTCTGGACAAGGAAGTGGCTTAGGTCTCGCGCTGAGCCGCCAATATGTGATGCTGATGGGAGGTGACATTGAGGCTGAAAGTACACTAGGACAAGGGACACGCATGTCGTTTACCATTCATGTCGAACGAGTGAACCAGCTCAAAGCAGGTTCGATCTCATTTTTTAGCCCCAATGCGACGCAGCTTATTCTTCAAAAGTCTGACCATCGCGTTTTAATTGCAGAAGACAATGCTGTTAACAAACTGTTGCTACAGACTCTGCTGGAATCAGCGGGAATAGAGTGCCGCACAGCACTGAATGGAGCAGAAGCCTTACAGTTGTGGGAGGAGTGGCAGCCTCACCTGATCTGGATGGATATGCAAATGCCCGTCATGGATGGTTATGAAGCAACTCGCCGTATTCGAAAAGCTGAAGCCGAGCAGAATCTACCTCAAATCCCCATCATTGCGCTGACTGCCACAGCATTTCAGGAAAACAAAGCCGCTATTCTCGCGGCGGGCTGCGATGATGTTCTCTTCAAACCCTTTCAGGAGAAGGATCTGCTCACCCTGATGCACAAGTACCTTGATGTCGAACTGTATTTCGATGACAAATCTGCATCGATTGCCCAACGACAACCATCCACTTCGCTAAAAACTGAATCTGCTCAAATTAAAGTGATGTCGGAGACTTGGATCGAAGCTTTACAACAGGCTGCGGTTCGGTGTTGCGATCGCAAGGCGTTGGAGCTAGTACAGCTTATTCCTCAAGAGCATGAAGCTCTCGCGAAAGGACTCAAGGAGCTGATCTACAACTTCCAATTCGATCGAATTTTGGAGCTAACCGAAGAAAAGGTGCCTGCATTAGAACATACATCAGAAGCTTCCGATGAGTCTTCCGTAACTCTTGCTCAAAGTGCTGAGTCTGAAGAATAAGTCGGGTGATGTCTAGGCTTGGATTCCCGATTGCTGCCACTACAAAACCAGGCACCGAAACTATTTCGATATTTTTAACATTATGATTATCTGCACCATCATCTGTGGTTGTACGTGCTCAGCTAGGATGTTAGGCAGGAATAAAATCTTTGATGCCTGGGTTCTCAGCTCAAATCTAAGCCCAACAGGCAATTTAAACGACATGATCACTACAGAGTGAAGAATTTCTATGGCGAAGCGCTTCGATGCATTGACTCCCGAACATCATCAGTTCATTGAAAGTCAGAAAATTTTCTTCGTGGGCACAGCTGCTGAAGATGGTCGTGTGAACGTGTCGCCGAAAGGCCAAGGCACGCTTCGGGTCATCAACGCAAATGAAATTTTGTGGCTGAATCTGACTGGTAGCGGCAACGAAACGGCAGCTCACGTTCTCAATACGAATCGCATAACGCTGATGTGGTGTGCTTTTGAAGGGCCTCCCGAAATTTTGAGAGTCTATGGAACCGCGACTCTAATTTATCCTCGTGATCCAGAATGGCAGCATTGTACTTCTATCATTCCAGCCTCGGCTGGTGCTCGACAATATTTCAAAATTCACATTCATCTGGTTCAAACCTCTTGTGGGTTCAGCGTGCCCAATTTTGAGTACAAGGGCGATCGCCACACGCTGAATCAATGGGCTGAGAAAAAAGGAGATACGGGCATCACGGACTACTGGGCTGCGAAAAACGTTACAAGTCTCGACGGATTACCCACTAAGATTTTTGAGTCTTGATGGAAAGCCCTCGTTGCTCAATACTCGCTAGAGTCAATAACCTCCATATTTTCCGCCCGAAGAATTTCTGTTTCACCTTGCCACACCAAAAGCGAGGTGTCCCCATCTCCGTTCTCTGTCAGTTCTGATGAGAGGGTGTAGGCGTAGTCGCCATTTTCCCAAGACATATTGCAGACTCCGTTGCGACAAACTAGGAATCCGTCGGCAAGAGACAGGCAGTTGCCGTCGCGATCGCAGCCGTAGTAAGTCAAGTTTCCAGTATTGTTTGTGCCATCCCAACTGCCGAGACGGCCTACCGTCACCGTCCATTGACCATTGCTATAGGTATCCCAGTCGTCTCCTAAGATCACCGCATCAGAAATCAGAGTTTCTTGGCGCGATCGCCCACAGGGTTCAGCGCTTTGGCAGTCTGCGACTGATTCTTCGCTATAGACCAGGCGAACCGTTTGGTCGAGTAAAGACGCTTGGCGATCGCAGATTTCGAAAGTCGCTCCCAAGTCAAACACTTGACCTTGGGGATCACGCACTGTCGTATAACACTTCAAATCACCAGATTGAGCAGAAGTCAACACACCAATGTTTGGATAGGATTCAGCAATCTCGGACGCAACTTCTGAAGTCGTATTGGAATCAACAGGAACCGCACCAGTAGAATCTGGCTCGGATGCTTGGCTTTCTGAAGCGTCATCTGGTTCTAATTCGGCCATCGCTCCTGAGTCAGAAGCATCGGTGAGGTTCGAGTCAGTCTCTGTCACTGAGCTTTCGCCACAGCCTGCAATCGCCACAGAGAGGGCGATCGCCAAAAGATTGAATGAAGGTCGTCTGAGTAAAAGGTTCATGTTGAAGGATAGGAAAGCAGGTGAATTAAGGATGAGTCTGATGATGAATTTATTATTCACGGTTTAATCTCTATCAACGAACCATTTTTAGACAGAACACAAACTGTAACTAAAGCAGCTTTATCAGGGGATGTGATGAATGAATGTGAAATAGATGGAGATAAGCTTAAGGGTACATCCCAGTTTTTTTGTGCAGTGTGAGCGTCCCGTTTCTCCTGATGGAGAGACGTTGCCAAAGCGGACAAGATGCCCACACTACAAACATTGATAAAGCTGCAAATGTGGGATGCTCCCAAATTTAACTAAGCGGCTAGCAAAATAACGGAGTAAATCGCTGCTCCGGCAACAAAAAATCTGAAGTTGCTCTCCCGTTCTGACGGCAATTCTTCTTTTAGAACATTAAGAATGAGCGCCCCTGCGATCAACGCCCAGATTGCAGAGATTGCTGCTGCATCAATACGGATTGCCTGGTCAAGTACCCAGCCTAATACAATCGCTCCCGCTAAAATCCAACGGCCTATGCGATCGTAGAGGTGCTTGTGATGTTCTCTCAGACTAATATCGTTGACGACAAAGTGCAGCGCTAAAGCCACAAATAGAAGTAGAGCAGCTACCCACCCGTGGCTTTCAGTCTCTCTCAACAAGTATCCCAAAATAGCGTTGTAGAGAGAAAACGAAGCAATATGAAGCCAAAATACGGCAGGCTGTGTGCGGTCTTCGCCTTCGGTTTTATGGTGGTGAGCTCGCGATCGCATTGCCAACTGTTCGAGTCCATAGAATATGGTGAGTCCGGCCAAGGCCAGCAGATAGACATGGTGTTCGAAGTAGTTGATCCAAAAGCTGTTGATATGTTCGACTTCTGTCTGAGCACGCCCTAATTCGGGAAAAATATCTAAAAAAATATATGCGATGGAAACGCCACCAGCAACAGACACCCAGCGATAAGGCGAAATGCGACTGAGCCACTGGGTCTTACCGATAAAAACATGTACCAGTGCTAAACAAACAACTAACAGTAACCCCACCACATTAATGCTTGTGCTCATAGCTCAGACCAAGGTTCTCGGCATTCGCCACATTAATCACATTAAATTAATTAGAATATGCCTTTCCAATCATTTTTCTATTCTAAGTGTTACTCCAAAATTCCTTGCGCTCTTGGGCAAAGCATCGCGATCAAGAAAACAGCGAGTTGCATCACCACAATGCTGGGGCCAGAGGGCAGATTGAACCAGGCTGAAAAGACAATGCCGATGACAGCACTTAAAGCACCGATTCCAGCTGAAAATAGCATATGGGTCGTAAAGTTTCTGCTGAGTAGTCGTGCCGCACAGGCTGGAATGACGACAAAGGCACTGACTAACAGCACACCAATCGCTTTGATTGAGACACCTACAACCAGTGCTAACAAGACAATGAAAGCCGTGCGGTGAGCTGAAACAGAAATTCCACGGGCGATCGCCATCGGTTCGTGCAGGGTCAACATCATCTGGGTTCGTAGCGTCAACCCTAAAAACACAACACACCCTACAAGTAAAAGCGCATTGAAAATTAAATCGGGTGTTTGAACTGCTAAAATATCGCCGAATAACAAGCTATCAATGCTGCCTTTGTATTCGCCAATAAAGCTTAAGATGATAATCGCTAGGGCTAGGGATGAAGAACATAAAATATTGAGTAAGGCATCAGTCCACAGCTTTGTATGCTCTAACAAATAAGAAAACATGAGGGCAAACAAGATGGCAAAAGGCAACAAAATTATTGATGAATTTAGCCCTAGCAGCAGCCCCAAACTGATGCCGAGCAGGGCCGCATCTCCTAGTGCTTCACTAAAGAAAGAAAGCTGTTTCAAGATGGTAAAACTGCCCAGCAATCCCCCCATTGCTCCGGTTAAAACACCCCCCATGAGCGCTCGCTGCATAAACGGAAACTGAAATAGCTCAATGACGCGAGTCAAATCGGCCTGAATCGTCATACATTTCCTCTCTCGCAGGAATGACGATAGCGAACAAACTCGAATCCGTAGGTTTTAGAGAGATTATCTTCAGAAAGGGTGTCGTTTGGACTGCCCTGACAGCGGATGGTGTGATTGAGGCAAATGACGCGATCGCACTGTCGGCGCACCATATCGAGATCGTGGGAAATTTGCAAAATAGCCCAACCTTGCTCTTGTTTGAACTGATTTAACAGACGATAAAACTCTCCCTCGCTGCGGACATCTAGACCCGCAGGAGCCTCGTCTAGAATGAGCAATTTTCGAGGTCGCACCAGACAGTAGGCCAGCAGCACTCGCTTTGTCTCGCCGCCAGAAAGCCCACTAATTAACTGATGGCGCAGGTGCCAAGCCTCAACCTGACTGAGAGCTTGCCTGACAGCCTGTCGTCGGGCTCGTTTTCCGCTCCAAGGCAGTTGCAACCCCAACCGATCCCATCCCAACCCTACGACTTCTTCAACCGTGATGGGAATTCGTCGATCGACTAGGAAGTTTTGAGGAAGATAGGCAATCTGTTGTCGAACATGGGGAGGCAATTTTCTGGTGTGACTCAAGGGCTGACCCAAGATCGAAATGTCTCCAGATTGTCGGGGCAAAATGCCGAGCAATGCCTGCACTAATGTGCTCTTCCCGGCTCCGTTTGGGCCAACGATCGCCACATCCGTACCAGATGCTAAAGAGAAAGAGACGTTTTGAACAGCGATACGCGCTTCTCGATAAACAGTCAGATTTTCAACAGTCAGCACTGGACTCTCTGAAACTTGAGCCGTATCTATTGTTCTGTGCATGGTCATTTTCCGATCTTGTGTGGCAGCCCTGATCTCATGCGACCATCGGTGACTAAGGCTTCGAACACCTGATGATTCCAGATGTTCCATACTCGAAATGTTCATCCCTACAAATTTCATCAAAGAGTAACTTGTTCTGAGAAAAATTGTTGCTAAAAAAGAGCAATGACGAGAGTGTCACTACTCAGATTGGGGTGGGTTACCCAGCGCAGCCTCAAGGCTGTCTACATTCTGTCGCATAATGGTGAAGTAATAATCCGGCTCAGTAGCGGCAGTTTCTCCTGTCTCCATAGGATCGAAAGCACTCACCTCAACATCCAAATCTTTCGACAGTGCATCAAAGGCTTTGGCTCCTGCCTGTGGTTCTGTTAAGAGTGCATTAATATTTTCCTCTTGTACGGTTTCAATGATGCGACGTACATCATCGGGAGCAGGATTTTCTTCAGGAATGTCAACTAGATATTCGACCTTCAAGTCATAGCGATCGGCAAAGTAAAATGCGAAGTCATGAAATGCGATGAATGTTTGTCCGGTGTAAGGAGTTAATTGTTCGTTAATTTCTTGATCCAAAGCTTGAAGCTGCTCGATATATGCAGCCGCGTTGGCGACGTAGTCTGCTTCCCCTTCAGGGTCAGCCTCGATTAGCCCATCTCGAATGTTTTCCACCTGCTCGACGGCACGTGTGGGATCGAGCCAGATGTGTGGGTCAAATTCACCGTGGTCATGAGCCTCTGCCTCAGCATGTGATTCTTCTTCAGCATGATGCTCATCTTCGCCATGACTGTGATCGTGGCCATGATTTTCGCCATCGGCATGAGTGTCTCCTTCTTCTCCGTGGGCGTGGCCTCCTTCCTGTGTTGCGAGGGTCAATATGTCTTCACTCGAATCAATCACAGTCAAATCAGGATTACTTGCATTGGCAATCAAGTCATCCAAAAAAGACTCTAATTCCAAACCATTCTTGACCAACACATCTGCATTGGCGATCGCCAATGCATCGGTCGGTTTTGCCTGATAGTCATGGGGCCCCACATTAGCAGGCAACAGTTGGGTCACCTCAGCGCGATCGCCCGCCACTGCTTTGGTGAACTGGGTCATCGGTACAATCGTCGTGACAATTTGTAGGTCTGTGC
>JGI12048J13642_11316364_pt1 | contig 11064 bp, 7 predicted proteins | sample ElkSlonscriptome_16_FD_13642 | JGI IMG/M metagenome (IMG submission 13642) | reverse complement strand
TACCGACACAGGGTCGGTAGTGGCGGGAGCTGGGTGGGGAGCGGTTCGGGGTTAGCTTGTTCGTCGTCGCTCCACCGACACAGGGACGGTAGTGGCGGGAGCTCCCCATCGACCCTGTGTCGATGGAAGCTTGAAACACAAGCTACAAAAACCCACGCAACACCAACCGAACCCGCTCACCATCGACCCTGTGTCGATGGAAGCGTGAAACACAAGCTACAAAAGCTTACAATAAAACCGAATCTGCTCACCATCGACCCTGTGTCGATGGGAGCGTGAACCATCACCCACAACAATGCATCTCGAAAACGAGGCGTCTCGGTGACAGTCGAAGCAATCTATACAGCGGAAAACTGCACTGCGGCCTATCAGTTGCGTTGGTCGCTCGCTTTGTTTCCCCTCGAACCACTGCCACATCCTGACTTATGGTTGAAAGAACTTGCTGGCGCAACGGAAGTCGATCATGTGCGAATCTTGAGCTTCAAAGAAATCAACGATGGCAATACACTGCTATTCCTGGTTAGCACTCAACCCTCGGTAGGACTACCGGGGATAATTAAATCAGTCAAAGGGCGTCTCATTCATACGCTTCGTCCCAAAGCCCACGTGAAGTTTCACCGTAATTTTCGTTTGACCTCCGTCGGCGATGCCAACCTCGCGACCGTCGAGAAATACGTGAGTGAACAAACCGGGCACCATGTGATGGCGTGCGATCGAAGTCAAGCGGCATTGGCCGAATTTCAAGAGACGTTTGGCGAGGTTGACTTAAGCGAGCCAATCGCTAGTTCGCATGGGCAGTATGTAGCGGCCTTGCATCTCGTGTTGGTTCATGCAAAGCGATGGCGCATCACAGAGCCAGCGTTCTTGTCAAAGACTCGCGATGCAATCATTTGTGCGGCAAGAAAGAAACGCCATCGGATTTCGCGGCTTTCGATCCTGGCGGACCATGTCCATTTAACACTCGGTATTGGATACGCAACGACTCCTGCCGAAGTGGCGCTATCGTATATGAACAACATCGCCTTTCGACATGGAATGCTGCGAATGTGGATGAACAGTTTCTATGTAGGGACGATCGGGCCGTATGGGATGAAAGCGGTTCGGGGTTAGCTGACTGGTCGTCGCTCCACCGACACAGGGTCGGTAGTGGCGGGAGCTGGGTGGGGGGCGGTTCGGGGTTAGCTTGTTGGTCGTCGCTCCACCGACGCAGGGTCGGTAGTGGCGGGAGCTCCCCAACGACCCTGTGTCGATGGAAGCGTGAAACACAAGCTACAAAAGCTTACGGCTTGGGCTGCTGGAGCTGATAATCTTTATCGTACAGATCGAGTTGTCGTCGTTTCCAAACGGCGCCTTCGAGAAAGACAGGATAAGGTAATCGCACGTCCCATTGGCCCAGATCCTCGAGCATTTTTTTCGTCTGATCGAGATGCTCTAAGGCCACGTCGTTCTGCTCGGAAATGTCTTCTTCGAGATTGAAAAGCATCGGCAGCCGATCGGGAACACTGACAAGTTTCCATTTGCCGTCTCGTATCGCCCGGCTGATCGTAAATTTCCATCGCAAGGTTTCATGTGGCGCTGCATTCGTTTGTTCACTCAAGAATGGCATCAGATCAACGCCATCGAACTTCATCTTTTCGTCAATCGAACCGCCTGCGGCTTTAAGGAAAGTTGGCGCAAAGTCGACGCTGCTAACCATCGGCAAATACTTCTTGCCTGCTTCGATTCTGCCAGGAAAATGGACGACGTAAGGCACGTGCATGCCACCCTCGAGCAAGATACCCTTTTGGCCGTTGAAGGGCGAATTGATCGATGCGTTTGCATCGACGGGCCCACCATTGTCGCTAATGAACACCGTCATGGTATTGTCGGCCAAACCATTTTCCCGAAGGGCTGCCTGGATCTTTCCAATGTTGACATCGAGCCGATGGACCATGGCACAATACGTCCGACGCTTCTCGTTCTTAATGTGCTTATACAGCTCTAAGTCGGCCTCGGTAGCTTGCATCGGAGTGTGCGGAGCATTAAACGAGGCGTACAAAAAAAACGGCTCGTCGCGATGACGCTCGATAAACTTAACCGATTCATTGCCGATGTCGTCGGTGATGTAGGTAATCGGCTCAACCGGAGCATAATTACACTCGATCGGTGCGTCGTATCCTTTGCCAGGCGGTGTGGGGAAATAGACATGACCGCCGCCCGTGAATCCCCAAAAGTCGGTAAAGCCGCGCCGGAGTGGATGAAATTGGGGAAGGTCTCCGAGGTGCCATTTACCAATCAATCCCGTCTTGTAGCCGAGTTCACCGAGTCGATCTGCGATCGTTTTTTGGTCGACGGGCAAGCCAACAAACTCGGGGTCAAACCCTTTGATGTGTCCGCCCAGGTTGTTGTCATGTCCAAAGGTCACTCCGATCCGTCCGGTCAGAAAACCAGCACGCGAAGGACTGCAAACGGGAGCACTGACGTAGCCGTTCTCACAAACGACACCGCCGGCTGCAAGCTTATCCAAATGAGGCGTCTTGATCTGCGTACTACCGTTGAATCCGACGTCACCGAATCCAAGATCATCGGCAACAATTAATACAAAGTTCGGTCGCGCTGTGGCGGCCGGCTGTTCGGCGGAAAGCGTCGAGGCCGCCCCAAAAACCGCAATGGCAAACGTGTATAGGGACTTGAGATATGTAGGGGATATTGCTGGACACATCATCTTCTCTCTTATTTATACATTCGGTTTCGGAAACCTGGGGATTCTACTGTAGTGTCGGCAGATTTCCCAGATGCCGCCTTCACAAACGCACTCGCCGAACCGCTCCGCCGGTTCGTCCATTCATTGCCAACCGGCTTGTTACTGTGCAACCGCCCTTGAGGCTGGCGAGAGTCCCTGTAAGTGGCCTGTTGATTCGCAGACCGCAGAAGGGTCACGCCATTCCACGATGGATCTTTTTTACCACGAAACAAGTCTGCGGCATTCCGCCCCTGCAAATTTTCGTCAAGGGTCCAATCGCCATCTCCGGCTTGCCAATCGCCACCTCCGGCTTGACTGATCAACGATAGGATCGTGGGCATGAAGTCAACGGTGCCCATCGCCTGATCGATTTGGCTACCAGGAGGGATGATACCAGGTGCGGCGATGATCATTGGAATTTTTGCACTCCCTTCATAGGGATTGCCCTTGTTCAAACGACCATGCTCAAAACACAAATCGCCATGGTCCGCGGTAAATACCACGATGGTTCGCTCGGTCAAACTCAGTTGTTCAAGAGCATCGAGCAGTCGTGCCACGTTATCGTCGATGCATTTGACCATTCCAAAATACCGCTGCATCAAGACTGGATTAAAACTTGAAGCAGAATCACCAAAGGATCGCTTAGCCCATTTTGGATTCTGTCTTGTCATCGAGAACGTCATCGAGAACGTCATCGGCGGCCGAATCGCCATGTTCTCGTACACAGTTCGGAGTTGGGCGGACGTATGGTCAAGACGCCGGTATAGTAAGACTTTCCAATCGCCCACTTTAATCCACGACGATTCTCGGCTTGCCGCTAAACAATCGGATGATACGCTTACCTGCTGAGCCTTGACCAACCTCAGTATTTTTTCTAATGAGGAGAAACCACTTTGAAAGCGTTCCTGTACTTTGCAGTTGTATTCGTGTGTGCTTGTGGATGCTCGGGTGGAGACGTTTCCGCGCCAGCGGACGATGAAATCACCTAGTACTTGAACGAACATCCCGAAGCGCGAGTCGACATCGATCCGAGTGACTTTTCAGGTGGCAAGAAGCTCGTTGCGGCGCAACATCTTTCGCTTTGGATTCTTCCACAAAGTTCTTCGTAGAAAAAGAAGCTAGGTTCGGGTAGGGGCGTCCATGCTGGCTCCAACGCTGCAGCCACGCGGATGCGCTCCCCGAAAATCTCGCTAAACGCTCGATTTCTTGAAAGGGCTTGATCTTTTTTTCAGCCCAAATGGCCATCCGTTTGCCAAGCCCATGCCAACAGCCTGGTTAAGTTAACCATCCCAGTCCTGCGGACTGGGCTAGGTAAATGACTGGGCCTTTGGCCCTACGACCGATCCGTTGAACCCTGTCTCGCGAGAGAATTCCGTCTTGGTGCCCGTCAAGAGTGGAACAATACTGACTCCATCACGATGATGCTCATTGGCCTGCTTGACTTAAAACCGTCAACGAGAGAGGCGGCAAGACAATGTCGATGCTTGCTCCGCTTGCCGCGATATTCGGTAGCTGGGTGTAGGCCTGTGCTCGGTCGTCTGGAGCGTTTCCCTTTAACATGACACGTTGAAATTCTCGGTCTTGCTTTTCGTCGTTTCGTAGTTGAATCGTGACCTGCCGAGACACCAAATCCTTGTTCATCAAGAATAGGTTGGCGAAGCGATTCTCGGAATCGGATGTCGCATAACAGCGAAGGGAAGGAACCGTATTGGAAGTCTTTAGCATCCGGTTTAGCAGAAATTGATTGACCATCCGATTGATTTCTCCGATCGGCTTCGCTCGTTGTTGTCGATGCGAAGCAGTACGCCGACGTCGTTGTTCGAATCTTGCGGGCCGCCCGAGGGGCTGTGAATGCCCCAAAAGTAAACGTAAGAAACATTGCGAACCGCAATCTCATTCATCTGGGCCTCGAACCACCATAACGCTTTGTAAGTATTATTGGTTCTTCCCAATTTCTCATTCGCTGGAGTGACGCCGGTTTCGGTTATCACGATCTCCGTATCCGGCTTGAGCGAACCGGCCACGGCTCACGGCAGTTGTCTTCAATTCCTCGTAAGAGGGTCCACCCGCATACTTGGACGCAAACACATTCACGACGACGAAAGGCTTGATATTCTGCTTGGTGCACAACTGCATAAAACCATCAAAATCCATCGCTGCGTAGGTTTGCCGTCGCTTGTCTTTTATGTTCTCAATGCGGTCGAGGTACTTCTTGGATGCTTGCAGCGGCGAGTGCGGAGCATTGTAAGACAAGTATCGAAAAAACGGCTTATCTTTGCTGCGTCGAACGAACGAAACCGCTTCATTGGAAAACTCGTCGGTCAAGTACTCATCGACTTCAATCCGCGAATGGTCTCGCATGATTTTCGTGTGATACCATTGCCACTTTTCCGTGACGTCTTGCAAACTGTCAAGAGTCAGTTCCTCGGGAAACCAGTTGAACTTTAAACACGCTCTCGCCGTCTGATCCGACCAGGACGCCGATGGTTGCCATCACGACTTACAACTCGACCAACGTGAACGCAGGCCGTCCGTTTTCTGATTGCATTGGTTCTATCTCACTTCTGAACAGACAAAGCTACTAAAGTAACCCGTCTCTATTATATTTGCTGTACTCGGGCGAAACTCCGGTAGAAAAGAGAAGAAAAATGGTTTTTTATCATCAGCCATCGCCGTTCTATTGGAACTCGCGTGGTCGAGACGGGTTCATCGTTCTAGTATGATAGGACCGATCCCGCCTTCTATCCCGCGTACACGAAAACCTTCCAGGACCACCAATGCTTCAACTTCGACTCCCCTCTCTTTACGTAGCTGTTCTAACTCTCGTTACACTATTTAGTTTCGCCACACCATTTAGTTTCGCCGAGGACCTGCCGCCGACGGCGGCTCGCGAAGGCATCAAACCTCGCAATGTCGTTTTCATATTGACGGATGACCACCGCTTCGATGCGATGGGATGCGCGGGACACCCGTTCCTCGAAACGCCGAACCTCGATTCGATTGCGGCAAACGGCGTCCATCTGAAAAATGCGTTCGTGACCACCAGTCTTTGTTCGCCAAGTCGGGCATCCATTTTGACAGGACTGTACACGCACAAACATGGCGTGATCGATAACAACCGCCTCGTTCCCAAGGGCACCCTGTTTTTTCCCCAATACCTGCAGCGAGCCGGTTACCAAACCGCTTTCATTGGCAAATGGCATATGGGTGGCGAACACGATGCACCTCGGCCCGGGTTTGACCACTGGGTTAGTTTCCGTGGACAGGGCCATTACCTCGCCCCCAACCCAGGCTACACGCTCAATGTTGATGGCAAGCGAGTGCCGCAAAAGGGCTATATTACCGACGAGTTGACCGACTATGCGGTCGAGTGGCTCGAATCGCGACCCAAAGACAAACCCTTCTTCTTGTACCTGTCGCATAAAGCGGTACATGCCAATTTCACGCCTGCTCGGCGCCACCAAGGACGCTATGCGGATGCGGACTTGAGCTTCCTACCCGATGGATCGGAATTGTCGGCCAGCAAGAACACGCCACGTTGGGTGCGAGATCAACGTAACAGTTGGCACGGCGTTGACTTTGCCTACCACAGTGATCGGGGACTCGATTATCTTTACCGTCGCTACTGCGAATCGATTTTGGCGGTTGATGACAGCGTCGGACGTGTGTTGAAACAACTCAAAGAGATGGGGATACACGACGACACGCTTGTTATCTACATGGGCGACAACGGTTTCATGTGGGGCGAGCATGGCTTGATTGATAAACGCGTCGCCTACGAAACGTCGATTCGAGTACCGATGATGATGCAATGCCCCGCCCTATTTGAAGGCGGCAAACCGATCGTCAATCTCATCGGCAACATCGATGTCGGACCAACCGTCTTGCACGCTGCCGGCCTGAATGCACCCGAATATATGGACGGCCAAAGCTTTCTCGACATGCCCAACGATCGCAAGATGAACTGGCGTGATTATTTCTTATACGTTTACTATTGGGAAAAGAATTTTCCGCAAACGCCAACCCAATTTGCCTTGCGTGGTGATCGGTTCAAATACATCACGTACTACGGATTATGGGACACCGATGAGTTGTACGATCTAAACACCGATCCTGGAGAACTGAACAATTTGCTGCATGATCCGGCATACGAGTCGGTGGTACGGGAAATGCAAAACCGCCTCTATGCCATGCTGGGGGATAAGGGTGGGATGCAAATCCCCATGAATCAACCCGCCGGCCGTAGCAATAACAAACGCTGGGATGACAAGGGAGCTGAGCCAGCCGACTTCCCATCCGCACTGATCGTCGATGAGCCGATCAATCGGCAAGCTCAGTAAGAATTCAGTTAAACCGCGTGGGCATCGCCCCGCGCGTGGGTTCCAGTTAAACCGCGTGGGTATCGCCCCGCGAGTGGGCATTGTATACGCGCGGCCCGTTAGGCACGCGGTGAAACAAAGAACGCGCGGCCCGTTGGGCACGCGGTGAAACTTGCGTAGCCGTGCGATCCGCACAGGCTAGCCGCCTTTGCCATCGTTCTACCAGATGTATTCGGCACCGAATGAGAAACCGTCAACCGTGAAGGTGTCAAAATTCAGTGGCGTTTCGCTGCCTGCGGAGCCGCTTGCGACCGAACTTCGGATCGCGTCGGCCTCAAATCCAGCGTTGGCGATGTCGTCAATCGAGATTAGATAGTAAGCCGAGCGGAAAGACCACGAATGGGTGAGTCGGTAGACGGCTTGGGCTGATAGTTCCAACGCAAACGTCCCTTCGTCGTTACGATACGAGTTGGTAACCGTTCCTGGGCCACCGCCAGCGATCGAGTTGGCAGAGATACTGGCGTTTCGACGTGCTTCGTTCTTCAACCATGCTCCCTTTAGCTCAACACCAAGGTTGACGCCTGCGATCACGTTCCACCAAACATCGCCACCAATTTGAGCCCCGAACAAATCGTTGCTAATATCGTCGGTGGCATTGAAGAACCGCAACGTTCCGTCAGTCAACGATGCGTCAGTTCCGTCATTGTTGAGGCCAACGATATCGAGTCCCAGTCGGTTGTCAACTCGCAAATAACGCAGTCCGAACAACCATGATCCTTGAAAGCGACTGTAGGGTCCAACCGTGCGGCGGCGATAATTCAATTCACCACTATCAAATTTCGTTTGCATGCTGATGCTTTGCGAAATCGATCGGTCGGTATCGTCGAAGCCGCCGTTCGGATTCGTTCCAAACTCGCTAATAAATGAGTAGAGATCGGCACCGCTGAGGATTTGTAGCGGGAAACTATTAGGACCACTCGGTGCAACTGGATCGAACGTTGGATTGGGAATCGTTTCGGCGGGTGACAACGCCGTAGCGGACCCATTCCATTCTTGACCGCCCATGTAGGTACCCTCGATGTTACCGCCAGCACCAAAGATCAATGCTGCCGACAATCGCATCCCCGCTTCTAAATCATCATCAAAGGCATCCGATGTCCGCAGGACTGGCGTGCCATCGATCCCTCGAGTCGTTAAAACGGTCGAGCCGATTCCGTCAAAGTCGGGACTGAGAAATAAAGCTTCGGCCGACAAGTCGTACCATCGCTGTGCTCCACGACCTGCATCTTGATAGGGAGCGAGAGCCGACAAACAACCGAGTAGATAACCGCGTCCGAACATTTGGCACGCACTACATCCATCGCCCTGACAGAAGATACAGAAGTGCCGGAGATTCGTCAGGCCGCCGCAACTTGGGCAACCCTGTGCGCCACACCCGCCACATCCATTGCCACGGCTTCCGAGCCGACCGATCAAGCCGCCTTCGCCGAGCACACAGCAACTTAAACATCCACATTTGCCGCCACATCCCATGCCGTCACATCCGCCATCGCAGGCATCACACGATCCATATTGATCGCACGCCCCATATTGATCGTAGCCGCCGTAGCCCATCTGTTGGTAGGGCATGGCAGATCCTGATGCAGGGACGGGGCCTGGTGCTGGGACATAGCCACCTTGGTCATAATTGACCGGCATCACCATGCCTGGGTGCATACCAGGATTCATTTCGGGCGGGACCATCCCAGCCGGCGTCACGTAGCCGCTGGCGGCATAGTCGATGTCCGCGTGGGCGACTCGAGGTGGTTGAGCGTTCGAGGTTGGCAAGCCAACATGAACTGCGAAGACCCCGAGGGCCAAGAAGCTTAGGCAAATTGATTTTATTGGGATCATTCGGTGCATTGCAAACGTCTCCGCGGCATTCGCCGCCTCACAAACGGCAGGTGGTTCAGAAGTAGGCAGAGTCATCCGATCGTTTGGAATAACTCCTTCATGCGTTTTTATCGGCACGACCGGCAGCAAAGTTTGGGTTATTCTGAATGTTCTGACCAGGAAAAATGATTTGTTCCCCCTTTCTGTCTTGACATCCGCCTCGATCGACTTCCTGATGAAATGCAAGCAACTTGAACTTCGTCACTCAAACCAACTCCTCTTGCCGACCGCGGAACGTGTACGATGAACAGGATGAGCCACACCAACTTGCCCATTCACTGCGAACCACCACACGACTTTGAATCGATTGCTGATCTGATCGAGCGGCTCGGGCGACCGCCCGAAGCGATTGTTAATCAATGGTGCAGGCAACTCCGCTCCGCTGCCATCAACTGTCTCTCCGAAGGTGACTCGCCCGATACCTCAGGTTCAACCGAACTTCCCGAAATCGATTTATCGAAATGGACGGTTCTATCAACGGGCGAACTGCGCTGCGAAGATCGAACCTACCCGGTTTGTTCGCAGCCAGTCGCATCGCAACCGATCAGCAAAGAGAGCGAACGTCGCATTGAAGCGTTTCGAAGGAAACTTCTCGAGTCGGATGTAACGCGAGCAGACGATAAAGGCTCACCGCTCCTAAGTCGACACAGCAACACAACTAGCTCACGCATACCAAAAAACAAGTCGAGCGATTCGACTCGGACGAGGCCAACCGCGAAATCGGCTGGTGTCGTTTCCGCAGTCCTACTCATCGTTGTTGCGATCGTTTGGTGGACGATCCGTCAACCGAGCGACTCGATCGCAAAGGGGGATCCGATTCGCTCGGCTGAGCCGTCCACTAGCCTGCCAAACCCCAACCCCGAATCAAACCGTTTTCGTGAGGATGCAACTTCGCTTTCTTCCGAAGCCACGGTTCTTGAAACCTTTGACTCCGAGTTAAACGATACCGAAAACGATGCGGAAGCATTCGATGATCGTTCCAGCCTACTGGCACCTGTGAATGAATTTGTCCCCAATCTCGCCATGCCCAGCATCCATCCATCGCCACTTGAAACAGATGATTCCGATTCGACAAGCGTCGACAAGGCGATCATGCCATCGGTTAACGAACTCAAAAAGGGTGACGCCCTTGAAGAGGAACCTGTGACTTCTGCGGCAGAAAAACCTCAACCGGTTCGGCTTGCCAAAGTCCAAGCGATCACGTTGCCAGCCACCAGCGGTGAGGAAGCGTCAAATAGCATCGAGGGGTTATCGAGCGATAACCTGTTTCTTGATTTTCCGTATCCGATTGACTTGCGTCTTGAAGAACAACCATCCGATCGAGCGTACTTGATTCGTGATGGCAAAGATCGTCAAACGATTGCAACGCTTCGTGCCGACGACTCCGGTCAATTCGTCTTTGCATGGGATAAAGAAGGCAAAAAGCGTCCCGTCGCAAACTTGCTTCAGCACGGACGTCTAAAAGACGGCAATGGACATACTTTGTACCTGCGCCCTTGTATCGAAGCGGATCCGTGGACGATGCCTTTCGCCGAGTCTGACTACCAACCGACATGGGATTTGGGTGGGATGATACCGCCTCAGGTATCGCGGTTATCGGTCGAGTTTGAACTACCCGATGAAATCGAGGTTGGCTGGATTGAACCGGTCCAAGGGGATCGTCCACGAAGCTCAAGAGCCTTAGCCGTTTTATCGCACAAAGAGTTCGAATTCGTTCAAGTCGCCGTGCTATTGAACATGCGTTGTTCCAGAAAATTCGCTGTGAAGATCCGATTTGCTGCGCGACTCGATCCGGCATTGCCATGGCAAACGTTTACCGAAGCAGGGTTGACGCAATGGTCCAGCCAATTATTGCAGCACTCCGGTCTACTCGAACAACAACGAAATCGCCTCGAAGCGATTTACGCTCAAGCGGACACCCTTGGACGCAGAAACTTGCAAGACAATCGAGAGAACATGAAAGCACAAATCGAGTGGGTCACGAAAATAACGACGCGTGCCGCTCAGTTGCAGGCGATGGTAACCACCCTCGGCGTCCAGGGAAAACTCCGTTTCGAGATCGTTTGCCGTTGGCCTGATACGGACCAAAAG
>JGI12048J13642_10650842_pt1 | contig 11064 bp, 9 predicted proteins | sample ElkSlonscriptome_16_FD_13642 | JGI IMG/M metagenome (IMG submission 13642) | reverse complement strand
GGTCGGTGACCATGTTGTTCCACCCGTCCGTCAGGAAGAAGTCCATGTTCTCCTGGGTGGTGAAGCCACCGCACTCCTCGAAGTTCTCCATGCTGTCGCCGGCCCCCGCGTTGTTCCAGACGATGGACCCCTGGATGTCCAGGGTCGTCTGCGGGTTCGTCTCACCGCCGAGGCGGTTGTTGGCGTTCACGACGGTCTGACCCTCGCCCACGCAGACGCCGGCGTTGCCGAAGTCGCGGAGGATGGAGTTGTAGACCCGGTAGTGGGTGGCCTCGCGGAACTCGATGCCCCGGTCGCCGTTGGGTCCGCCGATCTCCCCGGACTGCACGTCCTGGTCCCCGCCGATCATGGTGGCGTTGGCGATGACCGCGGTGGAGTAGGGCGCCGCGTCGGCGTCCTCTCCGTCGTTGGAGAGCTCCATCCCGTTGTCGGCCTCGTCGCCGCGCTGCTGCCCGACGATGAACTGCATGAAGCCGCGGTAGCCGTCGGTACCGTCGACGGAGTCGTCGCCGATCCCTGTAACCACCAGGTGGTCGACCGAAGCCGTGCCGCCGAAGGGCTCGATGCCGTCGTCCACGTTGTAGTGGATCTGGATGTAGGAGAGGGTGGTGCCGGCGCCCACGCCCTGCAGCGCCAGTCCGTTGAGCTCGTCGGAGGGGGTCACGCGGTCCCCGGCGAACTCGATGCGGACGCCCCGGAGGATGCCGGAGCTGTCCATGTCATCCATGCCCCCGAAGAGGCCGGAGTCGCCCTCACCCTGCGCCTCGGTGCCGGCGTTGGTCTGGGCCTGACCGTTGATGATCAGTCCGCCCCAGTCGCCCCGATCCCGCTGCCCACGAGGATTGTCGGAGGTGAAGACGATGACCTCCTCGGCCGTCGGCGGGCGATCCTCACCCGTGGCGTCGGCGATGATCTGCGAGCCGCGGCTCACCACGAGGTAGGCACCCCGCACGCCCTGCGGCAGGTTGGTCCGGCCCACGATGGTGGTGCCGGGCTCGATGGTCAGCGTGGCCTCGACACAGTCGGGATCGCTCCCGTCCGTCCCGCAGTCGCGGCCCACGAAGGTGGGCTGACGCAGCACGTAGGTCTTGTCGGCCGTCCAGGTGACGTCGGCGAGAATGTCGTTCTCGACGACCACGAAGTCCGGCTCCTCGTCGGCGATCTGCGCCGTGGCGGCCGTAGATGTGGCCGATCCGGCGGTGTTCGTCGCCGTGACGGTCGCCGCGTAGGTGGCGCCGGGGGTCAGGCCCGTGAAGTCCACGCTGGTGCCCGTGGTGGACTCGGAGCGGGCGCTCTCACCGGGAGTGGAGAGGGACACGTCGTAGCTGTCGGCGTCGCTCACCGCCGTCCAGGCCACGGTGATGGTGGTACCGTTGGCGGCAGCCGTCACGCCCGTGGGGGCGCTGGGGGCGGTCACCTGAGGCGGTTCTGTAGGGGGATCGTCGTCGCCGCAAGCGACGGTCGCGAGCGATCCCAGCGATACCACGCTGAGGATGGCCAGCAGTCGCATCCACTTCATGTCGATGGTACTCCCGTTGAGGAGGTTGGCAAAATGGGGAACTAGAACTCCCACGAAAGGCTGACCGAGAAGGTTCGGCCGGCCGAGTACAGGCGCTGGACCTGGGTGATCCCGTTCGCTTCCTGCTCAAACGAGTATTCCGAGTCCAGCAGGTTGGTGGCTTTGAGCTTGGCTGAGGCGCCCCCTGCGAGGGGGAAGCCCACGGTAGCGTCCAGCGAAGTCCGGGCCTTCTCGTACAGGTCCGGAATGCCGGCGCCACCCGCAGCCTCGAGGCGATCCCCGAAGCGGTTCACGAAGAGCGAGGCATCCACGCCGGCCGGGTTGGCCCAGGTGATGCCCGCGTTGAGGACGTAGGGCGCCTGGCCTTCCAGAGGCCGCTGCAGGTTGGTGGGCTCGAAGCCCCCCGCCCCTTCCCGGACCGTCACGTCGGAGGCGATCCAGGAGTAGTTGCCCTGGAAGCCGAAGTCCTGGAGGGCCGGGGCGATGCGGCCCAGGCCGAGCTGGACGTCCAGCTCCAACCCCAGGACGTCCGCCTCATCGGCGTTCTGGAACGAGTAGGCCGTGGAGGCCGCCGCGATGAACACCTGCTCGATGGGCTCGTCCATCTTCTTGTAGAACCCGCCCAGCGAAATCACCTCGCCGGGGCCCGGGAACCAGTCCACCCGCAGGTCACCGCTGGTGATGTCGGCGGGCGTGAGGTTCTCGTTTCCGAAGATCTGGCGCAGGCTGGTGGCTTCGGTGAACTGGAAGGGCGCCAGCTCCCGGAACTCCGGGCGATCCACCGTCTGGCTGAAGGCGCCGCGGATCTTGACGTTCTCCGCGGCGGTGAAGGTCAGGTTCACCGAGGGCGCGATGTCGGTCCGGTCGATGGACTGGAGCGTGCTGTCTCGGGAGTTCAGGCCCAGGTCGTACTGCTCCACTCGGACGCCGGTGATGAGGTTCAGCCGCGCACCCAGGGGGAGGTCCACCAGGAGGTAGCCGGCCCCCCGGGTGTCGTCGGCATCGTAGAGGTCGCCCGGCTCGACGACTTCCTGGATGGCGAACTCGCCGGTGTTGCGCACGTTGGTGACGATGGCGGCATCGCGCAGCGCCTCGTCGATGCTCTCGATGTTGCCGCCGATGAAGTCCCAGTTGAGGCGGCGAGCCGCGAAGTCACGGGTCCGGGACCGATACTCGCCACCGATCTTCAGGCTGGCGTCTTCGCCGACGAACTCGAAGGGCAGCGTGACGTCCACCGCACCGGAGACGTCGTCGTCGGTGAGCTCGCTCCAGAAGTAGCGACCCGACTCACCGATGGGCAGCAGGAAAAAGGGGTCGTCGCCGTCCTTCAGGTAGACCGACTCCCGGAGCATGGGCTCGTCCCGGTTGGCCCGGGCCGCGGTGAGGCGCCAGTCCACCCGGGCTCCGTCGTCGAAGAGCGCGTGTTCCCCGGAGAGCTGGCTCCAGAGCATGAGGCGCGAGACGAAGCGAAGGCGGTCGGAGCGGACGATGCCGCCGATGTCCTCGCGGTTCTCGCCCTGGTAGCTGCGGGCCTCGTCCTCGGTGGAGAGGTTGACGGTGGTGCGGAGACTGATGCTCTGATTCGGGCTCGGCTTCACCGTGACGTTCCCGATGGAGCCCCACGACACGTTCCGGGTGCCGCGGGTGAAGGTGTAGTCCACGTTGGGGCGCCGGTTGTCCGCGGGCACGTCGGGACTGAAGGCCGAGACCCGCCACTTCCGCTCGATATCGCTGGGCTGGTAGGTGTAGCTGTCGCCGTACGTGCCGGCGAGGAAGTATCCGAGCTCGCCGTCGTCGAAGGCGTCGTTCCGACCGCCCAGCGAGGCGTTGAAGCTCCGGTTGAGGGGCGTGGACTTCGTGAAGGGCTGGAACCCCTGCTCCAGCGACTGGAAGGAGCGTCCGATCTCGATGAGCTGCTGCGCGTCGGCCGGGAGGCGCTGACCGCTGGCCACCGGCCCCATGATGTCCTCGACGGTGTTGGGCTGATCCCGCGTGCCGTCGTCGAAGCCCAACCAGTCGCGGGATCCGCCAGAGTAGGCCAGAAACCCGTCCTCGAACTGGGAATTAGTGTTGAAGCTCGTGCTCGCCCCGAGGCGCACCACGAACTCGTTCGGGAAGTCCTTGGTCTCGATCTTCACCGAGCCGCCGGAGAAGTCCGCCGGCAGGTCGGGGGTGTAGGTCTTCTGGGTCTGGAGGCTCTCCAGGAAGCCCGACGGGAAGAGGTCCAGCGGGACCACCTCGCGTTCCGGCTCCGGGCTGGGGAGCGACGAGCCGTTGAGGGAGGTCTGGGAGTAGCGTTCGCCCAGACCACGGACGAAGACGTACTTGCCTTCGGAGACGGTGACGCCGGTGAGACGCTGGGCGACCTCGGCGGCATCCGAATCCGCCCGGCGGCTGATCTCCGCGGACCCGACGCCCTCCACCACCGCGTTGGAGGTGCGGCGCTCATCCAGGAGGAAGGCCTGGCTCCCGCGTTCCCGGGAGGCTTCCACGACGATCCCCTCCACCTCCACCGCCGTCTCCTCGACGGTGATGTCGAGGGCGTTCACCTCGCCGGCCGTGACCTCCACCCCGGAGACGGTCTTGGTGCCGTAGCCCAGGAGCTGGGCCGTGACGTCCACCATTCCGGCGGGAACCTCGTTGATGACGTACCGGCCGTTGAGATCGGAAAGGGCGCCCACCACGCCGCCGTCGACGTAGACCTGGGCGCCCGAGAGCGGTTGTCCGGAGGTGGCGTCGAGGACCCGGCCGATGAGTCGGCCGGTGTCCTGCGCCTGGAGCGGCATCGTACAGATGCAGATCGCCGCAGCGAGAAGGCTCGCAGATCGGAGGTTGAGATTCATATCGGGGAGAGTCCTTTGCTGGTGGGGCCGCCGCCGGGGTTCGTGCGGTCCCTCGTCGGGTAGGCCCTCGTGCGGTGTTGGGATTCAGAGGTTACCAGGGCCGTGTAACGCCGTCGGCAGACCTAGGTAACGGAGTCGTAAAGCGCAGGTGGCGACTGTTGCACAGAGGACCTCGGTCCCGGCGAGGCAGCGGTGGCAGCCCCATAGCATGGCGCCCGGCCGCGCTCGAGGCGCGGCCGGGCGCAGGGCCGGCATTCGGGTCGGACGGGGCCGGGGGCCCCACGGCGACTATCCCTCGTCGACCTCCACCACCGAGTGGTCCGTGACGGAGACGGATCCCGTCACACCACGAAGGATCGATTCGCTCCCCACCAGGCTGTCGTGGAGCTGCACCGACTCCAGGGTGACGTTCCGACCCACCACGGAGTCCCGCACCTCCGAATCCGCGACGGTGGTTCCACGCTCCAGCGTCACGTTCGGGCCGATACGCCCGCCACGAATGGTGACGCCGGCCTCGATGCGCACCGGCGCGACGATCTCGGCGTCGGTGATCCCCGCGTCCTCGTCCACGCCTCCCCGGGCTCCCTCCACCAGGTGTCCGTTGGTTTCCAGGAGCGTCTCCGGCTTCCCGGCGTCCCACCACCCCTCCACCGGAGCGGTGAGGATCCGGGCGTCGTGGTCCACCATGTACTGGAAGGCGTCGGTGAGGTAGAACTCGCCGCTGGGACCGGGCTCCTGGTCGAGGGTGTGGTGGATGCCCTCGAAGAGGAGCTCGTGGTCCCGGATGTAGTAGAGCCCGATGTTGGCCAGCTTGGAGATGGGCTCGGTGGGCTTCTCCACGATGCGCTCCATGGTGCCGTCCTCCCGCGTCACGATGACGCCGAAGCGCTGGTAGTTCTCCACCTCCTTGGCCCAGATGACCCCGGCGTACTCCGGATCCAGGGTGCGGGCAAGGCTGTAGTCCACCTCCAGCACCGCGTCGGCGAAGACGATGAGGACCTCGTCGTCGATGAAGGGCTCGGCCAGCGCCACCGCCCCGGCGGTCCCGTCCTGGACCTCCTGCTCCACGAAGTGGGCGTTCAGCTCCGGGTATTCGGTCCGGATCCATGAACGGATGACGTCCTGCATGTAGCCCACGACGCAGACGACGTCCGTCACGCCCACGGCCTTGAGGTCGTCCAGGATGAAGCTCAGGACCGGCTTGCCGGCGACCTTGAGAAGCGGCTTCGGTGTATTCAGCGTGTGAGGCCGGAGGCGGGTGCCCTTTCCGGCCAGGGGGATGATGGCGTGCATGTCCCTCGTCCATGGAAACGAGTCGGCGTTTCGAGCGCCCAAGGATACCGGGACGCCGCGTGCAGGCAAACCTCAACCCGCAGGCCGTACCATGAGATTCCCTTCCCGCTCTCGTCCCCCCATCACCGGGGCCGTCGCCCTCCTCCTCCTCGGCCTGGCGACGGAGCCCCTCGCCGGCCAGACCGCCACCCCGGCGGACAGCGGAGTGGTACGGGTCGCGGGCAGCGGACAGGTCTCCGTCGCGCCGGATCGCGGGCGTGTGAGCTTCGCGGTGGAGACCCGGGGGGACGACGCCGCCGAGACGTCGCGGGAGAATGCCGAGCGCATGACCGCCGTCCTGGAGGCCGTGCGGGGCACCGAGGTGGAGGGGCTGGAGGTGGAGACCTTCGGCTACGCCCTCCGGCCCATCTACCGGACGGTGACCGAGGACGGCGAGCGGGTGCAGCGACTCGACGGCTACCAGGCCGCGAACAACGTGAGCGCTCGCTTCTCCGACATCGACGCGGCGGGACGGATCATCGATGCCGCCGTGGAGGCCGGCGCCAACCGCATTTCCGGGCTGGGCTTCTACGCCGAGGAGACCGCCGAGGCCCGGGACGAGGCCCTGACGATGGCCGTGGAGGGCGCCACCCGGGAGGCCCGGGTCATGGCGGCGGCGCTGGGCCGGACCCTGGGCGACGCGCTGGAGATCCAGGGAGGTGCGCAGCAGCCCCGGCCGGCCATGAGGATGGAGTCGATGGACATGGGCATGGCGCAGGCCAGGACCGAGACCCCGGTGGAGGCCGGAGACCAGACGGTGAGCGCCCAGGTGTCCATCACCTTCCGCCTGGGTCCGCCCCGGTGAAGCGCCTGATGCGGGCGCTCACCCAGAACCGCGCGGAGACCGATCCCCACGCCGACGATCCTCGACTTCGGGGCCGCACCTACGCCATCGCCTTCCACCGCGTGTGGGAGGCGGCGGTGACGCTGGCCGACGGGGGGCTCACCCGGTGGGAACTGACGGAGGCGGACGACGAGGCAGGGACCATCCACGCCGAGTCCACCACGCGACTCTTCGGGTTCGTGGACGACGTACACATCGACATCGGCCTGGACCAGAACGGGCAGACCCGGGTGGACGTCCGGTCGGCCTCCCGGGTGGGCAAGGCCGACCTGGGCCGGAACCCTCGGACCATCGGCTCCTTCCTCCAGGCCCTCGACCAGGCGCTGGAAGCTCCGCCGGAGCAGATCCTGGATGCCACCCGGGAGCCTACCTGGACCTCCTGAGCGTCCCCGGGGGCTGATACCTTCCACCCCATGACGCCCACCTCCCTCGCCTCGTCGTGGCTTCGGACCGTCGCGGCCACTGCTCTCCTGGCGGTGGCTGCGGCCTGTGGCGAGCCCGACGCTCCCGACGTCGCCGAGGCCCCGACCCCCGAGGACACCGCCCAGGCGGGGACCTCCTCCGGGTGGGTCTACGAACGGACCTTCGTATTCACCACGCTGGACCGGGACTCGGCCTACGTCGCTCCCTGGCTCTTTCGGACCCGGACCCGCCCGGGCGGGGTGGACCGCACCACCCGTGGCTGGATCACCCGCGGCGGGGAGTGGGAGGAGGTGCTGGACCAGAGCTGGGAGACCCCGCCGTCGCGTGCACCCTGGCGCCTCCTGCCCCGTGGGCCGCTGACCATCGTGGTCGGTCCCGGGGACGCCGTGGAGGAGTTGGTCTTCGAGGAAGGCCCTCGGGCGCTGGAGCTCCTCATGGGCGACGTGCTCATGGAATGGACGGCCACCGACGGCGAGGTCCTCCGACTCCTGGACGGTTCCCTGGTCCTGGCCGACCAGGAGGTCCCGGGCATGGTCCTGGACCGTTCCCGTACCCTTCGGGCCGACGGCCCCCCTGCCGGCGACTGGGCCTTCCTGGTATCCGGCGACTCCCTCCAGATGGTGCTGGAGCGCCCCCGGGCGGGAGAGCCAGGAGCCGAAGGAGCCCTCCGCGCCTGGGCCCGCCTGGACTTCCGGGACCTGCGGTGGGCGGAGGTGACGCTGGGATGGGCGGAGGAGCGGGCCTTTCCGGCGGCTCGGAGGGACATCCCGGTGGCGTGGGAGGTGAGCCAGGCCGAGGGACGGCTCCGAGGTTCGCTCCAGGCGACGAATCGCTGGGCCCAGGCCCTCGAGGGCCCTGGGCCCCTCCTGCCTCTCGAGGCGCTCTTCTCCGTCACGGGGACCGTCTCGGTGGAGGGCCGCACCTACCCCGTACGGGGCCTCCTCCGACACACCCGCTCATGAATCCGGAGCTGGTGCAGGCGCTGGTCACCATCGCCGTCGGGGCCCTCGCCGGGGGGCTGACGAACACCATCGCCGTCTGGATGCTCTTCCACCCCTACGAGCCCCCGACCTTCATGGGGCGCACCCTGGGGTTCTTCCAGGGAGCCATCCCCAAGAGCCAGGAGCGCCTCGCCGCCGCCATCGGCCGCACCGTGGGCAATCGACTGCTCACCGAGGAGGATCTGGCCCGCACCTTCACCAATCAGGAGTTCCGCGCCGCCTTCGACCGTCGGCTGAGCAACTTCCTCCGGACCGTGCTCCTGGAGGAGCGCCCCTCCCTCCGGGCCATGCTCCCCGAGGCAGTGGTGGCGGAGGTGGAGCCGGTGCTGGAGGAGGCGGTGGCCGGGGGGGTGGAGCGGCTGAAGGGCTACCTGGCATCCCAGGAGTTCGAGGCCTACGTCGCCGACCGCGCCGACGCGCTGGTGGCCTCGGTGGCCGACGAGCCCATCGGCGGCATCCTGACCCCCGCCCGGGAACGGGCCGTGGAGGCCGCCGTGGACGAGTGGCTGGAAGACGCCGTGGCCTCCGACGACTTCCGCCAGGCGGTGGACGACTACCTCACCCGGGTCTCGGAGCAGCTCCTGGAGCCCGGCCGGACCTTCGAGGACGTCCTGCCGCTGGGGCTGGTGAGCTCGATGGAGAACGCCATCGCCGGGTACCTCCCCCTGGCCATCGAGCGCCTCGGGCGACTCCTGGAGGACCCGGAAGCCCGCGCCCGCTTCGAGGCGACCATCCACGAGCTCCTCCGCCGCTTCATCACCGACCTGAAGTTCCACCAGCGGGTGGTGGCCCGGGTGGTGATGACCGAGGAAGCGGTGGACAAGGTGCTGGACACCATCGAGGCGGAGGGCGCCGAGCGGCTCAGCGAGATGCTCACCGAACCCACGGTACAGGAAGCCATGGCCCGGGGGGTGAACGAAGCCATCGTGGACTTCCTCCGGACGCCGGTCCGGGAGGTTCTGGGCGCGCCGGACGACCCGTCGGTGGTGGAGGCCCGCGGGACGCTGGCCGGGTGGGTGGTGACCATGGCCCGGGACCCCGAGACCCGCTCCTTCGTGGTGGAGAAGCTCCACGTCGCGCTGGACAAGGTGGGAAGCCGGAGCTGGGGCGAGGTCCTGGAGCGGGTGCCGCCGGAGCGCGTGGTGGGGTGGGTGGTGGCCGCCGCCCGGAGCGAGTCCGCGGGACGGGCCCTGCGCAGCGCCTCCGGCGGCCTGGTGGCGGGCGTCCTGGACCGACCCATCGGCACCCCGGGATCCTGGCTCCCCCAGGGAGCGCCGGAGCGGATGGAGCAGGCGCTGGGCGACCCGCTCTGGGGATGGCTCCAGGGCCAGATACCGGAGGTGGTGGAGCGGGTGGACGTGGCCCGGCGGGTGGAGGAGAAGGTGGTGGAGTTCCCCATGGCGCGCCTGGAGGAGATGGTGCGCAAGGTCACCGACCGGGAGCTGGGCCTCATCGTCCGACTGGGCTACGTCCTCGGCGCCGTCATCGGCACCGTCCTGGTGGTGGTGGACTCCCTCCTCGGCGGGTAGCCGGGGCCGGGCATCCCCGTCCTCCTTCGACTCAGCTTCCCCGCTCGCCGGGATGGCGCAGCTTGAAGCGTCCCTCGAGGCGCTCGTTCCGCCGGGTACCGCCGGTCTCGGTGGAGGGCTCGCCGGCGTCGGGTGCCGAGGCTGGGCCCGTCGAGCCGGAGTCCCGGCCCGCCGACCGGCCGCGGGACGAGGACCCCTCGCCTGGCCGACGAAGCTTGAAGGCCCCTCCCCCGCCCTGGCCGGACGAAGGCTGGGTCCGATCGCGTTCCGGCCGCTCCAGGGTGAATCCCCGCCCCCCTCCCCCACTGCCCCGGGACCGGCTCCCCCCGGTGCTCACATTGATCTGGCGGCGGACCCATGCCAGCGGGGTGAAGTGCCGCTTCACCTTCTTGGTGCGGCCCCCCGGAGCTCCCATGGCCCGGTCGATCTCGTCGGGCCGCCGGTCGTAGCGACCGGGCAGGCCCAGCCAGATGCCGAGAGCGAGGGCTGCGACGGCGCCGAGGATCTTAAGGGCGAGAACCATGGGAAGGGGGGTGTACAGGCGGGAAGGACGGGCGTGCAGATACCGGACGGCCCGTGGAGGCGTTCCCCACAAGAAAACGGCGCCCTCCCGAGGGAGCGCGCCGAACAAGAAACCTGACGACTGCGAGAGAGCACGACTTCGACGGACCTCAGGCCTTCCCGATGGACTCCAGCACGAGGAGGCCCAGCCCGATGGAGAGGATGATGGCTACGGCGTTGGTGCCGACCGCCACCAGCGCCACCACCGACCAGAAGATGAGGTGGGTGAAGAGGTAACCGCCGGGGACCAGGTCGCGCATGGCTTCGTCCAGGTAGGTGGGCAGGGATCGCTGGCGCAGAGCAAATATGGCCCCGATGCTCCGGGGTGTCACCCCTCGTCCAGACCGCCCTCGGACCGGACCCGCTTCCGTACCTGGGTCAGGTACCCCGCCTCCAGCCGGAGCAGGTTGCCAATCTTCTGCATGAGGTAGTCCTCCTTCTTCCCCAGCTCGCCGTCGGAGTAGACCAGCCCCCACATCACCTCGAGGAGGACCATCTTCTGGCCCAGGGAATACTCGTCGGCGATGAGGCTCGTGAACTGCCAGAGGTCCACCGCCCGGGCCCGCTCCTGGTCGGCGAGCTCCAGGAGCCGTTCCGCCTCCTCCTGTTCCAGGCCGAACTGCCGGCGCACCGCGGACTCCAGGTGGGCCTGCTCGTCGGCGGTGAACTCGCTGTCGGCGTAGGCCAACTCCATGAGGAGGGCGCAGGCCGCCAGCCGAAGGTCCTTCCGGGCCTCGGGCGTCCCCTCCTGCGTGGGCTCGGGCTTCATGGAGGAGCGGAAGAAGTCGCGGATGGCGTCCAGCACGTCAGACCTCCACCGAGCGCACGGCGCGGATCCCGGCACGGAGGGGCCACCAGATGGCCACCGCCGTGAGGGCCGCCGCACCGCTGATGCCCAGGATGAGGGGAAGGGGTCCCACGGCGGCCTGGCCCTCCTGCAGTCGGGAGGAGAGGAACAGGTAGACCGGCCAGGCCTCCAGGATGACCACTCCGGCCAGGTAGCTCACCGCCG
>JGI12048J13642_10530796_pt1 | contig 11066 bp, 8 predicted proteins | sample ElkSlonscriptome_16_FD_13642 | JGI IMG/M metagenome (IMG submission 13642) | reverse complement strand
GCGGGGAATGTCCCGGAGCAACCGCGCCCGGCTGCGCACGAGCCACGCCGGCTCCTCGTCCAGTGCTCCCTGGTCGTCCCCTTCCGCCGAGGACCGGGGAGCCAGCGACTCGCCGTAGATGGCCAGCATGTGGTCCTGAAGGCGGCTTCTCCGATCCACCGTGTCGTCGTGTCGGGCCACCGCACGGGCCAGGTGGGTCCCCGGATCCCGGTGGTACGGACCGAAGCCGCCCGACGCATTGTCGTCCGGCGCCTCCCGCTCCCCGTAGAACCGGTCGAACCCCGGCATCTCCTCCGGTCCCACCACCTGGGTCGCGTAGGTGGAGGCGTCGGCACGGCCGCCGGCTCCTTGCTCCTCCAGGGAGAAGAAGGAGCGCAGGTGGGCCAGGTTCGCCAGGTAGTTGGCAAGGAGCTGTTCCGGCAGGAGAAGGAAGGACTTGAGCCGGAACGCGCTGGTCCACTCCTCCTCGGAGGCCGAGTCGGGGACGCCCTCCTGGTTGATTCCGTAGATGGCGGGAAAGTGCTGCTGGATGGACCGGTATCGGCCGAGATTTCGATGGACACCGGCAGGGAGGTCGCGACGCACGGCGGTTCCCACGCCCCGTCGTCGGTCCAAGCGATGCCCGCCCCGGGCCGCGCGGTACCGATGGGTGAAGCTCGACGGACCGGCGAGGGGCTCCCCGCGACGCCAGAGGCGGACCCGCCCGTGGCTGCTCTCGGACGGGTCCCCGTCCCACAGCTCGGACCCGGGGGTGACCAACCAGGGGACCGTCCATCCGTCCGTGGTCTGGTCCGGGGCGTAGCGGGGAAGCACGTCGGCCACCCGCTCCTCGGCCTCGGAGGCGCCGTCCTCGTGACGTCGGAGGTGGAGGTTTCGGACGCCGATCACCCCCTCCACCGCCTGGATGCGGGAGAGCAGGTCCGCCAGGAAGAGCGTGCGGGGGTCGTAGTCCGGGTCGTCCACCAGCCTCCGGCCTCCGCACCCCACCGGTCCGGTGGGCACCCGGCCCGGCCGGGCGTCGTCCAGGCCCTCGTCCCAGCTCTCCTCCTCCTCGGGGTCCATGGGCCGAGGGCGTCCCGCCACGTAGTCCTCGGCCGAGCGGTAGATGTCGGTGAGGATCTCCGAGATGGGGCGGGCCCCGGCGATATCCACGTCGGCGACCAGGTGGTAGGGGGTCCGCCGAGCCACGGTCACCGTGTCCACGTCCTCACCCAGGTTCCGGGCGGCGGAGAGGATGCCGTGGGCCTTCCCCAGGAGCTCCACCTCGTTCCCGACGGCCTCCTCGGAGGGTCGGAGCAGGATGCGCATGAGTCCCGGCCCGCCCTGGCCGGCCTCGTCCCCACCTGCCCAGGGCCAGGGCCGGATCCAGGCGTCGTCCACCTCCTCGACACAGGCCAGGATGGTCTGCCGGTAGTCGGACGGGGTGGTGGGCCGGCAGGGTAGGATGTCCTCCGGCGGGTAGAGCCCCTGACCTTCGTAGTCCAGCACCCCGTCGGGCCCGGTCAGGTGGTCCTCCACGTCGAAGCCCACCCGGTAGAGGAGGTCGGTCAGCCCGAAGCAGAGGTGCTCCAGGATGGTGATGCCGGGGTCGTGGAGGTTGTAGTCCGTCCACTGGTCGCTCCCCAGCCGCTCCAGCCATCGGATGGCTTCGGACCGGAGGGTCTCGAAGTCCGTCGGGTCCGCGTCCCGCGAGCGACGGGGGATGCTGGGGCTGTCGCTCACGAACCGGCGTCGTCCGGGGAGCCACCTTCGCCGGCGGGCGGCAGGGGATCCGGGGCGTCTTCCGAAGGCAGCGTACGGCTTCGGGGGGTGTCCTCCGGCGCCCGCATGGTCGGGTAGCGCCAGAGCTGGGTGACGTGGAAGAGGATCCGGGGAGGGGGCTGGTCCTTCTCGGCGGGGTACTCCCGCCGCGTCCGGACCTCCAGGTAGTACTCTGTGGGCTCCCCGGTCCAACGGAGCTGGAGTTTGTCGGCACGGGACCGGAAGTAGGCGTGGTGGGCCTTGATCCGGTTCTTCCATCCGAAGATGCGCTGGAGCCAGTCCGTCGGCTGGTAGGCGTTCATCGCCACGGCGTGGATGAGCGCGTAGTAGCCCTGACCCGGGATGCCGCCGACTCCCGCCGTCACCTCCAGGGCGCGACAGCCGCTCAGGGGCCCGGTGATCCGGTGCCATGCGCCGTCGGCACGCACGGTCTCCGGGTCCACGCCGGCCGGCACCACCCCGGCGCGAGCCCGAGAACGGATGAGTCCACCGACGTCCAGGTCGGCTTCAGGCCGGGCCTGGTTCACCCCGAGCCTACGGCCCGGCGCCAGGGAGAGGAGAGGGTCGGGTCGGGCGGGTCCGGCTACCTCCTCACCGGTGCCCTCGGAAGGATCGCTCCCCGTACCGTCCTCCGGGTCCTCCTCGTCCGGCGGATGCACGACCTGGAGGGCGTCCTGGCCCCGGTCGAAGCGGATCCGCCAGAGGGGCCCCGCAGCCTCCTGGCCCTCCCGGAAGAAACTGACGAGGCTCTGCCCCGACACGCCGGACTCCGCCGTGCGGGTGAAGACCTGCAGGCCGTCCTCGGGCGTCTTGTTGAACCCTTCGTCCTCCATGTTGAGGGTGGAGTCGATGAGGTCGTGGAAGTGCTGCTCCTCCGGAAGCGAGCCCGCCCTGAAATAGTTCTTGAGCGTCTGGCGACTCTTCCGGGTCTTGGGCGTGTCACTCACCGTCAGGCTCCAGGATGAAGTCCCGTCCGATCTCGAGTTCGCCCACGCCGGTGATGTGGGGCTCGAAGGCCTCCACGTCGGAGAGGGCGTGTACGAAGTGCGTGGGCCGGGGAACGGCCAGGCTCCAGGGGTACCGGGCGCTCACCTCCCGGTCCATCGTCGACGTCTGCACCCGTACCCAGGGGGCCCCGGGGCCGGTGGACCTCCGCCGCACCGCCGTGGGGGAGAGGTAGGGGCGTGCCGATGGCTCGAAGACCCTCGCGGTGTCGCGGCGGTAGTAGTCCCCGGGACGGTTCTTGTCCTCCGAGACGTGCAGGAGGGAGACGTCCGTCACGAAGTCCACGAAGGGGAGTCCGTAGAGAAGGGCCGCCACGTCCTTCTCCCGGACCACCCACCCGAAGCGCCCCCCGCGTCCCTCCGCCCGCCAGGGCGCCAGGTGGTCCACCAGGGCACGGTTGATGCGGTCCAGGCGTTGTCCCTTCCGAACTCCCCCACGAAGCTTGACCCGACACCGGACCTGGAGCTCCTCGTAGACCGGATTCCTCACGGTGACCCGGGCCGACGCCGGGGCCACGCCCTGGAGCTCCCGTCGGATCTCCTCCAGCTCCAGTCCACTGAAGAACTCGGGCCGCCAGCGGTCGGTGGAGGGGGGACGGAGGCGGGGGACCACCACCATCAGGACCTGGCCTCGGGCCTCGTCGGGGTAGCTCTGGATCTCGGTGTTGGGCAGGCACTTGGCCTTGGAGACGTCCGGGAACCGCTCCAGCACCAGGTGCTCGTAGTCCCAGGGCGTGACCGCGCGACCCTTGTGACGGAGCCGCTCGCTCGCCCGGGTGGCCAGCCGCTCGAAGTCCTCCGCCGGCCGGCCTCCGCTGGAGGGACCCACCTGGAGGACCCGCTCCAGCCCGGGGATCTGCTCCACAGGTGCCTGGATGGTCCCGGGGGGAATGGCGATGCCCGGGTTGCTCCGCCCCTCCTCTCGTGCGTCCCACACCACCCGCACCCCGCCGGTGGCGATCGAGTGGAGGCGGAAGGCCGCCGAGGCCAGTTCGTCGAACCCCACGGCGAGCCAGTACAGGCCGCCCGGGAGGATGGTGTTGTCGGTGTCGATGTCGCCGGGGATGTCCAGCGTGACGAGGCCCGTGCGCTGGAATCCGTGGGTGCTGTCGTCCACGACCTGGAGCGGGGAGAAGCGGTGCCACCGGTTCGACGCGAGGTAGTACCAGACCGGACGCCCAGCCTCCGCGATCTCCGCCGGGGCGCTGCGGACCGCCTGCACCAGGAGGGAGAGTCGCCCTTCGAGCCGGGAGGCCTCCAGGCCGAGGTAGAGGTAGCCGTCGTATCCGTGCCGGGCGCCGGGCCGGGTGTCGGAGGCGGCCCCGGGGCCGCCGGGCATGAGGGGGAACCGTTCGTCGGAGAAGGCGGAGCCGAGGTCGAAGGAGCCGAAGGGGTGGTCGTGGAAGATCTTCTCCTGCATGTCTCCCGCGTCGCCCAGCTCCGGCTCGCTCCCCACGGTGATGCTCGAGCGCGCCACGTAGTTCAGGGTCATCCGGTCGATCACCGGCGTGTAGGGGGCGTTGGGCTGGGGCACGGGCTTTTTGCTGCGGGCGGCGGCCTGCACGGCGCGGGTGAGGACCTCGGCATACGCGCCGTGCCCGAAGTCGGTACGGGAGGGCGTGAGGGAGATCTGGAAGACGCCGTTGCGTTGCCGCGGGTCCCGCCGAAAGTCCGCCTCGCCCACCGTGGGCGAGAGAGGCTCGAAGTGGTCCAGGACGTTCAGCGGGATGGTGACCTCGGGGCGGAGCCGATCCTCGGGGCCCCGTTCGAAGAGGGGTGCCTGCGGGCGTCGTCCGGGGTCCAGGGGCCAGAGCCTCCGGTCACGGAGTACCGAGAGATCCACCTGGAAGGGGTGGCCCGAATAGTCCTGGTCGTACTGGAGGTAGTGGGTATGCCACCCCCCGGGAAGCCGGGGCAGCCCGCCCCACTCCACCTCCAGCCAGGCCTTCACCAGGCGCTTCCGCGCAGCCTGGTAGCTGGCGAAGGCGAAGGCGGCGTTGCGGTCCGGAAGGGGTCCGAAGGGCTGGAAGGGTCGAGAGGCGTCCACCGGCCCCAGCTTGTTGAAGACCACCAGGTCGGTGGCTCCCCGCACGGTCGCCTCCAGGTCCACCCGATCCAGCTCCAGACAGCGGAGGATGGAATAGGGGAAGAACTGGGCGTCGGGTCGGATCCGGAACCGGAGGACCGGGAGGGAGGTGGCATACCCCGCGCCGTGGATGGCCGGATCGTAGGGCACCACGGGCTTCGCCCCGGGACCCAGCTCCAGCACCGCCTGGAAGCCCACCCCTTCGTCCAGGGTGGAGACGAAGGGACTCGCCACCGTCTGCCATCCCTCGGGCGCGGTATGGCTCACCTGGAGGGCCCTGCGGAAGAGATCCTGGAAGAGGGCCCGCCGGTCTCGCCGGAAGAGCTCCTGGACCACCCGGGCCGAATCGTCGTCCGGGTCCAGGCGCTCCACCACCCGGGCCACGGCCTCCTCACGTCGGGTGCGGTCCTCCGGGCGGAGAGGGGTGCTGCTCAGGAGCTCCCGTGTGAAGATCTCGCCGAGCTCCCGGTAGCACTGCTCCAGCGTGGCTTCGTCCCGGTCGCCCTCGGCGCGCCCCTTCGCCGGAGATGGGTCCGGTCCGGGGCGCAGCCGGAAATCCATACGGAGGGTCCGGGTGCCCTCGGTGAGGTGCAGGGTGGGGCTGGCCACCGCGAATCCCAGCGCCGGCGTGGCCGCCTCGTTGCTCCCTCCCGGGCTCCGGAAGAGGGGGACGGTGCCGGTGAGGTCCTCCTCGCCGACGACAGGGTCCGCCTGACGGACGTGGATGCCGGTGATGAATCCGAGCTCCCGCTCCGGGGAAACCATCCCGTCCCGCTGGGCGAAGAGGGCGCGCACCGCCGCCACGCGTGCGTCCGTCACGCGGAGCGCACGGTCCGAGCGGAACACGATGTCCCGGTTCTCTTCGTCCCGACCTGCCGAGAAACCCGTGCCTCCGGGGACCTGCAGCTCCCGTACCCCCGGCACCGGGAACAGCGCAAGGTGCACCTCGTCGGGGTGGCGCGGGAGGGGTGCGAAGCCGAGGACGTCCAGGTAGTAGAACTCCAGACGTCTCCGGGCGAAGCTGTTCATGGCGCGTTGGGCCCGGCGGAACAGCTGGAGGAAGGCGAGGGAGAGGGCCAGCGAAGGCTCGTGCCCCTGGGCCCGCATCAGGAGGTCGAGCTGTTCACGACACTCCTCCTGGATCTCCGCCACCAGACCCAGGATGCGGTCGCCGGCGTGGGCCAGGGCGGCCAGGCGCTCCTCGTCCGATCCGGTGGGTGCCCGCAGGACCGCAGCCGACTCCGAGCGGGACTCGGCGAAGGGGCGCCAGACGGGCTCGGGCCGGCCGTCGGCTCCGAGGTTGGGCGCCCACAGGTCCTCGAGCTGCTGGACGGCGGCCTGGAGGGTGGCGTGCAGTTCCTCCAGCTCCGGACCTCCTCGCCGCCCGAGTGAATGGCTCCAGTGGAGGAGCTGCTCGCCGAGGTGGTTCACCGCCCGGGCTCGCTCGTCCACTTCGCCCAGCCCCTGCAGGCGCACCCGCTCCGTCGGCACGTCGAGGCTCACCATTTCCGCCAGCACCACCACGGGCTGCCCGGCGTAGAGGTCGGACCAGTCGTCTCCCCCGGACCCGTCGGCCCGGGAGGTACGGAATCGACCGCTCCCCTTCCGGGGCTCGAATCGGAGGTTATCCGCCAGCCGGGCCGTCAGGGTGACCAGGTCCGCCACAGTCATCTCGTCCGGACGGATGTAGCCGTCGGCCAGGGCGCCGGGGAGTCGATCCCGCTGTGCGGTGCCGTCGCGGATCCGTCGTCCGGTGCTCTCCCCCCGGCTGCTCATCGGGTCGTGCGGCCGGGCCTCATGCCCGTCCCCGGCCCACGTCCGTCCCTTCCAGCAGGTAGAAGGGGTAGACCATGTTGCTGCGGGTGTTGGTGGAGCGGATGGTGTAGTCCAGGGTGATGGCCAGCCGGCCGCCGGTCTGGTCCGCCACCGCCACCGTCACCTCGTGGAGGATCACCCGGGGCTCGTGGAAGAGGACCGCCCGCTCCACCACTGCCTTCACCTCGGCGAGGGTGGCCGCGCTCATCCCCTCGAAGACGAGCCGCTTCAGCCCGCACCCGTAGGTGGGATGCATGACCCGCTCTCCGGGGGCGGTGCCGAAGAGGATCCGTAGCGCCTGACGGATTTCCTCCTCCCCCGACACCATCAGGGCCCGCTTCCCGGACCGGGTGAAGTCCGGTGGGAAGGCCCATCCGCGTCCAAGAAACGCCCTCTCCGAACTCATCCGCCCCCGCTCCTCAGCCGCCGATCATGACGGTGGGGGCGCCCATGACGATGGACCCCCCGTGGGCCGTGACGTCGCCGATCCGGGCGGCCGGCTTGCCGCCCACCATCACCGTCGCCGAGCCCTTGGCGATGGCGTCGGGCGGGCCGACGCAGACCGCCTGGTCCCCCACCACCGCAGCGGGCATCCCTCCGATGAGAACGGTGGGCACACCCGGTCCCACGATGGGTCCCCCCACATGGGGGATGGGTGGGACGCCGGGGGTCTGCATGGGGCAGGTGTGCATGTCCGTGAGGCGTGCGGCTGGGGGCATTCGTCGTCCTCGCTGGCTAGTTGATCATGACCATGGCGCCCTTCACCGTCGTCTCGCCACTGGCGGAGAGCTCGGCGGAGGCCGTGCCCTGGGCCGTCAGGGCGGTCTGGGCGGAGAGGTCCACGTTCATTCCGTCGGCCGAGAGGTCGCCGGTGGCCGAAAGGCTGATGTTCTGGGTGGCCGTGAGGTTCAGGTTGCCGTCGGCCTGGATGGTGATGTCCTTCTGGGCCTTCAGCACGATCCCGGAGGAGTCCAGCGTCACCGAGTTGCTGTTGCCGTCGGAGACGGTGAGGGACTTCTGGTCGTCGTCCAGGATCACCGTGTTGCCGGCGGGGGTCTGGAGCGTGATGACCTTCTTCTCGTCGTCGAAGCGCAGGATGAGCTGCTCCGGCGTGACCACCGACCGGACCAGGTTGTCGGCCTCCCAGCTCTCCGCCGGCGCCCGGGTCTTGCTGTGGAGCCCACCCAGGATGACCGGGGCCGAGGGGTCGTTGGCCAGGAAGCCCACCACCACCTCGTCGCCGATGTCCGGGCGGAAGAAGACCCCGGAGTCCTGCGTGGCGTGGATGGATGCCAGGCGTGCCCAGAGCGTCTGGGAGTCGTCGCCCAGGACGGGAAAGCTCAACTGGATCTTCGGTTCGCCATCCGGGGAGGCCTTCACCGCCTGGACCACACCGATCTGCAGCCCCTCCACGCCGGGGGTCCACCCGGAGGCCGGCGGAGCCACGACGTCGGGGCGTCGGGTGAGCCATTCCGGCGCCAGGCCGAAGCGGGCGTCCGTGGTCCAGTTCCCTTCGGTGAGACGATGCTCCACCCCGGTGACGAAGACGGTGCCGCTGAAGCGCTCGCCCAGGCCCGACACCTCCATCAGCACGCCGGGCTTGGCCGCGGCGTGCCCCTGGAAGCGCATGTGGCCCCGGATCTTGGCCAGGCCGGCCCTGAGCTGACGCGCCTCGGCCCAGGCCGTCAGGCCCGCGGAGTCGATGGGAGCGCTGGTCTGGAGGCGGTACGAGCTCGGACCCACGATCCCCGCCAGCGTGCTCGCCTGGAGGTCCCCCTGCGAGGTGAGGGTGGGCGGGGACGCAGTCTCCTCGGTGACCTGCTGCCCGACGGGGTCCCAGGCCACCGCGGAGACCTGGGTGAGCTGCGTGCGGGCGTCGGCCTCGGCCTCGAACTCCATCAGCGTCTCCCCGAAGGCCACCGCCAGGACGGCGGTGCCGCCGGTGTCCGGTGCGCCCACCGTGACGGTGCCCTGTTCCGCCGAAACCAGCAGGCCCGCCGCCTCCGCCCGGGCCACGACGAAGTCCCAGTCCGTGCAGTAGTACTGGAGGATCTCGTCGTGGGTGACGTCGTCGCCCCCGGTCACCTGGGCCGAGAGCCCGGAGTAGCCCGATACGACCTCCCGGATGACGGCGGCGTCGGTCTTCTGGGTGAACTGGGCATTCTTCCGGCCGATGGTCATGGCCACCGCCGGGTCCTGGCACTCCACCTCGAGCCGCGATCCGCCCACCCCCGCACGGATGCCGTGACGGATCACCACGCCACTGAAGATCTGCTCCTCGTCCTGGCCGCTCCCGTAGCCCGCGGAGACGGCGATGGTCGCTCCGGGCTGGAAGGTCGCGGCGTTGCTCACGGGGAAGTCCTGCTCCGCAGCGTCGCCGTCGACCAGGACGAGCCGTGCCCACGGGATGCGGTTCACATCGTTGCGGACTTCGACGGAGAGGATCGCGTAGGTGTCGTCGATCGTCGTGCCGTCGCTGGTGATGGTGAGACGGACGACCGATGAGTCCGCTGGGACGGGGCTATCGGGCATGGCTCGCCGGGGCAGGGGGGAGTGGGTCGGGGAATGCCCGGAGCACCGAGATCCTCAGCGGCCGCGCCGGGGTCGGGCAGGCCTGCGGCGGGGGTACCTACGCACGCTGCGGGAGCCTTCGTTCCGGTTCGGGCGGGGCTGAAGAGGCGGCAAGCTGATGCGGGTCCCCGGCTCCAGGCTTCCGACCTCGCTCAGGTCGTTGTAGCGGGCGACGTCCACGTAGTAGGAGGCGTCCTTGTAGACGCGATGGCAGAGCAGGGGCAGGGTGTCGCCCTCCCGCACCACCACCACGTGGCTCAGGTCCGGCGAGGCCCGCTTCGCCCGGAGGGACTCCTCCCGGTCGGACATGAACCCAGCGAAGGACATCTTGACCTTGGCCCGGAGCGGATCTCCACCGGGTTCGAAGACGGTGTACTCCACGGACATCGTCTTCAGGCGCCCGTAGAAGAGGAGCGTGCCCCAGGTCAGCTTCGCGATGTTGGGTTCGTGGTTGCCTCCGTCGTAGGTGTAGACCACCGCCTTCAACTGGCTGATCTGGGAGGCTACGGCGGTCGAGGCCCCCTCCACCACGCCGGTGCCGTCCAGGACCAGATCGAAGGAGACCAGCTCTTCGTCGATCCCGCTGAAGCGCACCGTGGGTGCCGCCTTCCCGAAGCCCACCTTCTTGTCGTAGCTGATGGTGTGCTGATGGGAATACGACGACGGGTTGAGCATGGCCTGGAAGGTGTCCGAACCCTCTTGGATGTCGCCGTTGGTCTGCACCGTGCAGGCGGTGATGGTGAGCTTTTTCAGCTCCCCGGTCCCTCCGGGCATTCAGCGTTCCTCCTCGGTCCGGCGGGCATCGGCGATGATCCGGCGGCACTCCTCCAGGACCTCCTGGCGGAACCGGTCCAGGTCCACTGGGCGGTCCCCCCCCGGGCTCGGCGGCCCGTCGCGGCGTACCACGGATTTCACGGTGAGTCGTCGGATCTCCAGGGGCATGTCACGCCGTCCGGTTCGCGTAGGCGTAGCTCAGCTCGATGGTCTCTATGGCGACCTCGTTCTTGGTGGAGTGGAAGGGTTGCACCTCCCACTTCACCGGGTAGGCCCGCTCGACGGACCAACTCCGGAGGGGCTCGTGGGACTCGTTCAGGAGGTTCACCACCACCGTCCTGGTGGTGATGGGAGCGGCGAGTCCGCCCTCCAACACCTCCTTGCACCAGCTCACCAGGGGGGAGTCGGCATCGGCGATCCCGCGTTTCAGCACCAGGTTGTCGTGGACCGCACCCTTGGGGAGTTGGTGGGTGAACCGGTTCTCCCCGCCCTCCTGGTACGGCTCCATCTCCATGCGGGCGCCGATGCCGCTCACCTCCTGGAACGAGGTGTCCTGCTGGGACCCTGCGAAGACCACCCGGAAGTGGAAGGCCGGGGGCGGATAGCCGCTGTTGGTCTCAGCGCTCACGGATCACCCGGCGTCACGCGTTCGTGATCGTGAGCCCTTCGTGGGCGATCTCGATGGTCTCGATGGCCACCTCGTTGCCGTCGGACTTCAGGTCCGTGCCGGTGATCTTGGTAGGCCAGGCGTTGGTCAGGGTCCATACCATCGTCGGGTCGCCCCCCTCGTCCAGAAGGCTGATGGTCACCGGGATCCGGGCGATGGTGTTCATCTCGATGGTCTTGAACCAATCCCAGAACTTGTTGTCGGACTTGAAGACGCCCTTCTTCATCGTGACGTTCCCGGACTTCTTGATCCCGGGCATCTTGATGGTCGAGAACTCCTTGCTGTCCCCCATCCGGTATTCGATGGGCTGAGCTTCCACGTCGAGGCCCGAGACCTCCTGGAACGACATGACCTCCGAGTCCCACTTCACCTGGAAGTAGAACTTCGG
>JGI12048J13642_10466331_pt1 | contig 11075 bp, 2 predicted proteins | sample ElkSlonscriptome_16_FD_13642 | JGI IMG/M metagenome (IMG submission 13642) | reverse complement strand
GTCGCTTGAACTGGGGATAGGGGAGAATCCACAGATAGGTTCAAGACAGAGATACAACCGATGAGCGCCCAAAGCATCAGGGCGATTAATTTTCTGGTTTGTCTTCTGATCACCACAACCCCCTTCATCGCGACTGACAGTTAAATACCCTTGAAGTTGAGGGACTGTTTGCGTACAAAATAACCTCTCCTCGCTCATTCACGTACCACCCTTGGGCTTCCACAATCACCTTAGGCGCAGTGATCTCCTCTGACTGCTGTTCTTCAGAGATTGCGGGCTGTATATCTTCCCACCCCACACTACTACTAATCGGGTCAGAGGGACTAGGAGGAATCCCCCCTCGTTCTATATTGACAAAACGCCCTCTGCCATCCTCACCCGGTTGACATCCTTGAGTTAGAGGTGGACTTTCGATATCAGTTGGCAGTTCCACAGCCCCCTGTACTGGGTCAATTCCTAAATCATCAATCACGACTTCCCCATCAACACCAATTTCTGAACTGGCTGTAATGTCACTCAAGGGGGTCAAATTCTCTCTGAACTCTAATCCGATAACGCGATTTGTGGTGATATTAATCTGTCCACCTTTACCGGAAAAGGCATTGGCGGTGATATCGCTATCCTCTTCTGGAATACCTGCGATGAAATCAGCGTTGATGGTAATATTACCCCCATCACCCCCAGCTTGGTCAGTGCCTGCGGTGGTGGAGATTTTACTACCGTGGCGTAATAGTAACAAGTTATCGATGTTGAAGGTAATGTTTCCACCCTGGTTGCTGGTGGTTTCTGCCGAGATGGTAGACCCATTATCCAGGGAAAGAGAACTCCCATCGAGTTGGATATTACCGCCTTCTCCAGTCCCCTGGCTATTGACAGCAATGGTTGCGCTATTGTCCAAGGTTAGGGTTCTGGAGTTGCTAAAAATACTACCCCCATTTCCTGTAGAACCTCGCATAGTGTTGGCAAACAGTCCACTATCTTTTCCGGTGAGGGTAATCGTATCATTGATTGCCAGGATGATATCTCCAGCATCGTTAGTCGCAGTAGTAGTGGTACTCAGTTGTCCTCGGTTTGTGGCTTCTAAGGTATCAGCAGTAACTTGAATCCTCCCCCCTTTCCCGCCAGAAGTAGCGGCTGTTATTTGTGCGCCATCTCGCACTTGCAATTGTTGGGTTTGAAGGGTTAAGTCTCCTGCATCTCCAGCACCACGAGTTTCAGTAAAAATGCCACTGGGGACTTCACCATTTGCTGAAGTACCGATTACATTAACGGAATTGGTAGCTTTAATAGTTACATCTCCACTAGAACCTTCGTTTACGGTTGCTGCACCAATTCGGGACCCGTTAAGGATATTAAGTTCGTTTGTGGTTATTTCGATATCTCCAGCATCACCGGACGCATTAATTACAGTATCAGCGGATATGATGGAACCATCGGTGAGCGTAATTTGACCAGCGTCTACAATTAAGTTTCCTCCATCACCGGAACTTAAGGTGGATGTCGCTAAACCCGCGTTACGTTGCAATGTAATCGATTCACTCACATTAAGTCTTAATTCTCCCCCATTTCCGGTACTGTTTGGCAGGGTTGAGGTACTAATTCCGGCTCTATCCTGAATCCTTAATTTCCCCGTATTAATGGTTAAATTTCCAGCATTACCGCTGCCTTCAATAGTGGTTGCTAAACCGGTCAAAGTAGAAGCGGCGAAGTAAACACTTCCGGGTTGGTTGATATCAGGAATAAAGATTCCCGGTTGGTTGCCAATTAATTCAACGGATTCTGAGGCATTGATGGTTAAGTTTCCACCTGCACCGCTGCTACCCTGGGCTGTGCCAGTATTGATTCCTGTGGCTTGATTTAGTTCAGTTAGGGTATTTAGGGTATTTTTGACGATGAATCGTTGAGTATCAATAGTGACGTTTCCGGCATCACCGTTTTCAGTTGTTCTTGTTCCTACTAGGCTACCATTGAGTATTTCTACAAATTCAGAGGTATTGATGTTAATATCTCCTCCTTCTCCTGAACCAAAGGTAAAAGCGGATACTATTGTTCCATCGGTAAAGGAAACGGATTCAGCTTGAATGTTAATGTTGCCAGCTTTACCTGAACCACTGGTACTACTACGGATCACACCATTGGCTGAAGTGATTCTCCCCTGACTGGTTAGTGTAATATTACCCCCGCCACTATCTACCCCACGAGCGTCAAGAGTATCAAAGGTAATGTTACCTTGAGCAGAGAGGGTTATCGCACCACCAGCACCAAAGGAAAAGGTGTTGACAGTACCTGCGGTAGTATCGATAGAACCGTTAGTGCTGGTGAGTTTTATTGCACCACTGGGGTTAAATATATCTTGGCTGGTAATGTCTCCTATGGCGTTTACATTTAGGCTGCCAGAGACTGAGGAATTGCTCAATTTAATATCATTAATATCGTTAATGATTACAGTTCGACCCCCGTTAATCCCCAGACGACTAAAATCATTGGTTTGATTCAGAATGATATCGCTGTTACCTGCATTGAATGTGGTTATCCCTGTCAGGTTTAAGGGTTCGGTTTGGGTAATCGTCCCGCCAGATGTAAGCGTAAAATCACCAGATACATTAGAGGCGGCTAATTGAGTATTAGCTAAGGTGTTGAGTAGGGTAACGTTGCCAGTACCCTTGGTGGTAAAGCGGATATCTCCAGCAACCGTTAATCCTCCAGTTTGACTGATGATTCCGCCAGAGTTGAGGGTTAAATTTCCGGTGGCGGTGGACGTTAATAGGTTAGTGGTATTATTGGCGCTGATGGAGACATCATTCCCGGTGAACCTGAGATAGCCAAACTGATTAGCAGAGTCGGTGAGATTAATATTACCTGCATCTGCTCTAAATGTGGCTGTACCATCGACAATTTGAGTTCCGCTTTGAGTAATACCGGGAATACCTGTTGTGCTAATCGCATCTTTGCTGGTTCTAAATCTTAATGTACCGCCAAAAGAGTTGGCTTGATTAAGGGTAATAGCTGGGTTGTCTAAGACGGCGTTAAAAGATAGAACGGCTTCGGGTAGGCTGTTGACGGTGAGGTTTCCGGTAACGGTGTTAGCGGGTAGGTTAACAGTTCCGACTTGGGAAATAATTAAGTCCCCATTCTGTTGGATGGGTGAGGAAGGAAGACCAATAGTATTAATTAAAGGATTGTTGCTACCGCCGTTAACAGAGATGTTTCCAGAGACTTGCAGGGGTTCTCCAGGTGCATGGGAAATGGATAAGGGTGAGTTGAGGAGGAAGTTACCGCCAATGATGGAGTAGCCGATTGTGGTGGGGTTGGTGTTGGTGACGCTGACATTTCCAGCGTTGGCGAGGGTACTGGTGAAGCTGGCGTCGCCGTTGATAGTGAGGATACCGTTACCGAGGATAGTACCAGCAGACGTGACGGTAAGGGTTTCGGCTGTAACGTCGTTTAATGTGACATTGCTACTTTTACTGGTAAAAGTGGCATCACCGTTAATAGTTAGGATACCGTTACCGAGGATAGCGTCAGCAGAAGTCACGGTCAGGCGTTCGGCTGTAACATCATTTAATGTGATGCTTCCATTCGTACTGGTGAAGCTGGTATCGCCATTCTCACTTAGTCTAGCGCTGGTTTGGGCGATCGCACTGCCAATAACCTCTAAGTTACCCCTACCTGTGATGATATCGTTGTTGAGGGTGATGGTACTGTCAGCAATTAAGGTTAGGGGATTATTGTTCGTGTTAATTGCTCCATTGGTTGTAATCGTACCGCCTGCAACTGGACTTTGGATTTTAGTTGGACTGGTGAAGCTAGTAGGTAAAACTGTAATCTCACCGCTGCTGTTGTCCCGCCCAATGATGACTTGAGAAAATCCGTTTTGTAAGCCGTTGAGATCGCTGTTGTTTAAGTTTAAGCGAGCATCAGCGACAGTGCCACCAACCGTAATGCCCAAAGTGGGGTCAAGTGGCTGCAACCGCAGAAGGCTATTACCCTTAATTTTATTTGAAGGGCTAACAATAGTAATTTCATTGGCAGTGAGGTTAATATTTCCTACCCCTGTGGCTTCAACTACACTGAGACCCGTACCGCCTAACACAATCCCATCGCTGTTATTGCCACTACCGCTAACAATCCCCTCTAGAAAAATGCTGCCAGCGCCAGTTGTTTGCACTGTGGCTTCACCACTGAAACCAACAATCCGGATACCGTGGTGATTGCGTCCGGTTCCCCTGCTAGTTCCTCTCAGAAAGATATCTCCATCCACCGATGTCACTCTAGCGTTGGAGCTTACAACAACGATTCCTTGATCCCCTCCTTGATCCCCATCCGCTCGGTCTCCACCAGTCCCCCCAGTTCCTATGAGGGTAATATTCCCTGTTCCAGTGGATTCGACCCGACCTCTCTCTACTGAAATACCTTCGTTACCAAATCCATTGTTAGTTACAGCATTACTGATGCCTGTTATATCAATTAACCCCGATCCAGTCGATTGCACTAAGCCTCCGTTGGCAACATGAACACCGTGATTGCGATCTCCACTGCTTTCACCAGCCGTCCCTAGCAGGGTGATATTTCCATCTACCGAACTTACTCTGGCATCTACACCATCAATTTGTATTCCCTGATTATCAGAAATTCCCGTACCACTTGTACCTTCAAGAATAATATTTCCAGTACCCATTGATTCGACCACGCCACCAACTGTCATTGGTCCCCCTGGGCGGGAATCACTCATGAAAATACCGTCGTTGTTACTTCCAGTTCCACTACCACTTCCCTGAAGGGTAATACTTCCTACCCCAGTTGATCGCACTAAACCACCCTGAAATATAGAAATACCATTATTGTAGTTCCCCGTGCCGTTACTTTTGCCGATTAAGCGAATATTTCCATTAACTGAACTTACCCTAGATCCACTTCCCACAGCGATTCCTGCATTATCGTCACCGCCACTACCACTTGTACCTATTAAAGTAATATTCCCACTTTCCGTCGCTTCTACAATGCTGTCGGTTTGAATCGAAATGCCATCACCGTTGAAAACAGTTGACTTGGTTATACCTATGAAGTTGATGTTGCCATTCTCTGAAGTAATGCGGGAGTTATGCAGAATATAGATACCGTGCGTCTCCAAACCTCCACTTTTCCCACCCATACCATTGAGGGTAATATTGCCATTACCAGAATTGAGTGTAGCACTGTCAATTATGATCCCTATAGGATTTGCCGTTGTACCTCGTGCCGGAGTAGTTAATGGGTCGTTACCACCACCCAAGATGATGTCACCCCCATTAGATTTGATCGCAGTACCAGTATTCAATGTGATTACACCAGCCTCATTCTCGTCACGATCAGCATTAAGAATTACATTCAATTTGCCCAGAGACGAACTAATGCTGCTATTCAAGATGATGTTATTATCTGCTTGCAAGGTGAGAGTAGCATCCCCGCCCAATGTCTTACTAATCAGTGCATCAGCATTCTGAGTTATATTACCTTGTTCACTCCCACTAATATTCGTCGCAATCGTAACGTTAGTTCCTGTATTCAAAACCGCGTTAATATTGGCAACATTAACCATATTTGTACCAACCGCACCACCCCCGTTGGCAATAGTGATATTAGTTGGATCAATTAACCAAGTACCACCATTGCCATTCAATGCACTAGCATCAGGCGTACTGGTAAGATTAAGAAACTGCTTGCTGGACGTTTCAATTAATCCACCATTCCCAGAAACACTTCCTCCTCGTGCTGTAAAAATTCCGTGAATGTCAGCCGTTTCAGCTGCCCAAACAATTACCTTACCCCCATCACCATTTTGCAGGGCATCAGCATTAACCACGGAATTGCTGCTAATATAAGTGCGAGAAGCATTTGGTACTATTTCTTGACCTTTATAATTCCCCCCAATCAGCACCGTACCCCCACCATCCCTACCATTCGCATTAATTCCGGCATCGAAAAGTCCAACTCTGTCAGCCAAAACTTGAACAATTCCGCCTATCCCTTCTCCATTCGATACATCTACTAAACCAGAAACTGTCACAGTCCCCGGATTAACATCAACCGGAATACCAGTATTTCCCAAACCAGCCTCCACAACTAACTCCGCCACAGACCGCGCTGGAATTTCAATCCCATCTTCAGTAGTTGTTGGTAACTGCTGCCAAGTTAGAGGTTCCAATTGCACCAAACTTTGGCTTGGCACAGCCGCAACGCTAATCGTTCCTCCTGGTGCTGATAATTGCCCAGAATTCAGCACCGTACCCCCCACCAGCGTCAAATTCTCTCCCTCTCCAACCGCCAAATTCCCCCCATTCACCACTGCTGCTGGCTGCTGTTGTCCATATTGCAACCCCGGAGTCAGATTAATCGTCAACAGTGGCGCTGACTCTGGATTCGTCGCACTAAATTCAACCCCATTATCAAATACCAAACGATTCGCCGTACTCGCCACAAACGAACCCCGAATATCCAACTGAGCATTTTCTCCAAAAATAATCCCATTCGGATTCAGGAAAAACAGATTTGCCGCCCCATTAACCCCCAACGTCCCTAAAATAGCCGAAGGGTCATTCCCGGTTACCCGACTAAAAATACTTTCAATTCCTACCGGATTGGCAAAATAAGCTTCTTGTCCTTCACCAATATTAAACGCCTCAAAGCTATGGAAGAGATGGCTACCGCGAATCGCGCCCCCTTCAATCAGTTCTCGAATATCACTAACATTAGTGATGCGAGACGACTCAGCCCCCAGGGTATTGTCAGGAAGGATTTGAGCCGAAGCGTTGTACAACCCACCACTGAACCAACATCCCATCGACAGAAACGGAAACAGTCCTAACCAGAGAAACCCTTTCAGATTGGTAGTGCTTGCCATAGCTGCTGTGCCTTCCCAAAACATGACATCATAAATGAAGCTCTAAGAAAAGCTTCTACCCTAGTTGTAGGTTCAGGCACAAAGTTTTCGCAAAATGTAATGTTTTTTCTTCATCTTGTCCCGTCTTAGGTTGGTAGCCGTTATGTTTATCCGACTTGTTCAGCTTTCCCCTAATTACTCTTTAGCGATCGCGCCTGGGTTTTCCAGCAGAAACCCTTAGAAATGTGCGCCATTGGCGCACAAACTCTCCCCACCAAAAAGCGTTAGGTTCATCCTTGATAATCCTCAGCCCCTGATAATTTGAGCCAACTCCCTTAACTGAGGCTCAGGTAACGTTAACATCAACTTAGCCAGGATGGTAATTTGAGTTAAACCAGGTATCGCGTCCCACAGCCATTGGAAATCACTGTGACTGTAAACCGACCCCGTAATTGCCATTGTTTCCAATATTTCGTCAGGCGAATCAGAGGTGACTAACGGTAGATACACAGTAGCCAACCATCGAAGTTCTTCTTCTTGCTCCGGTGCAGGCTGAATTTTACTCATTTTACTATTAGAGGAACCAATTAGCATTTTGAGTAAATCGCGGAAGCGGCTGATATGCTGCTGAGAATAGCCCGTGATTGCCGCGATCGCACGTTGGGTAATTTTCTCTCCTGTCTGCTTAAGCTGTTCCACAGCCGCCTTAATCGCCATTTCAACCCGTTCAGTTTTACTGGCAGCGTCTGGGGTAATACTGGATGCTAAAGTAAGGGTTACCGGGATATCTAAAGGATAATCTCCCAGAAAGTAGACCCGCAGCTTTTGGTGAGGTCGTCTGTGCGCCCGCAATCGCCCAATAGCTTGATGAATATCAGCGAGTATACAACGCCGCACAAAGGCTCTAAACTCTGGGTCAGCCGAAACATTCATCTCCAAGTAGGGTGGTTCTGTTGAGGGTAACGAATTAGGTTGACGTTCAGACGAGGAAATTGATCCACTCTGGGCGTCACTTAGCGCTTCGACTTCGCTCAGCGCTAAAGATGAAAGTAACTTATTACCCCTCCCTACTCGAATCGGATACTTAACCTTAACCGTACCCGGTTGAGGCGTTCGTCCATACCTGAGTGTAAACTCAGCCTCCAGATGACTCAGACTCCGACAGGGAGTACCAACCAGAATCAGCGTTTGAGTCGATTCTAAATCATTGACACCACGAGATTCGACCCACCATCTTAAAGCACCGTCTGGGGCAAACGCCTTAAAGTCAATAACCTTAGCTGTAGGGTCTTTTTCCTGTATGGTCTTAATAATGGCATCAATACGCTGCTGTAAGCAGTTAGAGCGATCGCTATTTCCCAAACGTCCCAATGTCGCTACCTGAATCACTTCCAAGTTACTACGCGGAGTTACACCCTGCTTTAACGAAATAACCTCAGCAGGTGATACCCCCAGTAACTGGGCTAACGCCGTTAAGTCACCCGTAGCATCTAAAAAGATATTCCCTTTGGCAGCTTTAGCAATCCTCACCAATCGGTCATCGGGTAATGTGATAGAAAGTACCCCATGAGCAATTCGCAAATGTCCGGCTGCTCCATTTAACACCGTCAGAAAAGGGACTAGCCACTGTAGGAGAAACTGTTCCCTGATGGTTTGGGCAACTGTGGCATCAAAGTTGGTACGATTATGGCGGACAGAAGCAGGTAACTTGGCAACATCAGCTCCATGTTTTACCTTAGGGTCTAACTTGCTTAAATCAGGTTTAATCGCTTGGGAGATGGTGTTATAGTCAAGGTCTTGGGGTAACTGAGGCAGCAATTCCAAAACACCAGTATGATTCCACCCGTAGCGAGATGGTGCAGGAATTTCGCCCGTCAGCAGCGCTCTTAAAGCCTGCAAGAGATCCCCTATTACAGAATAGACACCATCTTTTTTCGTCACTAAATGAACAATGAGTTGGTCTATGTCTTTCTGAGTGACTTCCAGAGTTCGCGTCGTTCGCAGTAAAGTTGACCATTCATCCCACAGTAACACCACCTTGGTATAGTCATACTCAGCCGGGTCAGGTAAACTTTCTGGATGGGCGCGGAATCGATTGGATTTGAGAGCTACTCGACGCTGATGTAAAAAGCCGAACTCATAACCTCTCTGACAAGCCTGTAGATGAGGACAGGTTTGACAGATTACGGCGTCCGCATCATCAATGTTTAAGGCGCGTAGAGCATTAATCGTTTGGTTGCGGGAGCAGTTGCTCTGAATGCGGGGTAACTCGTCAGATTTGGCGCGACGCTTGCGTCCAAAAGAGTCTATGGTTAAGCCATTATGACGCGCTTCTAGGTCAGTCCAACTTTTGAGAGTGGGGACAGTGGGATTGCGGTGTTCTGAGCTTAAGAATAGGATGCGCCGAGAGTTAAACAATGGGTTGTTGGTGAGTCCGCAATCATAGCTTTTACCTGTACCCGTAGCCGATGAATCACAGATAAACTGGACTCCTTGGTTTAGGGTACGACTCCAAGCATCCAATCGTTGACCGTCTTGGTAAGTGATAGTTCCTGTTGGGGTAGATGGTGTTGGTTCAGTTTCAACGGTTTCAACAGGGGCAAACCCGTAACGGGAGCGTCGTTGGCTGAGTTGAGCCAGACGGTTTTTCAGTTTGGGGAACCATCCGAGTAAGTCTTTAAATCCATGGAGTTTGATGTGGGGTTGGCGGACGAGTAGTTCAAATTGGGCGACGGTGATATATTGAATTTCATCAGAGCGTCCAGCGATGAGCAGGTCGTCAATATCTAAATGTTCTTCTTTGCTTGTTTGACCCCACCAAGCGACTCGTAGCTGATAACCCCATTGTTGCACGAGTTTAAAGGTGGTTCGATAGTGTCGCAGGACGTGGGAATTGTGAATCGCCCCGGCGTCGGGGTAGAAATCAATGGTCTTGGTATTGAGTTGAGTAGATAAGATATCGAGGGATTCTTTAAATTGTTGGGGTGAGGAAGCAAAGTTACCCCCAGCCGCACCGAGACAAGGTTGACCTAAGCGGGTGGCTACGATGTAAGGTTTGGGGTTAACACCTTCAGTTATGCCAATGCTGGAGCGCTGGATGTCACCTAGGGGACGCCACACGGCGATGGGGAGTTCACCGTTGGGTAGGTGAGCCGTGGGTCCATTGGGACGAAATCTCGAACGGCTGGTGGGCCACTTATATTTATGTTCGGTGGCGTTGTCGAAGCGAATTTGAAAGCCGATAATCCGCTCAAATACGTCAAAAATTGGGCAACCTATTCCCGGTTTGGAGACAGTGAGTTGGCGACCCCACAGGTCTATACCAGCTAATTGGGGGTTAATGTAGATAACGTCTTGATAGGGAGCGATAGTGAAGTAGCAGGCGTGGTCAATTTCTGTGTCAGATAGACCCCGCTGTTGTTGTAAATGTTGGCGGTGAGCGCGGGAGAGTCCGACTTGTTGGGACAGTTTACGGATAGCGCGATCACGTTGTTCGATTGGGAGTAAGCGATCGCATCGAGCCGCTTCTTCTTGAAGTCGTTTCGCTCGTTGTGCTGCCTTTTGCTGGCGTAATTGTTCCCACTCATCAGAGTTGCGTTCTTCTCCATCATCAACAGCCCACAGGAAAAAACCCAATATGTCCTCGCCGACACATTTGTAACCGGGTGCAGTGGTTACATCGTGGCGGCAGTGAATTAAATTGTTTTGCAGGTTTTCCCGACAGTCGGACCGGGAGCCGTTACAGACTGGGCAGTTTCTTTTCAGGTAACGCCATGTAGATGCCATTATCTCACACTCTTCTTTTGTCAGTTACCCATACCCATCACCCTGGCAAAGTGGGACGGGATATGGTTTTTGGGGGTTGACTTAGAGTAGCAACTTGGTTTTTTGCTCTGTTGTAACCTTCGGTGGATCAAAACTGATCAGTATGATCAGGCTTGTAACCTTGTCTGAAATGCTTGATATGGCAAGGTTTCAAAAAAAAAGCGTCGCACTTAGTGGAACGTAGTGTCGTACTCAGTGGAATGTAGTGTCGCACTCAGTGGAAGATATTCAGCTACTAAAAATGCCTGAAATCCCTGTACAATAATGGTTACAAGCTTGTAACCCTGTCCAAAATTGGGCAGCCCGATATAGTCGCGGGAGGGCATTCCGAGACTTAAAACGGACAGGGAGCGAGTGTAAGACCTTAACTGAGGCGGTTCGCGACGAACTG
>JGI12048J13642_10121309_pt1 | contig 11075 bp, 9 predicted proteins | sample ElkSlonscriptome_16_FD_13642 | JGI IMG/M metagenome (IMG submission 13642) | reverse complement strand
TAAATGGAATAATCATGAAAAATGAGCATTCCTGAATAAAAAATACGGGTCTGACAGACCAATTTTAAATACTTTGTGTTTTATAAAAGGAAGGAGTTTGATACATTTACTGAATTATGAATAGGAAGAAACTGTGCATATGCCTGCTTCCGCTGGTACTTTTGCTTATTTCACTAAATGTGACAGCCCAGGACACTCCCGGAGACGGAGATGATAACGGCAGAAGGAAAGCACCGGAAGGATTTGTGGAATACACACCTGAATTTGAGTTCAGGGACGGGATCTATCCCAATTTCATGACAGTGAAGAGGAATGAGCCCATTCCAAAGACAAGGCTTGTAACGGAGGCTGACCTCTTCTCACGGGATTTCTATGAAGAGGTCACTGAGCAGAAGCGGATCGTCTATTATGATGACAATGGCGTGATGCAGGAATTGCGGACTGCAAATATCTGGGGGTACGGTCGGAACGGGGTACTCTATATCAACCTGGGATCAAAATTCCACCGGATCAGCTTTGTAGGTTCGATCAGTCATTTTGTTGCCACCCTCACCACCTACAACTCGGGCTACTACGATCCCTACTATGACTACTACTCAAGTCGTTATTACAGGTCGCCCTCATCCTACTCCTCTACGGAGGTGCGGCAGTACCTGATCGATTTTGAGACAGGGAAGCTGATGGAGTTCGATGTAAACTCAGTGGAGATCATGCTCATGAAGGACCCGAAACTATATGATGAATACATTGAGCTCCGGCGGAAAAAGAAAAAACAGTATAAATTTGTCTATATTCGGAAATTCAATGAACGCAATCCACTCTATTTCCCGGAATAGCATACACATTAAAACCAATCCCATGAAAAAAATTATTGCACTGTTGCTGGTCATCCTACCCCTCGCAAACCTTACTGCACAGAGAGAATACCTTCCAACGGAAGAGGATCTGGATGTATTTAAAACTACAAAAACATACATCGTGCTGGAAGACAACCCGATGTCGGACTACAATTTCGAGATTACCGATGCGGTGAAGAAATACTGGAAGATTACTGAATATGAGTTCCTAGAATTCGATGAATTTGAAGCAAGGACCACGGATTCCAAAGCTTCATTTCTTTATCCTGCAACGGTCTCATTTGAAAAGGACAAATCCAATACCCGCTACACCTTCCTGTGTCTGTCCCTGGGTGGTGATTATCCCTCCATGGACGAGATGAAGGATATCGTGAATATTCCGCTTTGCTATTTTGGCGTGGAGCAGGACAACTATACCTATAAGCTGGGCACACTCGTTCATTTTATGCAGAAGCATGTGGAGATGATCACCAAAAATCCGGAAATGATCTCCCAGAATGTATTCAGGGAATACAACGATAATATGACGGCCATCCACGATAAAACACTCTACCTACTCGAGGATGAGCTTGAAAAGGAGATCAGTACAGAGGCCAGGATCAGGGCGATCTATCCTTACGAATTCAAGCTTGTGACGCGCGAGGAGATCAAGGAGGCGATCATGAACCAGGATGAGAATGTGGTATTTCTGCATAAGGTCGGCCCTGAAGGCAAAAAACTCAACGCCCGTGTATACAAGATCCTGGTTGGTGCCGGCGATTCAAATTTCTATTATTTCGACTACCACAAGGTGAAAGGGAAAAAGCCGGATGCGTTCCTGGAAAATGACCTGAAGAAACTGTCCAGGGCCAACTGATTTTCATTCTACCCGAATTTTCAGGATTCATTCCCCGATCTACGTGCAAATGGTTAAATTTGCGCAACAGTAATCTATGGACCAAAAGTTAACCGAATGGCAGCACAAAAACCATCTGTACCCAAAGGAACCCGCGATTTCACACCTGCTGAGATGTCGCGCCGGAATTTTATTTTTGATACCATCCGGGATGTTTTCAGGAAGTACGGGTTCAAACAGATCGAGACGCCTGCCATGGAGAACCTCTCCACGCTGCTGGGTAAATACGGCGAGGAAGGGGACAAGCTGCTGTTCAGGATCCTGAATTCCGGAAATTTTCTCAAAGGGGTGGACCAGCAAAACCTGGAGAATAGAGATGCCCCCGGGATCATTAGCCGTATTTCAAAGCGCGGGTTGCGTTATGACCTGACCGTCCCTTTCGCACGTTACGTGGTTCAGCACAGGAATGAAATCAGTTTCCCTTTCAGGCGTTTCCAGATACAGCCAGTGTGGAGGGCTGATAACCCGCAGAAAGGAAGATACCGGGAATTCTACCAGTGTGATGCCGATATGATCGGAAGTGAATCACTGGTCAATGAATTTGAGTTGATAAGGATCATCGATGAAGTATTTGCCCTGCTGAATCTTAAAGTAACCATCAAGATCAATAACAGAAAGATCCTGGCCGGCATCGCAGAGGTGATCGGCGAACCCGAACGGATCATTGACATCACGGTCGCTATCGATAAGCTGGAGAAGATCGGGGAGGAAAAAGTGCGCGAAGAACTGAAGAGCAAAGGCCTTTCCGGAACAGCGCTGAAACGGCTGGATCCAGTCTTCGGAATGATGGGGAATAACGTTGAAAAGCTGGAGTTTTTACAGACATTCCTGGCAGATTCGGAAACCGGACTGGCAGGGATCGGGGAAATCCATACATTGCTGGGTTACCTTTCCACAGATCCCGTGCAATCAGCCATTGAGCTGGACATTACCCTGGCACGCGGACTGGATTATTACACCGGGGCGATCATCGAGGTAAAATCTGATGAAGTATCCATTGGCAGTATCTGTGGTGGTGGTCGATATGACGATCTCACAGGCATATTCGGAATGCCCGGTGTCTCCGGCGTAGGGATCAGTTTCGGAGCCGACCGGATCTATGATGTGCTGCAACAGCTGGACAAATTCCCCTCCACCGCGGAGGAGCAGACAAAGCTCTTGTTTGTTAATTTTGGTGAGAACGAGGTGAAGTACATCCTGCCCATGCTGGGCCGATTGAGAAATGAGGGGGTGATTGCCGAACTCTACCCGGAGTCTGCAAAGATGAAAAAGCAGATGACCTATGCCGACCAGTCTGCCATCCCATATGTGGCACTTGTGGGCGAAAATGAGATCCAAAGCGATAAGATCACGGTCAAGGAGATGTCCACCGGAAACCAGGAGCAGCATGATTACAAAGAGCTTCTTCAAAAACTGAAATCATAGCTGTCAAATAACATCTTACTTTTCATCCTTTTTTCCGTAATTCACAACCTGGAAAACAGGTGAATTATGGCACAAAAACATTGCATCAGTAACGAGGTGATCGACTGGAAGGTCATCGGAGATTTACTGGACCAGGAGAAGGTCCTGGAACTTTCAGATAATAGTAAAGAGCGCATCATCCGCTGCAGGAAGTACCTCGACAGTCGGCTGACACATAAAACAGATTCCCTGTACGGGATCAACACGGGATTCGGTTCCCTCTACAACAAGGTCATTTCCGATGCCGATCTCGGGTTGTTGCAGAAGAACCTGGTGATGTCTCATGCATGCGGGGTGGGGGAGCAGATCCCTGACGAGATCACGAAGTTGATGCTGTTCCTGAAATTACAATCATTGTCGTACGGAAATTCGGGTGTTCAGCTTGAAACTGTGCAAAGGCTGATCGATTTTTACAACAACGATATTGTTCCCGTGGTTTACCAGTACGGCTCCCTAGGGGCATCGGGTGACCTGGCACCACTTGCGCATCTCAGTCTGCCGCTGATCGGCATGGGGGAGGTCCGCATGAACGGTGAGATCCTCCCATCTTCACAAATGCTTTCACGCATGGGCTGGGAGCCGGTGGAGCTGCAATCCAAGGAAGGACTGGCACTGCTCAACGGCACGCAATTCATGAGTGCCTACGGTGTGCACCTCTGCCTGAGGGTATTCAAGCTGTCGAAGCTTGCCGACATCATCGGCGCGATCTCCCTGGATGCATTTGACGGTCGGATCGAACCGTTTCACGACCTGATTCAGCAGATCAGGCCCCACCAGGGACAGATCAGCACGGCGGCACGTGTCCGCTGGCTGCTGTCAGACAGTGAGCTGATGAACAGGAAGAAGGGCCATGTGCAGGACCCTTATTCATTCAGGTGTATTCCCCAGGTGCATGGGGCCTCCAAGGATTCCATTGATTATGTCGCCTACGTCTTTCAGAATGAGATCAACTCGGTGACCGACAACCCCACGATCTTTCCCGAAGAGGACCTGATCATCTCAGCCGGAAATTTCCATGGTCAGCCCCTGGCACTCGCATTCGACAACCTGGCAATCGCCCTTTCCGAGTTGGGGAATATCTCTGAGCGACGCACCTACCAGCTCCTGTCAGGTGCACGACAGCTGCCCCCGTTCCTCGTGGCCAATCCGGGTCTGAATTCTGGATTCATGATCCCCCAGTATACGGCTGCCTCAATGGTGAGTCACAACAAGCAGCTGTGTACCCCCTCATCGGTCGACTCGATCGAATCGTCGCAGGGACAGGAGGACCATGTGAGCATGGGGGCCAACGGAGCGGTAAAGGCCTACAAGGTAATGGAAAACCTGGAGCGCATCCTGGCCATTGAACTGTACAATGCAGCGCAGGCACTGGATTTCCGCAGACCGGCGAAATCTTCAGCATACATTGAGAACTTCGTGGCGGCCTACCGAGAACGGGTTTCGTTCATTGATGATGACAAGGTGATGTACGAGGATATCAACCGTACAGTGGATTTCCTTCGGGAGGTGGAGATCCATCCCGAGCTGGATAAAGATCTGCTGTAGCGGTTATTCAGGGATCTCCGGCACGGGGCAACGGTTTCTGCCACCACCCCCGCCATGACCCGCACGGAATTTGCGCAGGATGTATTTCCTGAATTCGCGGTCCATGGCGTACATGCGCATGGTTTTCCGCTCACCGAGAATCTCGACGAATTTCATGTGGTATTTCGCGCCCAATTCAACACGTTTCTTCTGCAGGGCAATGTATTTATCGAGGTGTTCGTGGACCTCTTCGTCCGACATCGCCTCGTAATTGCTGTTGTAATAATCCAGCAGGATACGCTCCTCCTCGTTGATCTTCATATTGCGGTTGTGAAAATCTTCGTGCACGGGCCAGAACTTTTCAGACTCTTTGTCTGACAGATCGAGCTTTTCGGTGAAATAGGCGACCTTTTCCTCGTGGAATTTACCCATCTTTTCATTCGGCTGTGCAAACAGTGATGCTGCAGGCAGGGTCAGTAATATCGCTGCCAGCAGGGCGGTGTACATTGCAGTTATTTTTCTCATTCGTTTTGATTTTCGTTTGAATCAATTAGGTAGATCAGGTCGACTTCATTGCTGGAGAGGTAGCGCATCGCATCCTCCTCCCATTGGTCGTATCCGTCTCCAGGATCTTCCTCGTATGTTGTCCCGATGATATAATCGTCTTGTATGATGCCGGTTTTTTCAAGCATCTCAAGGTCATAGATCGCCTGTTCGTTCAGTCGGCTGCCGATCACGGTCTGAAGGAGGATATACACTACCAGGGCGATGCCGGAGATCGATGCTGCCAGGGTTATGTAAGGCCGCATGGAGATCATCCTGCCTTTCCCGTGCCGCGATTGATCATGCGCCCCTGGTGTTGGTTCCGCGTTCGTTCCGGGCACAGTCGTTTCCTGTTCCTTCCTGATGCGGTCCATCACCTGCACCTGCAGATCCCCGAAGTAACCTTCCGGCACCCGGAATGGATTCTCCGGCTTTGCGGGGATCTTCCCGGTATTATGTTTTTTGCGATCCATCATATTCGTTGCCTGTTCATTAGACTCATTATCCTGTAAAAGGTTTATTCACCTGTGAGATACTTTTCAATCTTCTTCGCTGCATGGTGGTATGAGGCTTTGAGTGCCCCCACCGAGGTTTCCAGCACTTCCGACATCTCCTCGTATTTCATCTCCTCGTAGTACCTGAGGTTGAATACCAGCCGCTGTTTCTCCGGAAGCGTATGGATGGCTTTCTGGAGTTTTAGCTGGATTTCGTCCCCGTCGAACCACGGATCGGTCTCCAATGTATCGGTCAGCTTACCGTCATAAAATGTGTCATCGGTATTTGCCTGGTGCCGTTTCCGGCGCTTGATCTGACTCAGCGATTCATTGGTGGCGATCCTGAAGAGCCATGTAAACAGTTCCGACTCCTGCCGGAAGTTCTCCAGGTTCTTCCATACCTTGATAAGTGTATTCTGAAGGGCATCGTCGGCATCCTCGTGGCTGACCAGCATCCTCCGACAATGCCAGTAGAGGCGCTCCTGGTAAGTGTCCATGAGCATGCGGAAGGCAGTTTCCTGCTGCCCCGGCGTTTTGAATTTTTCTATGATCTCCCTGTCAGAATATGCAGACATCTCTCTCCTGGTTGAACATTAGAGTATTTATCACGGGGAAGGTTTAATTGTCATTTGAATTCCACCAGTTCAGTCAGGCCGGATCGGATCACGAAGTCGCGGATCTGGGTATGCATGGTGGCACTCAGATCGCCCTGTCTGTAAACGATGCGATAGGTTCCGGGCTGCAGGTAGTAGTCCTGTTGTGTCATGCCCGGCCTGATATTCAGCACCCACTCCTGGTCACCATCCTCTGTTAGTCTGTACATCGCTCCGTAACCGGCCTTCCTGGAGGAGATATGCACCATCCCCGGCTCGGGGATCTCAACAGTAGTTGTGTAACTCTGCCGGATCTCCACATCCTCGAGGTAGATCAATGGGAAGACCGGAATCTCCAGGTCGTACTTGCCCACGAGGTAGCGTTCGCTGGATCCCATGAACTGTACATTGATCGTTTTCGGATCGCTGGCTTTTTTCACGAGTATTTTTTCATCTGCATAGGTATTTCCCCCTTTGCTCCTCACCAGCAGGTACCCCTGCGGGGCATCGATACCAATGTGGTTGTGTTTTCCTGCGATCAGCTTCACTGAATCTGTTGAAGCCGGCGGGATGGACTGTGCGATCACCCTGTATGTGCTGAGCTGGTCCACAGACAGTGTGTCGGGATTGCCCTTGCTGTTGAGGGTGTGCATCATGTTGTACCTCACCTTCCCTGAAAACTGGTCATAGAATAGCACGGCCACGTTTGTTTCTGAAGGGTTGCCATCCGTATCGATCAGGTTGACCTGTGCACTGGTGGTGTTGAGTGCTTCGGTGATCACGATCTTCATCACGTTCCTGAATTGCTCCTCGCTGGGGGCATCGTAGTATTGACCCATACATCCGAATGTCTCCCTGAAATTCGGATCATTGCCGATGCCGATTACGAAGGGGCGGAGCGTGATCCCCTTTTTCTGCAGTGCGAGTGAAACGGCACACGGATCTCCGTCACATGCCTCCACCCCGTCGGTGATCATGATGATAATGTTTCGGCATTGCGGACACGGAGGGAAATCATCGGCGGCCAGTTCAAGTGAATGTGCGATGGGAGTTGTTCCTTTCGGGGAGAGGAACCGCAATTTCTGACGGATCCTGGAGGCGTTGTCAGGTGCAAATGGTACTTCAAGCTTTGTATCGCTGCAATCCTGCGGCGGAACCGGGCTCTGGTGTCCGTAAACCCTGAGCGCCATCTCCACATTCTCGAGCTGTTGCAGGCTGTCCACCATCTCCACGAGGATGTTACGGGCAATATTGATCTTGGTACCGCCCTCCCAGACGCCTGCCATGCTGTAGGAAGCATCGAAGATAAACAGGATCCTGGAATTCGGTTGATAGCCTTTTTCGGTATCCTGGGCAAATTGCAACTTTGGCAGGGCCAGGAAGATCAGCAGCAGGAAAAACCAACGGTGGTGAACTGTATTTATCATCGCAACGTCTTAATAATGAACAACTCATGAAATATACGAAAATTGAACATACCATTCCGGACCTTCATGGCAATTCTTTTAACAATAACGTTGGAATGATTATATATAGTACACTATTCGATGACAAGAAGTTCTGAGCTTACGGCATCCCCTGTTCTTACTTCGGAGAGATAGGTCCCCGGGGGAAGGTGATCCACGGGGATCCTGATCAGTTGCCTGCCTGCACCTGTTCCCTGGTGAAATGATTGTTGCATTGTCACATGACCGTTCATACTGAAAAGCGTCACCTTCACCTCTTCCCGGAAGTCTGCCGCCGTGAGATCTATGATATACATGTCAGCTGCCGGATTTGGATAGCACCTGATCTTCCTGTCAGCCGACCCGTACTCCTCTGCGGAGGCATTCGGATCGGTCATGAAGATCGCAGTGACCTCTGCATGACCGGTTGCCATTGTAAGAACTGTTTCTTCCAGGTAGACATCTTCAATCGTTACCGATCCTGTATTCAACTCCCACTGATCAAATAGCTTCCCGGAGGGGGCCGGTAATGATCCGATGGTGACTTTGTCGCCTGCGTAATAGCTGCCATCTCCGCTTCCCTGGTTGACCTTCAGACCATATTTGCTTCCTTTTTCAGTGTCGATGAGCTCAATGGCATCCAGGCGGGAGATCGTATTTCCCGATTTGTGGTTGTAAAGGCGGAACCAGTTGATCGCATCCAGGTCAGGGGTACCGATCACTGCGGCATCACTGATGTTCAGTGTGATGAAATTCCAGCCTGGTGAGAGGCCCTCCAGGCTCCAGCTGTATTCATTCTGATCGGGCTTACCGCCGCTTCCCAGCTCAACCTGGTTGGCACCAAGCAGCGAGGTGTCGGCTGTATAATACCAGAACTGCAGCACCAGTGTCTCTGCCGAACTGCCCGAGATATAGGCGGGAGAAAATATTTTTTTATACTCATCCGTCCCGCTTCCTGAAAATTCAATATACCCGGCACCCTGCTGCAAGTTGTCGGTCCCCAACGAGAGGTTGTCAGCAGATTTCCAGCCTGTAAGATGATCACAATCATCAAGGTACACTCCCTCTTCCCCGATCCTCAGGCTGGTGGCGTCAGACCTGCTTCCGAACCATTCCAGGGGCTCCTGCATCATCTGCCACTGCAATACATAGACACCGTTCTCTTCCGGTACCTGGACATCGAATGAGAATATTTTCTCCTCTCCCGGTATAATGACTTCACCTTCCTCCAGGTCCACCCTGCTGATCCCCCAGGTTGTGTTGCTTTCCGGTGCCTGGCTTCCCAGGAAGTATCCCTCTTCGGTGGTCCAGTCAGTGTTCCCTGTATTCTTCATTCTGATGGTCACCGGCATGGTCGATCCCGGGGTGAGGTCGGGGACCGACTGTGAGATGAATTCAGCGCCGTTGACCTTCGGGATTTCCCGGTAGGTTGCAGCAATCGTGGCAGGTTCATCATTAAGGGTGAGTGTCGTTGTAAGTGCAGTTGTATCGGCGATGGATGGGTTCCCCAACGTCACCACCCATGCCCTGAACTCCATCCCTTCAGCTGGTGCATCAGCGGTGATGGTCGCAACCTCGAGAGGAAGATAACTCCCGTCACCGGTTCCCTGGTTCACGATCAGCTCACTGGCGGCACAGGTTCCTTCCGGAATACCACATCCGCACAGACCGGGATCTGTTTTCTCCGGATCATCGGGGCACAGGTCGTCCGCCCTGAGGTATATTTCCGACGTGCTCTCTGCCGTGAGATTGGCAGTGACATCCACTATGGTGAAGAGGTCACCGTCAAATTGCTGTTCCACCGCCGCACCTGTACATTCATAGTTATATCCTTTTGGCATGACGAACCGCACTTTTGCATCTTCCACCTGGAAATCAAAATGGTTGATGATCGTGGCAGTGTTCTCAAAAACGTTGCCGTCGTTTTCACTGGCAAAGGTAAGTGACAGGTTTGGCACCCACGTTGCGGGTGAGAGCTCGTCGCCGGAATAAAGCGCTTCGGCTACGGCGTTTGTACCTGGGACCGGCTGGAAGGTCCCGTTCGTATTGTCCACCCTGAACAGGTTGAACTCGAAGTGATCCCTGATGGACCCCGCGATGTAGGCAACTTCATCACTGCCGGTATCGAAGGGCCAGGGGTTGTCGGTCCTGACATGGTGTTTGTCCCCGGCCAGGACAAGGTTCAGCTTTGTATGGTCGTCAATGAACTCGTGCATCTTGTCGTAACAATGACCTGCGGTCACAAAGAAATTACCGCCAGATCCGGCACCTTCGAGCCATGCGACAGCTTCATCCACCTGCCAGGCATGTTCTTTGGCACTGCTCGTGGATACGTCCCATGCATTGTTGAGCATCATGAAACGACCGTTGCCGTAGCTGAAGCTGGAGCTCTGCAAACCATAATAGTCATTGAAGAAATCGGAGTTCACCTGGGCGGAGGCCTGCGGCCAGTCATTCGCTGTATAGGCGTCGTGGTCACCTGGAACCATGAAGGTTGCCGCTGAAGCATCTGCCATGCCATTGATCCCACTGCTTTCATCCCCTTCGAAATAGATGATCTCTCTTTCGGGGTGATTCCTGACATTGTACATGTTGTCCCCGGTTTCCACGATCACCTGGACATCCATGATGTTTGCGATATCGATCATCGCGGATTTCTTTCCCAACAGCACATTTATGTCATGTCCATACTGATAAAGGTGTCCGTCCGACATATGCATGATGTAATACTGTTCTTTGTATTCCGTAACAACCTTGACGCCTCCCGGTGATCTCACATCTCCTGAAGAAGTTTTCAGCACCAGGTCATACCGGTCGGCCGGCGCCTCTGCAGGCACAGTCACAGTGATCTTCGTGTCATAACGATTGCCCGAAAGCTGGTCATATTCCCAGTCACCTGACTCAATGCTGAATGTGGGAACGACCGTGTTGTAAGGCCCCACAAGTTCTATGTCACTGATCACCTGGTCGGCATCGGCATCGAACCATACCTCGAAGTTTTCACCGGCCTTGACGATGGCAGTGGTGGAACGCCATGGGCGAATGATCTTGGCACTATGAGCAATGTACGGAATAGTGGTGAGCAGAACCACCAACATGAGACGAGATAGGGTTTTACAGGATTTCATTATTTTAAGAGTGTAGATGTTTCTGAGTATGGTTGTTTATGAGTTGATGAGTTGATGAGGCTGCGAACTGCCGGCTGCGAACTGCCGGCTGCTGACTGACTGCCGGCTGCGAACTGACTGCCGACTGCGAAC
>JGI12048J13642_10582723_pt1 | contig 11079 bp, 9 predicted proteins | sample ElkSlonscriptome_16_FD_13642 | JGI IMG/M metagenome (IMG submission 13642) | reverse complement strand
CGCTTTGAATCCTCGAATCAACACCATAAAATAGACCGCCCAGCGTAGATACGGCTCCTCGAGAAACAGCAGGTCGTGCCAGGAATGCACTTTTTTGACCGATTTGAAATTGGAAATCAGCTTTTTATCCATCTGGAGTTCCGGGTGGATCATTTTCAACAGATCGAAATCCTGGAGCCGCTGAATGGCCGGCAGGGGATTCTCTTCTTCCAGAATCTGACGCAGTTCATTGAAGGTCCGCCGTCCGCTCAGTTTCCGGAAAAAATCCATCTTCACCGCATTTTTGATCAATCCGGCGGTGAGCTTGCCGATGGTGAAGCCGAACCGCTGCTCGAACCGAATGGCCCGAAAAACCCGGGTCGGGTCTTCCACAAAACTCAGGTTTTGGAGAATACGGATGGTCTTCTCCTTGATGTCCTTCTGGGCCGAAAAGAAATCGATGAGGGTGCCGAACCGCTGAGAATTGAGCTGGATGGCCAGGGTATTGATGGTAAAATCCCGTCGAAACAGGTCGAGCTTGATGGAACTCATTTCCACGGTGGGCAAATCCGCCGGAAACCGGTAATACTCCATTCGGGCGGTGGCGATGTCGATTTTGAATCCGTCCGGAAAAATCACCACGGCGGTGCCGAATTTCTCATAGGTATGGACCCGGGCCCCCCGGCTTCGGGCGAATGTCTTGGCGAATTCGATGCCGCTGCCCTCCACCACGATATCGACATCTTCGTTGGGCCGATACAGAAAGAGGTCCCGCACGAACCCGCCCACCACATAGGCCCCGAAGTCGAGTGCGTCTGCCACCTTCCCGGCCGACCGAAGCAGATCCAGCAGCGAATCCGACAGCCGCTCTTTCATCAACCGGTGAATGGACCGGGTTCGGGCATGGATGCTGTCTTCATAGGGGTTGATCTGATGCCGGGCGGTAAAATCGGATTGCTGCACCAGCACATTCAGAAGATCGGTGCGGGTGATCACCCCCAGAATTCGGCCCCCTTCCACCACCGGCAGAATCCGCTGCTTGTTTTCGATGATCTTGTCCTGAATCTCCGGCAGCTCCGATTCGGGCCCCACCGTCCCCAGTTCGGTGGAGGTATATTCCTGAACCGAGGTGTCGTGGAGCTTGAGGTAGAGCGCCTTGGAAATCACCTGTCGGGAGAGGTAGCCCAGAAGCACTTCTTTGTCTTCTCGGCGCTCGGTGACCAGGAGGGCGTTGATGTTGTACCGGGTGGCCAGGTTTCGGGCCTCCTCCAGAGTGGTTGCGGCATCGACCCGAATGGCCGGAGAAGACATCAGGTCTTTGGCCCGTTTGCTGGACCGGACATCCTGATACAGAATCTCCAGAAGTTCCTGCTCCGCCTGAAACAGGGTTTTGTCGCGGACGGTGGCGGCGGCCGCATACGGATGCCCGCCCCCGCCCATCCTGCTGACGATGGCCCCCACATCCACCTCCGGGCTTCGGCTTCGCGCCACCAGATGCAATTTGTTGGCCATGCGGGCGATGGCGAAAAAGACGTTCAGGTTTTCCATCCGCATCATTTTGTGGACCAGAAAGGCGAAATCGGGCACATATTTTTCGGTGGTCACCGTGGTCACCGCCACCTCCACCCCTTTGATATGGTACCGGGAAACCGCCTGAAGCATATCGTTTAAGACCCCCACCTGTTCAAAGCTCATCTCCCGGGCGGTGAGATTGGAAATGATGTCCAGCTTGGCCCCTTTGGACAACAGGTAGGCGGCGGTCAGAAAATCCTTTTCGGTGGTGGAGGTGAAAGTAAAAGACCCGGTATCCTCATACAACCCCAGGCACATAATGGTGGCCTCTTCCTCGGATATCGCGATCCCCCGCTCCCGAATGATCCCGGTCAGGATGCTGATGGCCGCCCCGGTGGTTTCCACCACCTCGAGGTCCCCCCGTATGTCGCCGGTGAGCGGAGAATGGTGGTCATAGATGTGAATCTCCAGATCATCCCGGTCCAGGAGCGCTGAGAAATTGCCGATCCGGTCCGGCTGTCGGGTATCCACCAGCACCAGCCGTCGAATCCGGGAAAAATCGATCTCTTTGATCTCCTCTAGATTGAACAGGTAGATCATGGACTGGATAAAAAAATTGCGAAGGGTCTTTTCGTGGGAGCCGGGAAAAACGACCAGGGCCTCGGGGTAGAGCTTCTGAGCCGCCAGCATGCAGGCCAGTGCATCATAATCGGCGTTGACGTGGGTGGTGATGACGGTCAGCGCCGCGTCTTCGTGGTTTTCTTTTGCAGCCGCCATGTTTTGTCCGTCGAAGGTGGGGCGGGGATGGAAGGCCGGAAGAAGGTCCCGCAGCCGCGGATCAGCTTCCGCCGTTTCCGGGGGCGACCTCGTCCAGGGCCTTTAAAAATTCTTTGGGGTCCACGTCGACCCCGGTCCACAAGGCGAAGCTGCGGCGGGCCTGGTTCGCGAGAATGGAAAGCCCGTCCATAAAAGGAATGTCTTTGGCGATCGCCATGTCTTCCCAGAAATTCTGATTCCGGCCGTAATTGAGATCGATCACCAGTTCGCAGTTCGGGAGTTGAAGTTTCTGGACCTTCAGCGCCAAATCCGTCGCTTCGGCGGTGCCGGATACGGAAGTCGCATTCACCACGATATGGGCCTGGGGGGCGTGCTCGGCCAAGGCGTCTAATGAGATGGCCTCCCCTCGAATTCGGGTGACCACCCGCATCGCTTTTTCCACGCTGCGACCGGCCACATAGATGGTGCCGGCCCGAAGCCAGTTGAGCATAAAAACCACCGCCCGGGCCGCCCCGCCGTTGCCGAAGACCAGGGCGGTCTTGCCGGTGGTTTCAAATCCGGCCTCCTCCAGGGCGTCCATAAACCCGATGGCGTTGGTGTTGTAGCCCTTGAGCACCTCGCCGTCCCGGGCCACGGTATTGATGGCGCCGATAATGTTGGCCCCCTCCGACAGCACATTGATGTGCGGCAACACCGCCTCCTTATAGGGCAGGGTAATGTTGGCGCCGGCGATGTTCAGGATTTTGAGGCTGCGAACCGCCTCGCCGATTCGCCCCGGCTCCACCATAAAAGGCACATACATGCCGTCGATGCCCGATTGTTTCAGCACCGCATTGAACATAGCCGGTGATTTGGAACGGTAGACCCGTTCGTCGCCCAATATACAGAAAACTTTGGATTTCAGCTCGGCTTTGGGATCTCGAATGGCGGTACGGGGCTTCATGGCAGAACCTTTTTTCTGATGGCGGTTTTCGCTCCATTGAACAAAAGCGTAAATCCGTATTGTAATTTTTTTCCGATCCTAAACGACGCCGATATGGATCACTTTCGGTACAATCACTGTACGGCTTTTACCCCTCTCCGTCAAGACGGAACCACGGCCCGCTCCAATATCCGGGTCAATTCGTACTCCGTCAGCACAGCCGGGTTGCCCTTCATGCTGCCGGCCTGCCGAGATTTGGAAATCAGCTCGGGAAAAGCCTCCGGCAGGACCCCGAAGGTCGACAAGGGAACCACATTCAGTTCCCGGCACAGCGCCTCTACCCATGCCGCGCCCTCTTCGGCCCGGGCCGACGGGTTGCCGGTCAACAGTCTTGCCGCCTCGTCGAACCGGGCCGCACCGGCCGCGTCCCCTTCCCGCCGCAAGGCTTCCACATTGGCCGCCATGACATGGGGCAGCAGACGCGCGCAGACCACCCCGTGGGGCGCGGGAAACATCCCCCCCAACGGCGCGGCCAACCCGTGGACCGCCCCCAGCTTCGCATTGGCCAGGGCAAGCCCGCCGAAGAGGCTCGCCAGACACATATCCTCCCGCGCCTCGGCATCGTCTCCGTTCCGGAACGCCCGGGGAAGGGACCGACCCGCCCGCACCAATCCTTCCCTGCAGATTCCGTCGGTCAGGGGATTGGCCTCACAGGAGACAAAGGCTTCCAGAAGCTGGGTCAGGGCATCCAGACCGGTGGAGGCGGTGACCTCCGGCGGCAGGGAATGGGTGATTTCCGGGTCGATCACCGCCAGCCGGGGCAGCATCAAGCGGCTTCGCATGCTTACCTTGACCCGGTGCTCCGGCGACCCCAGAACCGCATTTCGAGTTACTTCCGCCCCGGTACCGGCGGTGGTGGGCACTGCGATAAAGGGAGCGGGCCGCACCTGAATCGGTTTTCCCTCGCCGATCACCTCCAGATAGGTCATCATATCATCGGTGTTGGTCAAGAGGGCGGCGATCACCTTTCCGGCATCCACCACGCTGCCGCCGCCCATCCCGATCACCAGGGTGCTTAGAGAATTTCGGGCGATCTCCAGACCGGCCGCCGCCGTTTCCGTGGTCGGCTCTCCATGGACGCTGAACATCGTAACGGTCATGTCGCGGGATTCCAGGTCCCGAACCAGGGAAGCCGCCCGCCGGGTTTCGCGGCCGACCACCAGCAAAACCCGTTCTCCCATCTCGGCCGCCGCCGGGGCCACCCGGCTGAGGGTCCCCGGTCCGAACAGGATTCGGTCGGCGGTGGTGAATTCAAATTTCATAGGTGTGTCCTCCAAAATCGGTGGTTTATCGATGGCGCCATCACCATTCCAAAAGCAGATCCTCAAAAGCCTCGGCCTTTCTCAACGGCTGTAAGGGTATCCCAATCTCTTTCGAAACTCAATGAACATCCACTTTCGGTCCTCGGCCGGAAAATCTCGAGTCTCCAAATAAGTACATTTTTGAACTTAATGGCGGCATCAATTACGAAAATGTAATTCACTATTCCCTTTGCACCGTCCGAGGTCTCCATAAAAACAGGTGCTTCTTGAATTTCCAGCATTGGCATACTCTTTGCAATTTCTCTTTGGATATGGATCTCCAACACAATTCCGACCCCGGAAACGAGGAATGAAAGCATGAAAGACGCATTCAAGCAGGAACAGGCGTGGACCCGGTTTACCGACGAAGGGGCTCAATTCCTGACAACGGCCATCAACGCCGTCCGCAAACGACGAAAGGTGTTTACCCCGGATATTTTGTACAACCTGATTGCGATGTCCATGGAAAAATACATCATGGGCTATCTGCTGTATCGAAAAAATCTGCCGGACAACCATACCCTGGGGGACCTGATGGATGCCCTCAAACGGGTCGATCCGATCGAGGATGAACTCTGCGATCGGATTGTCCGCATGGATCGGTTTCAGGAAATTTGCTGCATCACCACCTACAACCGAGAAATTCCGGAGGAAAAAGATATCGAGGAGATGCTGACCCTCGGAGAAAGGATTCGTGATTACGTCAAAGCCCGAATGCCGACACCGGTTCCGGCAGGGATGTAAGCAGGCGTATTGACATCGGTTCGCACCTACAGCGCAAAAGAGTGATTCAGCAGGGAGAAAGCCATGGTTCCGCATCAGAGCAAACGCATTTGGATCAGCGACACCACCCTTCGCGACGGGGAACAGGCCCCGGGGGTGGTGTTCAGCCATCAGGAAAAACGGACCATCGCCGAAATGCTGGCCGAGGCCGGCATCGATGAACTGGAGGTCGGCACCCCGGCCATGGGCCACATGGAGCGGAGGGCCATTGAAGAGGTCAGAGATCTGAATCTGCCCTGCCGCCTCACCTGCTGGTGCCGGGCGGTGCGCCGGGACATTCAGTTGGCCGCTCAGTGCGGCACCGGCAGCATCCATATCAGCTTTCCGGTCTCCTCCATCCATCTCAACTCCATGAAAAAGAACGAGGCCCGCATACTGGAGATGCTGGAGGCGCATGTCCGAATCGCCAGACAGGACTTCGACCGGGTGTCGGTGGGGGCCCAGGACGCCATGCGCGCAAACCCCGATTTTCTGGAAACCTTTATTCAACAGGCCCGGTCCGGCGGCGCCGATCGGGTGCGCATCGCCGATACGGTGGGAATCGCCACCCCGGGGGCGGTATTCCGAATCTTCGACCGGTTGTCCCGAATCTCCGGCATCGACCTGGAATTTCACGGCCACAACGACCTGGGCATGGCCACCGCCAATGCGGTGACCGCGGCCGAAGCCGGTGCCGACGGACTCAGCGTGACCATCAACGGCATAGGGGAACGGGCCGGAAATGCGCCGTTGGAGGAGGTCTCCGCAGCATTGGCTTTTGCCTCGGGTCGCAACTGCAATGTTCGAACCACCCGATTGATGGGGATCTGCGCCTATGTGGCCAAGGCATCCCGCCGACCGATTCCGGTGGGAAAACCGATCACCGGCGCGGGTGTTTTCCAGCATGAGTCGGGAATCCATTGCGACGGCCTGCTCAAAGACCCCCGTACCTATCAGGCCTTTCCCTCCGAAGCAGTCGGCGGTGGCGAAACCCGGTTCGTGATCGGCAAGCATTCGGGAACCAATATCATTCGCCACATCCTGAGAAAAAGCGGCATCGCGATCGGCCGGGATCAGGCCGAGCGACTTCTGGAAGCCGTGCGAACGGCGGCCGCGGTGAAAGGAATGTCGCTGTCGACGGAGGAACTGCTGATTCTGTATGACCGAACCTGCCGTCCCGAGAGCGCGCTGGTCGGGGAATGGATCGCGCCGAAGACGGAGCGAGCGGCTGCCCCGGCATGCCGAGGCCGTATAGGACCGAAGGCCCGGTGGACTCAGGCGTCAACGGCGGAAAGAGGCTGCTTTCGGCCGCCTCCTCATTTTCCCCTTGATAATGAGGGGGTATTCTCGTATTCTAAATATGAGAAGGGAGGAGGCCATGAAGGATACTTACAAAACCAAAGCCCAGTTGATCACGGAGTTGGACCGGGCGCGCCGACAGATCGGCGAACTCCGGTCCGAACTGGATGCATTGAAAGCGAAAAAGAAAACCGGTTCGGACAATCTGGAAAGCCGTCCGCCCCGCCGGGAAATCCGCACCCACGTCGAATTCATCGCCGATTTTGATGTCATCGAGGCCCGGGGAATCAATATCTCCGAGGGGGGGATCTGTTTTGAACTGGACGAAGACCTGCCCTTTGAGATGCGGTTTGAGCTGGACGGCAAACTGCACCAGCACCGGGCCAATCTGGTCTGGGTCAAGCGCAGCAGCGGGGGCGGATATATCTTCGGCCTGATGTTCGTTCGTCCCCAGGCGGCGACATCCTTTTAATAATTTTGAAATCAGGAAGTTTCGCCGGCCTTCCTCACACCAACATGCCCCCGTCACAGGTCAGGCACGCTCCGGTGGTGTAGGAGGCGGCATCCGACACGAGGTAGAGCACCGCTCCGGCCATTTCCGAGGGTTCGGCATGGCGCCCCATGGGAATCTGCCGCACCGCGTAGTCATACAGCTCCTTGTTGTGAATCAGGGCGCCGGCGAATTTGGTAGCGGTTAATCCGGGAAGAAGTGCATTGACCCGAATGCACTGAGGCGCCAGTTCCTTGGCAAAGGCCCGGGTCATGGAAATCACCGCCGCCTTGGATATGGAATAGATGCCCTGCATCATGCCCGGTCGCACCCCGTTTACCGAAGACACATTTACGATCGCCCCGCCCCCGGTCTCCGCCATCAGCCGGGCGCCGCGCTGAATCATGAGAAAAGGACCTTTCAGGTTCACATCCATGGTCTTGTCCCATATCCCTTCGTCCGCATCGATCATGTGCCCGAAAAAAGGATTGGTGGCGGCGTTGTTGACGAGGATATTCAGCTTTCCGAACCGGTCGTCCACCTCCTGAACCAGGGCCTGAATCTGTTCCGAATGGCCCATATTGCAGGCGATGGCTTCGGCTTTTCCGCCCGCATCTTGAATCATATCGACGACGTTTTGAAGGTCCTCGATCTTTCGACTCACCAGTATGCAATAGGCCCCGTGCTCGGCCAAAAGATGGGCGACAGCCGCTCCGATTCCCCGACTGGCGCCGGTAATCAGGGCCACCCGATCCTTTAATGAAAATAGATCCACCTGTTTTTCCTCCTACTGGAAAACCGGCGTATTCACACCGGAAGAATGATTCACTTCAGCAACCCCTCACGGATTTTTTCGGGGGTCGCGATGCCGATAATACCACCAGGCCGATCCGTAGAACCCGAGATTCACCCCCAGGACCAGCGCGCCCAGAACAAACTGAAGTTCCCGGGTCAGCCCGGCCGGATAGAGTATCGGCATGATATAATGGTCCACAAAGCCGGTGTCGTATCCATCGGCCCCGCCCCAGCCCCGAAGGCGGTTTTCCAGCGGCGTCAGCGGGCAGATTCGGCCGGAAAATTCAATGAACACGCCCCACACAGCGGCCGGCAGATGCAGCCACGCCGCCCATTTTCGCCAGAAGAGCAGTGCGCCGCCGAAGAACACAAAGAGCACAAACAGGAAGTGGATGACCACCACCAGGTCCGCCAGAAATCGATACACGCAATTCCCCTCAGGGTCCCAGAAATCCCACCTGAAGCAGCGATTCCCGGCTGATCATTCCCCGATACCGCCCCTGGCCGTCGATCACCGGAATCCGTTTGAATTTTCGTTCGTACAACAGCTGAATGGCCTCTTCCAGAGGCGCATCTTCGTGAATCGTCTTCAGATCGGAGGTCATCACCTCCCGAGCGGTTTTCTCTCGAAGGGTTGTAGGAAGATCTTCTTCAGGGGCGGCGATGTTCTTGATCTTATCCGCAAAATAAGCAAGGAGACCGGTTTGGTGCTCGGAAAAAGCGGCCAAAAGGTCCTTATCCGAAATCATTCCAAGAAACCGACCCTCGACGTCGATCACCGCCACCCGGCGGATTCGGTCCGAATCGATCATCCGAAGCACCTCGTCCACCGGCGTGTCCGGTGCAACGGTGTGGGTCTGCCGGTGCATGATATCCGATACATGGCGAAGGTCCTGAACCGATATCCGCTGCTGTTGAATGGCCCCCCAGTCCGGGGATTCCCGGGTGACGGTCCGGAACACGTCCATTCGGGTCAGGATACCGGTCAGATGCCCTTTTTCATCCGTCACCGGCAGCCGTTTGACTTTCTTTTCAAGCATCCGTGTTACCGCCTCGGTCAGAAATGCTTCCGAGGCGATGCCGACGGCGGGGGTCGACATAATCTCCCGGGCCTGTTTTCGACCCAGCGGGGCCAAAGCCGCCGCCATTCCCGCGGAATCGTTTTTCCCCAGAAGCCCCAACCGCACAGGCATTCCGGCCCGGTAGATCAGGTCCCCCTGAGAGATGATCCCCACCGGTGCGCCGGCGCCGTCCACCACGGGCAGGCCGGTGAATGCCGAACCGAGCAGCAGCCGGGCCACTCGGTCCACCGTCTCCGACTCCGGAACCGCGGCCGGAGACGGCGTCATCACATCCCGAACCCGAATCTGCCTGGGAAACAGATGTTTTCGAGCCTTGTAGGCATGAACCGTCAGGTCCCGAACCCCGATCACGCCGTCGGTAACCATGTCTTCGAGCATAGGTAATACCCGGTCCGTTTCGGCGGCGGGCAGCAGAATCTCAATTTTCAGCGGCATATTGAAGGAAAAATTGAGGATTTTCCGGGTCACCACCTCTCCGCTCTCATAGCTCCCCTCGGAACCGCGAAATACGATGCAGCGGGCGGCCAATTTCAGACTTCTAATGTAGTCCACCACCGCCTCATGCACCGGCCGTTTCCGGTGCCGGGCTTCTTCCCCGGTGAAAATTTCGATTACGCTGTACGAAAGCGGCATGGCTTTATCCCCCGCTTCGAATCATCCACCCGGTCAGCCACATTCCCGCGAGAACCAGGATGCCGCCGCCGATATTATTGATTAAAAAATTGACCACCGCCACATGGCTGCCGGCACGCATGTAAATGACCGATTCCAGGGCATAGGTGGAAAAGGTGGTGAGGGCCCCCAGAAACCCGGTCATGAAAAAGAGCCGGGCCGAGGGACTGAGCAGTAGGGTCCGCTCGGCCAGGACAAAAGCCACCCCGATCAGAAAACAGCCGGTCATATTGGCCAGCAGGGTGCCCCAGGGGAAGCGGATGCCCAGATAGCGGACCGCGGCCAGGGAAAACCCATACCGGCAGGCCGCCCCAAGGCTTCCCCCCGCCATCACCATCAGCAAATTATACAGCACATTCACACGACACCTGAAGTCTTGCCACCCATCCGGTCACCTCTGAAGAGCATCCCGGAAAACGCCTGTCTTCACATCCGCATCGATCAACCGGTCCCCGTTATCACCGTCCACACCACATAGGCCGCATACAACCCCAGAAGCCCCCACCCCTCCTTCTTGCTGAGCAGCCGGTCGGTATACAGAAACGTGAAAAGGACTACCACCGTCCCCATCAGGATCAGCACCGAAAGAAACAGGTCCTCGGTGCCCACGGCAATCACCGGCCGTCCGAGAAAAAGAAGCGCCAGTGCCCAGGGCAAGCCGAGGCCCACCAGGATGTCGAAGATATTGGACCCCACTGCATTGGCCACCGCCATATCCCCCCGTCCCTGACGGGCCACCAGAATGGAGGCGATCAGATCCGGGGCCGAGGTCCCCGCGGCCAGAATGGTGAGGGCGACGATGACCGGCGGAATGCCGACGGCATTGGAAAAAATTATCGCGGTATCCACCAGAAACCAGCTGATAAGCACAATCAGCAGAATGGAGACCCCGAATGCCCGAAGATACTGTTCCTCGGGATTTCCGGCCGCCCATCCCACGACCCGGCTGATTTTTGTATTGATGCGGCTGAAGAGACCGCCCCCGGTTTGAATCTCTTTTTCGGCTGCCTCCAGTTCCTCGACCGGATCAATTTCTTTGATGGGCGCCATAAAGAGAAACGCGAGGTATCCGGCATAGAACATCAAAAATACCAGCGCGTCGCTCACGGTGATTCTGCCGTCCCAGAAGGTGACCAGCAGGATGAGGATGGACATGAGATAAAAAACGGTATCCCGAACAATGATCGGAAGGGTGATTCGGGCCTCCCGGATCACGGCGCATACCCCGGTGATGACGAGGATATTAAACACCGCCGAACCGACAATGGTGCCGATCCCCATATCGCTGTGGGCGCCGCCCTCTTTAAACAGGGCCAGCACGGCGATAGAGAGTTCGGGAGCCGACGACCCCATGGCCATCAGCGAAGCGCCGGCCACATTGGAGGGCAATTTCCACCGAAGGGCGATCCGATCCAGACTGGTAATAAA
>JGI12048J13642_10299423_pt1 | contig 11079 bp, 9 predicted proteins | sample ElkSlonscriptome_16_FD_13642 | JGI IMG/M metagenome (IMG submission 13642) | reverse complement strand
GACGACACCGGTGCGGACATTGAGCGGCAGCGAACCGGTACGCCGGAGCCGATCGATTTGCAAGTTCGCGGTCGCATTCCAATTGGCAATCTCGCTCACGTTTTTCACTGGCCCTGCAAATTGAACTTTGCCTGTTGCGGTGCCAGCGAGCGGTTCGGTGTTCTGATCTTGTGAAAAAGCAACGATTAAATCGTAGAGAGGTTGAATCGGAATCGACTCGGCGTCCAAGTTGACTTGCAAGTCTTTGAGCGGAGAAAGCTCGATCAAGGCATCGCCATTTACCGAGCCGGATTGGCCCGAGCCGGATTGGGGCTGGTTAGTGGAATCGGCCATTTGTCCAGCGAAACGATCGATCCGCATGATCCCGTCATCGAGTTTGACCTGCGCTTGGAAATTCTCAAGCAATAGCTTTTCAAGCCTCAGCCGATTCGACGCGACCACGCCGTCGATTCGATACTTTTTGGCATCCGTCAGGGCATTGAGAGGGACAGCCACTTCGAAGCGGACCGTGACCTTGCCATCGAGATCGATGGGGATACCAAGCCCAATTCGATCGAGCCGGTTATTAAGTGTCTGAGCGTCGATCTCATCAAAATTCCACTGCGACTTCCAATAGCGGATTTTTTTTTCGTCTTGTTTGGCCTGGGGAGCTACGTTTGCAAGGTTTTCAGCTTGTTCTTGCGCCAAAGCGGTTTGGGAACTCCCGAGCGTGCCAATCGAGAGCGTACAAAGAAGAAAAAGCCAAATACCTAGCCCCCAAATGGTCCTGACGCGGTATACTGCGGTCTTGAAAGTCGATTGGATCGTCATGACAGCTCTAAAACGCGTCGAGAAAGTGAAGGAATGTGTTTCTATGGTTATCGCGTGAATGGATTTGGGAACGATTATCTTTCCGAAATGGAGCCAAACGCTTCTCCTTTTTACTCATTTGTCCAAATTAATCGGTTTTTCGGGCTCGTTCGCCATGGAAATGGCTCGTTCGGGCTTGGGCGAAAAATGCCGCCAAGTTATACATAAGGCAAGGATGCCCACCGAACAAGACTGTGCAATTTACAATCCAATTCAACTCAAAGTTTTATCCAATTTACCTGCTGAACGTCATTCCAAGAGCCACTGCGCGGCAAATCCAAGCCTGCTGCAACCTTCGCATGACGGTCTAGTACCACACCAAAACAAAAGTTTGTTAACCCATTATGAGATCAGATCACTGGAATTTCCTAGCCAATTTGCTGGGATCCCCCGGCAGCTCAAGTCCTGCCGAGGATGATGCTCCTGCCGAATCGAAACCCGAAGAGAAACTAGAAAAAAAATACGAATCGCCCAAGCTAGAGGATAAAGTCGCTCAGCCAGAGAGCGAGCCAGCGAACGATGCTGAAGAATTGGACGAGGAGCCGCTACAAAGCGTTGAAGACGTCATCGAGGCATTACGTTCGGTAAAGCCTCCGCAAGTCATCCCCGGTTTCGGACCTCCTAAAAAGGCGGAGCGCAGAGCCGAATCCTCCTCTAAGTTTGCCCAGGCTTCCGGGCCTGCCCAGGCTTCCGGGCCTACCCAGGGTGAGCCAAAACCTGCCTTCGAAGCACGCTCGCCGATGCCGCCGAGTTCTCAGCCCGTGGCGGTTGGCGACTTGGAAACGAAAGACAACGACTCGGGTGAACTTGACGAGGTTTGGGGCAGTTTGGCCAGCCAACTTGGAGTCGCGAAGGAAGAGTCCGCTGCTCCGAAGCCGCAGAAGAATGCCGAAATCGAACCTCCAAAGAAACGCGAAACCCCTGCATCGCAGCAACCCGCCGAACAGGCCAAGCCGAAACGCACTAAATCGAGCGGGTTCGGCAGCGGCCTCGGTTTGGATCTTGGCGAAGAGCCGGAAGAGTTTGAACCGGAACAGATTGAACCGGAACTGGAAGAAAAACTCGAACCGATTGCCGAAAAAACGGCTAGCGAAGAACCATCGCCTGCTCGTGGGCGAGGCCGTCGTCCCGCCGAGAAACCTGAACCGATCGCAAAAGCGGATGAAATTCTGTCCCGACCTCGAGCCTTCGATTTTGACGACGAGGACGATTCGGACGAGGAAGAACAGCAGGAAATCGTCAGCAAATCCAGCTCACGAGAACCCGAGCAAAAACGTGACCGCTCGAGAGATAATAAAGAATCGGACCAAGACGGGATGGTTCGGCAACGATCGAGTCGGCGTGAATCGCGAAGCGATGAATCGAGCGAAGAGAGTGAACGACCACGTCGACGTGGCCGCCGCCGAGGCGCACGGCAACGCGTCAATGAAGAGGAATTGGATCAACCTCAAGGGAAAGCTTTCAGCCGATCGGACGACGACGATATCGATGACGAGGATGTCGAAACGGTTGAAGCGGTCGACGTCAAAAAGGATGATGCCGGCGATGAGGATGATGCACCAAAATCTCGTTCGCGTCGCCGCGGACGACGCGGTGGTCGACGAGGTCGAGGTCGCGATGCGGACCGCGAACCGACCAGCGAATCAGGCAGTAGCGACGATGATGACGATTTGATCGGTGATGTGCTGAGTAAGAAGTCAGCCTTTGACGATGACCACGAAGATGACGATGAAGTCGAAGTGATTCGTCGCGGTCGACGCCTCTCGCGATCGAGTCGAGATTCGCAGGGCGAAGCGTCCGACGTCAAAGCTGGTGATTCCGAAGCGGAGCCACGTCGTCGAGGACGTGGTCGAGGACGGGGTAGTCGCAGCGAGGGTGATGCGAAAAGTCCTGCGGGTGAGTCGCAAGAATCTCGCTCAAAAGAACCACGTCCGAAGGTACCCACTTGGCTCGAAACCGTCTCGGTACTCGTCGACTCCAACGTCGAAAACCACAAAAAGACACCCGCCAGAAATAGCGGTGGTGGTGGGCGCGGTCGCGGCCGACGAAGGTAGACGGAAAGGCTCTCTACCTCGTTGCAAGGCTCCGAGATTGTGATCGTAGCATTGAAACTAGCCCGGAGGGCAAAAGATTTTTGCCGGTGGCGTGAGCCACCGGGATGGATGAAGATTGAACCGCTAGCCCAGAGGGCGGCACATTACGGTGTTGTGTCGGCCCCCGGCCTTAAAAGAATGTGATCCTGGATCAACGAAAATCGTTCACGGCACTAGGCAGCCGGGAATCCGTCATCGAACCTCAATAGGCTTTTGCAAAAATCGCTTTTTGAGTCGTTGGTTCGCCCGTCAGAAAACATGTTCCTGTTTGCGTTTCCGCGTTCCTCGGAATACAGCGAATGGTCACCTTGAGTTCCTTGAGCAGCGAATCGACTTGCTCTTCACTCGAGAAGAAACAGTTCGCGAAACCGCCGTGAATCTCTGGCTGATCTTGATTCTTTGGTGTAAAGAAAGCGCGGAACTCTTTTTCATTTGCAATGTCGACCGTGTTCTCTTCGCGAAGTTTTAACGCTCGGTCAAACAGGTTTTGCTGCATCTCGGCAAGCAGTTTCCCAATCGTGCTAACAAACTCGCTGCGTGAGATCCCATAACTCTTTGCTTGATCGCGGCGTCCGACAAAAACGGAGTTCTTCTCGATATCCTTTGGTCCCACTTCCACACGAATCGGAACGCCTCGCTTGACGTGGTGCCATTTCTTTTCGCCGCCCCGCATATCGCGGTCGTCGATCTCAATGCGAATCGGACTGCCTGCATAAGTTTGCTCGCTCAGTTCTTTCCGCAATGATTCCACGTACTCGATCACTTCGTCTCGTTGTGATGGATCTCGGTAGATCGGCAATATGACCACTTGCGTGGGTGCCAGTCGTGGCGGAAGGACAAAGCCATCGTCATCACTGTGCGTCATGATCAAAGCTCCGACCAATCGAGTGGAAACGCCCCAGCTCGTCGTCCAAGCAAATTCGCGTTCACCATTTTCTGCTTGGAAGACGATCTCTTGAGCTTTGGAAAAGTTTTGGCCAAGAAAGTGGCTGGTCCCCGCCTGCAACGCTTTGCGGTCTTGCATCATCGCTTCGATTGACAACGTCTCGACAGCTCCTGGAAAACGCTCCGCTGGCGTCTTGCTGCCGATCACGACAGGCATCGCCATCCAATTTTCGGCAAAGTCTGCATAGACATTGACCATCCGCTCGGTTTCTTCGACCGCTTCTTCGCTGGTCGCATGAACGGTATGCCCTTCTTGCCATAAAAATTCTGCCGTCCGTAAAAACATTCGGGTCCGCATTTCCCAACGCATGACGTTGGCCCATTGATTGATCAAAATCGGCAAGTCACGATAGCTTTGTACCCATTTTGCATAGGTTGCTCCGATGATCGTTTCACTGGTCGGGCGAATGATGAGCGGCTCTTCAAGTTTGCCCGCTGGTCTTAAACCGCCGGCGGGATCCGGTTCCAATCGATGATGGGTAACGACGGCACATTCTTTGGCAAATCCCTCGACATGCTCGGCTTCTTTTTCCAGGAAACTCATGGGGATCAGCAGCGGAAAGTAGGCGTTACGATGGCCGGTCGCTTTGAACATGTCATCGAGTGCCCGCTGCATGTTTTCCCACAAGCTATAGCCCCACGGTTTAATCACCATGCAACCGCGAACGGGAGAGTTTTCGGCCAAATCGGCGGCTTTGATGACCTGCTGATACCACTCGGGGTAATCTTCACTGCGAGTGGGTTTGATTGCGGTTTGGGCTACTTTTGCCATGATATCATTTCAAAGTGGACAAAGGAGTCAAGTGGGAATCATCGAATCCGTAGATTGTCCGATTTCAATCGCCTTTGCATAGTCCCTAGGTGAAGGCTTCTGCTCATCGGGATCCGATATCGTCAGCCTTGTTAACTCCGGCACCACCGAAGATCCTTCCGAAATAAGCGTTCTCGCTTCATCCGGCAGCTTGTTGGGCGGAAACATGAGGAGCAGGTCATTACCAACATCAGGCAGAAGTTCACCTGCGAAACCAGCTTTTCTTGTCTATAGTCGTTCCGCGAGATCGCCACGTCTCCAGTTGTCCAGCAGCGCGTTCATGTCAGCCCATGAAGCCGATCGCCCGCTACGAACAAAATGGCCGCTCGCGGCGACGCCGGCTAACAACACGCCTGGGTCGCCGAGTCCTCGTAGCGTCGCCGCTAAAACGCCCGCGCCAAAATTGTCGCCCGCACCGATGGAGATGAGTGGATCCGAGCAAAAGGGGCCGGGCAAATAAATCGACTGCTCGCTGCCAGCAATCGCCGCACCATCGTTGGGATGAATGACAATACGATCCACCGCGATTCTTTCCCGCAGCGTTTGAGCGAGCTCGAGAACATCTTCCGGAGCTTTTTTTCCGACAAAGTCGCAGCCAATGGTCTCCCCCATCTGCCACGCTTCCTTCAAGTTAAGACTCAAGATCGATTGGCACTGTGCCGTGACTTCGCCGATGATTTCCAACAACGCCTCACGGTCCTGCCTGGGTCGCTGTTCGAATTCTGCCAGATCCATGAAGCACACCACGGACTTTGCTTCCCGCCCTAATTGTCCAAGTCGCCGAGCCAAGTTCCGCCAGATCGTACCGGCGTGAATGAGTTTCCCCCAATTGACCGCGCCGATGAAATCCGTCTCGCGAAGCAAACGATCAAGCTGCTCCTCGCCGACCCGCTGCAATAGTCGCTCCCATGTGATTGCTTCGCATTGCCGCAGATCGCTCAGCATGATCTTGCCGTCGCTAAATTCCAAGCAATCGCTATGGGCAGGTTCTCCAAGCGTGTACAGTCCAGTCGTTTTTTCGGCGAGTGCCGCCTGATAGATCGGTAGCACTTCTTCCTCACCCATCGATCCGATATAGCATAGATCAATCTTTCCCGAGAAAATATCGTTCAGTGCGGATGCCAACAGTGGACCATTGCCACCAAATTTATCCGCCTGATGCTCTACCGAGCACGACATCGAAATGCCCGCAGCTAACGCGACGTGGGATCCGAATTCCGTCATGGTTGAGGGGCTTCGCATCTTGATAAACGAATCGATGAAGCCGTCGAAACCACAGATTCCCTTCGGATGCAGGCAAGGATCACCCTCGATGGCATCGCGGAAGCTGTCGATTAGCTCATCGAGTTCACTGACGCTTTTGAAAACCTGCTGATTCATGTCGATCACTTTCTACCTGGGTTCGAGATGCAATTCATCATTTTCGCAGAACAACCATTCTCTGCAAGGATAGGCTGATAGCATCCCAGCCTACTTTTTGTTGGCGGGAGCGACGCGGTCGAGTTCCGCGAAGAGATCCGCCAATTAGGGACATTTGGTGCCACCCACCGGACGGACATTTGGTGCCACCCACCGAACAAATCCGTCAATCCAGGGCAAAACGTTGATTCAGGCGGACGAAGGAGTCGCCTCCAAAGGGGCATTTTCCACGTTTGATAGATCCACGCCAGAAAATTCCGTGATCAAAATCGAATCTCCCATCGGTAACCCCTCGCCCGCGAGCGGTACAAAATGGGCAGTGTCGAATTCCCAACTGGTCGCACCTGGAGATATCCTGGTGGTCTACCTCGAAGGCCTCTTGCCTTTCCACTCCCCGAAAACGCCCATCACTCCTCCACCGACGAATCGAATTGGGAATCGCGTCGTCACCGGATATCCGATTAGCGTCTTGTCGGATGGAACGATCCCGCTGCCCTACATTGCACCGCAGCAGGTGGCGGGGCTTACCGACGCGGAAGTCGTCGAGTTGCTCCGCAAGGTAGTCATTCGGGATGAAATTCTAATCCCGAGGAATTGCCGAACGGTCGTCACTCTGGTCAAGGCACGCGAATTTTTGAACGTTGGAAAGAGAGGTAGCGAGTCACACGAAGGGCAATAAAAGCATTCTTTCTAAAACGGAACATCCAAATGAATCCCAGGACGTTTGGTTTTCGCCTCTCGATCGTCTACAATAACTGATGAGATTGCACGCCGCAGCAGCGGTCGTGTCGCATTGGAAGTTTCTCGTTTGGAGCCTTTTCGCGATGAGTATTGGTACAGCCCCGATCACGGCGGAGCAATTGCTGGCGATGCCTGAAAACGGTGTCGAGCGAGACTTGATTCGTGGTGAACTTCGAGAACGACCGATGACCAAACGAAACCGATTCCATACTCGAACCGTCTCGCGAATCACGTTCTTGTTGGAAACCTGGCTCGACTCGCAACCCGCGAGATCGGGCGAAATACACTCAGGCGAAGTTGGCACGATTCTTCGTCGTGATCCCGATACCGTAGTCGGCATTGACGTAGCCTATTTTTCGCACGAAGTGATGGCACGGCAAACCGATCAGACGACGATAGTGGAAGGTAGCCCGAGTTTGGCGGTCGAAGTGCTTTCGCCTTCCGATAAACTTGAGGAAATTCGCGACAAGGTGGTCGAGTATCTCAATGCGGGTGTTGAGATGGTCTGGATCGTCGATCCTTATTTTCAAACGGTCCAGGTTCATCGTCGTGGCATCGCACCGATCACTTATAATCGCGACCACCGACTCGGCGGAGACGAGGTTTTTCCTGGCCTCGATATCGCCGTGATTGACATATTTATACGCCACTCGGATCAATCACCGTAGGCGGATTTGGCTAAATTCTTGATTCATCGCGATTTGCTATCTAGAACAAAAATGGCAAAAAATGGACGCCAAAAAATCTAAGTAAAACGTCGCCGATTCATTTCTTAGCGTACATTTTCTGACAAATATATTGCGTTGGGTGCCATCCACATACCACTCCGCTAGGAGGGTCAACCGCAATCGCATCAACGCAGAGAATGTATTGGACCAAAAGTCCGACTGTCTTGGTTCAACGGCAATTGGAATTTACGGACAGGCGAGTTGAATTGGATGGGAGCATCATGACGTTTTATGCTGTTTACTTTTCAACGCGATCATCATCTGGCATTTCGTCCGATGGTTCTGATTGGTAGTCCGATAACAGTTGCTTCAGTTTGGCAACGTCGATTTCGTCGCTTAAAGGTAAATCTGGGTTTTCCTTTATTCCGTGACGACTTGTCAGGCTCATTGGGATCGCAGGAAACCAACGCTCCGTCTGTTCTCTCCAGTACGCTAAGAAAAACTTGTGAGTTACATCATTACGATCTTCCGGCCGCCTGGTCATTCGCCCGCGCGTATTAGAAAACATCGAAGATTCTAGGCGAATTGCCTCCGCTGGGCCGCATTGTCGCAACAGTGAGAAGACGTTGTCCACTAAGTCCCGCACGTCCGATATTTCTTTATCGCTTGCGAAATAGTTGTCAGTCAGACGGAAAGACTCAAGATAACGCCACGAACAGCTGTCGCGTCGGAGGTGTGGCTGTCACGATGATCGGCCCAGGAGATCGGAAGTCACTATTGTTGTTTGTCTCCATGAGGTCTCGAACTTCTTCAGTGTAGACGACCGACGGCCCTAAAAACGTCTCTCCGTACGAATAACCAAGCGTAATGTCGTTACTTACGTGAGCGAACCATTGATCAAAGCTCACATCAGCAATATCGCCATCGTTCTCCTCATTGCTCTCATGTCCGGAGACGACTTGAATTGACCAAAAGTGTTCCTCAGTCATTGCATCCCTGATGGAACGGTTGCTAAGATCGCCGAGAACTCCAGCATCCGAACTAAAGGTAACTCCCACACCCAATCCAGCTCCGACCTCTCCTGCTTCTGGAGCAACTTCCCCAAGAACGCCAATGTAATTGTCTTCCGCGTTTTGATGACCATCATCATTAATATCGAACTCATCGTCCGCATAATTATCTGGGTCAAATATCTTGACCCAAAGCTCTGGATGAAACCCTTCTGGAACCGCTGGTGTCACCTGCACACCAACACCGATCGTATTATGAACGATGCCGGTGGGGCCAGCCTCGGTCGCATTTTGTTCGGGCAGTAGGGTATGGACAGTGTGACTGTCTACTCCTTTGGCATCCGCGGATAAGTTTGGGTTGGAATAAACCAACTCGTCCTCGCCATTAAAGACCTCTTGGTTCCGAACAATTGAGGCTTTTAGGGCAGCTATGTGAAGAACGTTAGTTCGAAGCGTGTCGGGAGATCCGGTCCTGGACACGAGACCAACGTAGTAGTGTTCGCCAAGTTCAGGCATCTTTTCAAAGCGGTCAGCGCCGTTGACCGACTGAAACAACATTCCTCCTGCTGTGATCGCGGCGTTTTGCATGATTGCTGCTGATCCTTTGCTAGGCAATTCTGGTTCCGCGCCAGCCGGAAACTGATAAACATCAAACGAATTGATCTGCTCGGAACTCATTCCCAGAGGCAAGGACACATCCCACTGATGCTCATTGTGCCACCGAACCCTCAATCTCTTGGGTAAAAAAATCGGAACTTGGCGGACTGTAGTGTCGATTGCGATATGCCATCGTAAGGTCCGTCGCCGAAATACGACCATCCAAATCGCCATCCAATGCTATATGGTATCGATCATCACCAGCAGATGCCCCAAATCCTTGACGAATTGCATCAAGATCCAGGTCGGTCACCGCTCGGTCGCCATCGGCATCGCCAACAGGAAATACTTCTAAGTCGAAGCGTGCTCGATCCTCATTCTCACCCGAAAAGTCGATGCGATATTGTCCAGCAGAAAGCTCGGCAATCACAAGACTGTCCACGGTGCCGTTAATGTCTGCCGAAGAATAATGAATGCGAGCAGCAGGTGCATCGACTGCACCAATCGAAACAGGATCGGGATCAAGTCGATCTGTACCATCGGTTACGAGATAAAACCCAAGTTGAACTCGCCCCCGCTGGCCGCTACCTCCTCGGGCGATATACGAACGATGGCCGATTCATTCATGCCTGGGCCATCAAGTGTGCCGACAAACCACGCGAACGGATCGCTCGCTGCAAGTAGCCGTCTTGATTCCAGAAGCTCACAACGAAGCGCCATCCGTTTGCGCAGTGACCTAGGGTTCGGAGACCTAGGGTTCGCAGGTTTCATCTTCAATACCAACTTATTATTCAGAAAGCGGGGAGCTTTCTCTCTTCATTGACGGAGCGTCAAACAACGTCACGATCGACGGAGGCAGTTCGGTGCGGCTTTTTGACACAGAGCCCGAGATACTGAACGTGACGATACAAAATCTAACTTTGGTGAATGGCATCGGCGACGCGGGTGGAGCTCTCAGGGTCGGAAGTGATGCTCAAGTTATCCCGAACGCTGTTACGCTGAAGGGCAATTTTGCTACCGATCAGGGAGGAGGTGCTGTCTTTGTTGATCAAGGTGGTGATCTAACAATTGTCGACAGTATATTTCAGGACAATCAAACGACCGGATCTGGCGGTGCGTTGTTAGTTGCGGGGTTCGTCTCCATAGATCAAACGAACCTTATCCAAAACAAATCGGGTATCAGTGGCGGTGGTGCTTTTACGGTACAGCAACGAGCGACTGCGATCGTAACCGGTGGGCAAGTTGCGATGAACCAGACGGCTGGACCGGGAGGCGGGATTCACGTGCTCGGCGGAGGAACTCTGGGATTGGTTGAAACATGGGTGTTTAAGAACGAAGCTTCAATTGGAGGGGGGCTTGCATCTGAAGGTGGTTCAATCGGTTTAGACCGCTTACGCGTAACCAATAATGTCGCAGTTGGCGACGGAGGTGGATTAATCATTGATGGCGGATCGACCCTTATTCGCCAAAGCGAGGTATCGGGAAATCTAGCGAATAATAGTAGCGGTGCAGTCGCGATCTTGGATGGAGTTGTTGAACTGATCAATACGACATTGAGTGGCAATGAGGCAATCACCAATGGCGGAGGACTTTTCTTATCCGGCGGTAGCGTTACGCAACATCACTCAACGGTGGCCGAGAATCGTTCGCGTGAAGTCTGAGCTTAACTTAGAACATCGATTCGATTAACGGCGAAACACCCCTGATACAATGTGGTATGAAGGAAACCGTTTTGCTGGACGAAAGTTTTGGCGGCTACCGCTACGTATAGATGCGCGCACGAAAAAACCCGCTTCGGCTGGCGACAGTCCGAAGCGGGCTTTTCGTTGATGTCTGGTGATGAATGGTAGCACCCGAGGGTGATACGATATGTTGAGTGTAGTGCGAGAGTCGCTTCCACGGATCCGGCAAGTTTGTCACCAAACTTACCCTATTCTAAGAATCCT
>JGI12048J13642_10368095_pt1 | contig 11080 bp, 9 predicted proteins | sample ElkSlonscriptome_16_FD_13642 | JGI IMG/M metagenome (IMG submission 13642) | reverse complement strand
CACCACCGTCACCACCTGGCCCTCCAGAAGGAGGTCGGAGCCCACGATGTCCGGATCGGAGCCGAAGCGACCCGTCCAGGTGCCGTGGCTCATGAGGACGACGGGGGCCTGATCCCCCGGGTAGTCGAACTCCTCGGGGAGGAAGGTGCGCCCCAACCTGGGGTCGGCCCCCACGGCCTCGAAGAACCCGGGGGAGACCATCCAGCCGCGGATGGCTTCGGCACGGCCGTCGACCATCAGGTCCCAGGCCCACGGCTCGGCCACCGCAGCGGCCTGCAGGCGCTCCGATTCGTCCAGGAGGCTCCTGGCGTTGGCCGCCGAAAAGCCGTCGCCCCGTTCTCCCGTTTCCCGGTTGTCGTGGAAGAGGGCCACCACGCGCTCGGGCTGCTCGTAGGGGAGGTCCCGGAAGAGCACCGCGTGGACCGCGCTGAAGAGGGCCGTGGACGACCCGATTCCCAGCGCCAACGTCCCGGCGGTCAGGAGGGTGAAGAGAGGTCGCTTGCGGAGCGACCGCGCCGAGTGCCGTAGGTCCATCCAGAAGCCGTCCATCGTTCCCCTCCCGTCCGCGTTCCGCACCGCCAGGGTACGCAGGATTGCGCTCCCCTGGTCCCGTCCGCCCATCCGCACCGTCACCGCGGCCCGAAGCACCGCCCCCGCCTGCCGGAGCCAGAAGCCCGCCATCTCCGGAGGCGAGAACTCTTGTCGCCGTGCCCGCCAGTGCTCCTCCACCACCCGGCACATCTCCTCCCCGAACTCCCGTCGGAAGCCCCGGGGAAGGAGGACCAGGAGGCGTCGGTACCAGAGGAGCATGCTCAGGCCCGGCCGTGGGACGGCAGGATCCGGGCATCCCGCGCCAGCTGCACCAGCTCCTCCAGTCGCTCCGATTCCGCCCGGAGCACCGCGGTCCCCAGCTCGGTGAGGCCGTAGTAGCGGCGTCGGGCGTCGGTGTCCGGGGGTGCCGCGACGTCCTGGATGAGACCATCGTCGCCGAGTCGCTTCACCGCCGCGTAGAGCGTCCCCGCTTCCAGCTCCAGCCGTCCCCCTGTGCGCCGCGCCACGTCCTTGATGATCCCGTATCCGTGGCGGTTGCCATGGGAGAGGGAGAGGAGGACGTGGTAGACGACGTGGGTCAGGGGGAGGAACCGCTGGGGCGAGTCCATGGTTCTGCGTCCGGTGGGAAGATACAGAGCGAGAAACTATAAAGTCTCGCTATGTATAGCCGGGCCCTCGAATCGGAGCAAGTACTGCGAGAACCGTCCGGGGTGGAGGGGCTGCTGAGAGAGCGACCCCGGAGCCGGTCCGGACAGGTGGTCGAGGCGCTAGGAGGCGACGTTCGGGGGGCGCCACCGCCGGAGGACGCGCTCCACGGTGTCCACGAGTTCGCCGAAATCCGAGGGCTTTACCATGATCTCCCGGGCTCCCAGCGCCGTGGCCTGGGCGGCGACGGAGCGGTCCTGGTTCGCCGTGAAGACGACCACGGGGGTGGTCGACCAGGACTCCTCCCGTTCGTCGAGCCACCGCATGAAGTCCAGTCCCCCCATCCCCGGGAGGCCCAGATCCAGGATGATGACGTGGGGGGAAGGGTGGCGGTGGCGGTTGTCGAAGGGCCACCGACCCAGGAGGTAGTCCATGGCCTCCTCGCTGGATCCGGCCACGTGCACGGCGCAGGCGAAGACGCGGTAGGTGAAGACCGCCTCGATGAGTGCGGCGTGATCCGGGTCGTCCTCGACCACCAGCACGGTGTAGGAGTCGCGCGTGCCTTTGGGAGGCGGGTCGCTCATCGACGGATGTGGGAGTGGGGGGACCCTGAAGATGCCACCTCGAGGAGGTGCCGTCACTCTCGATTCGGCACGGTGCGAAGATGGCTACGCGATGGGAGGGGTTTCGTTGCCCCCGGTCTCAGGGCCCGGCCGAGCCCGTGGGCCGAGCCCGGCGGCGGCTGGAGGAGTCGCCGAACTGACGGCGTTCCTGGCTGGCGGGAGTGGGATCCCGGTATCGGATGAGACTGGCCAGGAGGTGCTCGGTGGGTTGTTCGAGGGTGCGGGCCAGTTCCAGGGTTCCCGCCTCCACGATGTCGGCCACCTTGCGGGGAGACATGGCCTGAGCGCCGTCGCGGATGGCGGAGAGCCGGCCCAGGTGCTCCAGGGCGTTCATGAACCGGGGCATGGCCTCCACGGCCTCCGGATCGTTGGTGAGCAGTCGCCGCGCCCGGGTACCGATGCTCAGGAAGAGGCCTTCGGTGGTCTCGGTGAGATCGTCCTCCTCGTCCACGGCGCGGAGGATGCCCAGGAGCTCGTCCGACTCGAGCTGGCGGGGTCCGCCCTGCCAGACCCAGACGGCGTTCTCCACCGCGTGAAGGGCGTCCCAGGCGAGCTGTCGTCCACGGGTGACGTGGCGACGCTTCTCGAAGAACCACTCCACGACGGCCACCGTGAGCACGATCCCCATGAGCTCGGTGCCCAGGTTGATGAGGAGGTTTCCCTGGGGCGTCTCCGCACCCACCAGGAAGGAGACCCAGACGATGGTCGCGGCGGCGAGGAGGAAGCCGGCGGTGACGGAGAGCCGGAGCACGCCTCAGCCTCCTGGAAGGGAGTCGGGGGGCAGTGCGTCGGCCGGCGGAAGGGTGTCGCCGGGCCGGAGGGTGTCGGCGGGAGCCAGGGTGTCGCCCAGGAAGAGCGTGTCGGGAGGGAGATCGTCCGTCGGCGTGCCGGGGACGGAATCGGTGGGGGCAGCGGACGCGCCCACCAGCGCGAGGGGCAACGAGGTTCGGATCATGGCCCGATCGCTCTGGTCGGCCACATTCGCCGCCAGCGTCGGCGGACGCCGCCAGGGCGCCTCTCCCAGGAGCTCCCAAGGCCGGAAGTGGTGCTCCGTCACCACGAGTTCCAGACGGTCCAGCTCCGGGTCCACGGAAAGGTCCAGGAGGAGACGGTCCTGGGGCGTGCCCCAATGGCTCACCCGGACGGGCCGCATGGGGGTACCGCCGGCGGCGTCGGAATCGGGGATGGCCACCCCGTTCACCGCTTGCAGCGTGGCTTCGCCCATGGCCGAGAGATCCACCAGGACCAGCTCGGCTCCGAGTTCGGAGCGGAGGGCGAGACGCACCCGTCGGCCGTCCACCTCCGTGGTGTCTCGCACCACCGCTACCTGAGGCTCCGGGGTCTCCACCACCCGGGCCTCCGCCGCCGCCCAGAAGGGCGCGGCCCTCAGGAACCAGGGAAGCTGGAGGGAATCGCCGAAGGTCGCCCCGACCTGCGCCCGCGCCCAGGTGGCTCCCGGGTCCTCCGGATCCTGCTCCGGGGCGGTGAGCCAATAGGCTTCTGCGCTGGTTCGGTCCAGCGCGTAGGTCAGAGTGGACGGGGCCGGTCGTTCGGCTGCGGGGCGGGACTCCAGGAGCCCCACGCCCAGGAGGGCCCCGGCGGCCACCAACCCGAGGACGGGTGCCCACCAGGCGTTGGGCTCCCGCAGCACGTCCAGGACCGGGAGGATCAGGACCAACGTCATGGCCATGCCCACGGCCAGCCCCGGCGCCAGGGTGATGCTCATCCCCATCCAGAAGAGCTCCAGGAGCGCCACCATCATCCAGATCACCGGGACGGCCAGGATCAGGCCCAGTACCCAGCCCACCATCCCGGTGCGCCGGCGGGGTCCGACGCCCAGCGAGGCGGCTGCTGCCAGGAGCCCCGCCAGAGCCGGCCACTGGAGGCTCGGAGCGGTCCGGGGAGCCACCACCGAGAGGGCCACCGCGCCCAGGACCGGGAGGGCCGCCGCGCCCAGGGTGAGTCCCGGCAGGCCCACCCGGCGCCGCACCACCGGTGTGATGGCGGTGAGGACGGCGAAGACTGCGGCCGCCACGGCCAGGAGGTACCACCCCTCCGCATGAAAGGCCGACCCAGCCAGGGCGCCCTGCTCCGGGTGGAAGCCCCCGAGCCAGGCCAGGAGCGCGGTGGAGGCGGCCCAGCCCGCCGCCCCCAGCACCAGGAAGAGGGCGGCGCCGGCCCCAAGGCCGCCCCATCCCAGCGCCCCGCGACGGCGACCGGCCCAGACGAGTCCTGCCAGCAGGAGGACCAGCAACGCCGAGAGGCCCCAGGTCACCGCATCCTCGTAGATGACCAGCCCCACGAACGGCACGGTGAACCAGGTGACGTCCGGCGCGTCCACCGCGGTGAGGTCGGCGGCGCCCAGCCCCCGCACCAGGGGCAGGATCTGTTCCCCGTAGTGCTGGAGGGTGGCTTCGCTGACGTTCTCCGGTCGGTCGAGCCCCTGATGGTAGACGTGGGCCTGCCCGATCCCCGCGAAGTTGAGCCCCTGGACCCCGGCGTCCCGAAGGGGCGTGAAGTCGGTGTCGTTGGGCATCCGACGGTAGATGTCCTCGAAGATGGAGTGCGACACCGGGTTCGGGACGAACTCGGCGAAGCGCCGCACCACCCAGCCGTTGGAGGTCCCGGTCTGGAACATGAGGGGGGTACCGCCTCCCCCGCGCATCTCCAGCGAGAGGGCCACGTCCACCTCGTCGGCCCAGCGCCCCTCCCGGAGCCAGGCGCGCATCCCCAGAAGCCCCAGCTCCTCGGCGTCGGTGAGCACCACCAGGAGGTCGTTGCGCAGCGGTGCACCACGGAGGACGGCTCGGAGCGTCTCGAGGATGGTGACCACGCCCATCCCGTCGTCGCCGGCGCCGGGGGCCAGCTCCCGGCTGTCGTAGTGGGCGGTGAGGAGGAGGGTGCCGGTGGGGTCGGTGCCCGGAAGGCGGGCCACCAGGTTGCGGACGGTAGCGCTCCGGACCACGTCGGCGACGCGGATCATGCTGGTGGTGGTCTGGACGGTGGGCTCCATCCCCAGGTCCCGGAGGGCATCCTCCAGGTAGGCTCGGACCCGGGCGTGGTCCGGGGACCCCGTCGGGTGGGGGCGGGCGGCGATGTCCACGAGCTGGGTCATGGCCCGAGCCGAGGAGAAGGCCGTGTCCGGCGCGTTGGCCGGCGCCGGGGCGGGGAGCGCCCACCACTGGGTCGTGAGGACGGCGAGGGCCAGGAGCACCAGGAGCGTCACTGGTCCCCGGGCTCCACCGAGGGGCGGGGGGCCTTGGGGTGGGACCGGCGCCGTCGTTCCGCGCGCGGGCGCCGACTCCACCTTCGACTTCGACGTCGCCTTCGGGCGAGCCTCGGGAGCGGCACCCTCCGCCTCGGACTCGAAGGCCCGACGGTCGTCCTCGGTGATCCCCAGCTCGTCGTCGGAAGGGAGGTCGGGGATGTCGTAGTCGCTCATCGGGTGTCCCGGGCCAGAGCCTCCACCACCTCGTCTACAGCGGTCCGTACCACGCGAGACGGCAGACCCGAGCCGTTGGAGAGGATGGAGAAGATCAGTTCGGTACCGTCCTCACGGACAAGATACCCCGAGAGGGCGTCCACGTTGGAGATGGTCCCCGTCTTGGCGAAGAGCCGGCCGGAGAGGGTGGGGAGCCGATCCTCCAGGGTGCTGTCCTCCTCTCCAGGCTCCGCCAGCGCGTCCCGATAGCCCGCACCGAACGGTCGACTCCGCATGTCCGCCAGGACCCGGACGAGCGCCCGGGGCGTCACCAGGTTGCGAACCGACAGGCCCGAGCCGTCGCCTGGGTCGACGTCCATGGAGTCGGCGCCCAGCCCCAATACGTAGGCTCGCACCGCGGCCCGCCCACGCTCCCGGGTGCCTTCCTCGGTCTCCCCGGCCTGGTGGGCGCCCAGCGCTGCCAGGAGCTGCTCCGCCATCCAGTTCTGGCTGGGTTCCAGGATGCCCTGGGCGATCGTCAGGAGCGACGGGGAGGTGAGGGCGGCTACGCGACGGGCGCCGGGGCAGCCCTCCCCCGGGGGCGCGCAGGGGTCGTCGACCGCGCCCTCCTCCGGCCATCGAACGTTGACGCCGCCCTCTACCCGGACGCCCCGGGACGCCAGGGCCCGCCCCAGCGCGGCGGCGGCCTGACGCACGGGGTCCCGCACGGCCATCCGGAGGGTGTCCACCTGGCCGGCGGGGACGCCGCCGCGGAGCAGGAGGGCCCGGGACTCCGGTAGGTAGAAGGGGCGGACCGTGTCGGAGGAGTCCTCCGGCAGGGTGGTGAGATCCGCCCGGAGGAAGGAGGGGTCCCCCCGGGGCCACCACGCCAGGAGGCGGGCGGGCTCGCCGGGGTGGGTCCCGCCCTGCACGGCGGCCCGGACCACACCCTCCCCCACGGCGAAGGCGCCTCCCGTGGCGCCGTACGACCAGGTCAGGTCCCCCACCTCCCAATCTCCGGGTACGCTCGCCGAATCCCAGACCGTGACGTCCACCACCAGCCGGCCCCGGATGCGCCGCACCCCGGCGGAGCGCACCGAATCGGCCAGGGCTTCCAGGGCGGCCTGCACCGAGGGGTGGTACCTGTCCGAGAGCGTCGGGTCGCCGCTCCCCGCGAGCACCAGATCGCCGGCCAGCGTGTCCCCCACCACCTCGCCCTGGGCCCAGAGCGCCGTCTCGAACCGGTGGTCCGGGCCCCAGCGGTCCAGCGCCGCCGCGGTGGTGAGGACCTTCTGGTTGGAGGCCGGGATGAACTTCCGGTCGGCGTTCCGGGAGAGAACTACCCGCCCGGTCGCCGCCTCCACCACGTGAACGCCCAGGTGGACCCGGTCCAGCGGAGGTTCGGCCAGGAGACCGGCGGGCGTGGGCCCGGGAGGCGCTGCCGGCGCGCCGGCGCAGGCGGTCAGCGGCAGGAGCACCGCCAGCAGGACGGTGAGGAGGCGGAGGATTCCGCCCCGTCCCCTCCGGGCGCCCTGGCCGCCGAAGAGGCGTCGGTGGACTTCGTCCAGGCCGCCCTCCTTCGCCATGGCTCCCGGAGTGGCGTCGGCCTCCCGCTTCATCGCGCGGGTGAGTCCGCTGGCGCTGGCATACCCCACCCCGTAGGCCGCCTCCTCCACGGTGCGTCCATCCCGAGCCAGTAGGGCACCGGCCAGAAGGAGTCGACCCCAGATGAGGAGGCGCCCGGGGTGGGGGAGTCCCCAGCCGTCCAGGCGGCTCGCCAGACGGCGGGGCTGGGTGGCCATGGCCTCGGCCAGCTCCGGGACCCGGGGGGCGTCCGGAGCATGCTCCACGCACCACGCCACGGCCCGGATGCCCCGGGCGTCCAGCCGTCCCTTCAGGAGGTGCGCACACCGGCGTGCGCGGGCTGCCGTGAGGGAGCGTTCCACCGCGTCTCGGACCCGTGCGGCGTCGTCCTCGCTGTGGGCGGCCACCAGCCCGTCCACCCCGAGTTGCCCCAGTCGGAAGACGTCTGCCGTCGCCCGGCCGAAGTCCCCGAAGGCCACGAGCCCCACCGTGGGATGCCGGAGCTGGAGCCGCTCCATGCGTTCCATGGCCTCTGCTCGGGAGGGGAGATCCGCGTCCACGATGCAGGCGTCCACCTCCGAGCCCTGCAGCCCCCCTTCAAGTGCCGTCCAGGACCCGAAGGCCCGGATGCGATGGGAGGGGGTCAGGGCGTCGCGGAGACGAGCCACGGTGAGAGGGTCGTGTTGGAGGAGGGAGAGTTCGGCCAAGAAAGACCCTTCTGGAGCCCAGTCCGGGGGGGAGGGCGAAGATGTCCGACCGATGAAGGGACGGCAAGCGGCCCGGGGTGGCCCCGCCCCGACTACGAGTCGCCGGGGTCCAGCGTCACCGCGGTGCCGTAGCAGAGCATTTCCGCGGCGCCGGACATGACCTCGGCGGTCTGGAAGCGGATCGCCACCACGGCGTCGGCGTCCAGCGCCCGGGCCTCCTGCTCCAGGCGGTCGATGGCCTGCTCCCGGGCCTCGGCCAGCATCTTCGTGTACTCGTGGATCTCGCCGCCGGCGATGTTGCGGAAGATGGCCATGATGTCGCGTCCCACGTGCCGGGACCGGATGGTGTTGCCCCGCACGAGGCCGAGGGTGCGCCGGATGCGGCGCCCCGGGACGTCGGGGGTGGTGACGAGGATCATCGATGGACGTCCCGATAGGGATCCGTAAGGGAGGCGCGATACCGCTCGGCGATGACGCTGCCCAGAAGGAGGAGCACACCGATGACCACGGCTCCGGTGGCGAGCTTCTCCCAGGCGTCGGAGGGGCCGGTGGCGAAGAGGTAGGTCCCGTAGAGGAGCCAGGCGAGGACGCCCCCGGTGAGGAGCACCCACGCCACCGGTCGGGTGAGCTTGCGGTCCACCCGATCCCACACCGATCCACGACGGTCGCCGGCGTCGAAGCTCAGCTCGTGGAACTGGCCCTTCATGGCCCGGAAGATGGAGAGCTCACGGGCGAGCTCGGTGTCGTCCTCGAGTGCCCGGCGAACCCGCTCGTGGGACTCCGGGTCCAGCTCTCCGTCCAGGAAGAGCATGAGCTCGTCTTGGGTGATGGGCGGGTTCACGGTCGGCCCCTCACGGGTAGGTGACCCCCATTTCGAGGAGCGTGCCGTGGAGCGCCTTGCGGGCGTGGAAGAGCCTGCTGGCCACCGTTCCCTCCGGAATGTCGAGGATCTCGGCGATCTCGTGGTACCGGAAGCCTTGCAGTTCCTTGAGGACCAGGACCTCCCGGTGGTCCTCGCCGACGGTGCCCAGGGCTTCCCAGAGGGTTTCCTGGGCGGCCTGCTTCTGACGTCGTCGCTCGGGGTCCGTCTCCTGGCCGGCGGGGCGGGTCTCCAGACGTTCGTCCAGCGCCTCCCGGTCGAAGCGGGCCTTCCGGCTCCGCAGCATGTCCCGACACTGGTTGCGGAGGATCTGGAAGAACCAGGGTCCGAAGGAGCGCTTCAGGTCGAAGCGGTCCAGGGCGTGGAAGGCTTTCACGAAGGCGTCCTGCAGGGCGTCCTGGGCGTCGTCCCGATTCCCCATCATGGAGAGGGCCAGCCGAAGCCCCGAGGGCTCATAGGCCCGAACCAACGGCTCGTAGAACCGTTGGTCGCCGGCTTTGCATTTGCGTATCAACTCCCGCTCCACGTCCGGTTGCACCGATGCTCCTTACCCTGTGCCTGGGGGGGTCACGTCCGCGGGTCGCCGCGGGGCGTGACTCGGGCACGCAGTTCCGGGTACGCAGCCGGGTCGGATCCTCTTCAACGGAGCACCTCGTCGAGGATCGCCACCGCCTCCCGGATCTCTTCCGAGGTGTTGTAGACGTGGGGTGAGAGACGGAGGGCGCCCGCCACCTCCTTGGCGTCGTAGTCCAGGACGGCGTCGAGGCGACCCTGGCCGGTGGTGTGGACCCCCCGCTGCCGGAGCTGCCGCATGAGTGCGGGGGGTTCGTGTCCCTCCACCGCCACCGTGACGATGGCACCGAGCTCGGTGCCGTGGTCCAGGACCCGCACGCCGGGGAGCGCCGCCAGCGCTTCGCGAAGCTCTTCCGCCAGCCCTCGGACCCGGCGCTGGATGGCCTCCAGCCCCAGATCGGTGGCGTAGCGAGCGGCGGCGCCGGTGCCCAGGACCAGCCCCCAGAAGAACTCCCAGCTCTCGAACCGACGGGCGCCGGGCGCGGGCTGTACCAGGGATTCGTCGATCCAGTCGGCCCCCCGGAGGTCGGGGAAGAGGGGGGTGAGACCCGCATCCAGCGCCCGGTCCGAGACCCAGAGGAATCCGGCGCCTCGAGGCCCCCGGAGGAACTTGCGGGCCGTCACCGAGAGGAAGTCGGCACCGATCTCCTCCGGATGCACCGGCATCTGACCCACCGACTGGCACGCGTCCACCAGGTACCAGACGTCCCGGGCCCGGCAGAGGGCCCCGATGGCGGCGACGTCCTGCACCAGCCCGGAGTTGGTGGGGATGTGGGTCACGGCCACGACCCGGGGCCGCCGGCGGTGGATGAGCTCCTCCATGGCGCCTACGTCCACCCCGCCCTCCGGAGCGTCCGGGGCCCGTACCACCTCGATCCCGAAGCGCTCCGCCATGGAGAGGTACTGGATCTGGTTGGAGACATAGTCCGCCCGGGTGGTGAGGACCACGTCGTCCTTCCGCAGGGGGATGGAGGAGAGCGCCGCCACGAAGGATGCGGTGGCGTGCTCGGTGAAGGCCACCTGGTCCGAGCGGGTCGCCAGGAGGTGGGCGACGGAGGCGTAGGCGTCGTCGATGGCGTCGGCTGCGGCGTCGGCGGCCTCGTAGCCTCCGAGGAGAGCCTCCAGCTCCAGGTGGTCCCGCACCGTCTCCAGGACCGGCTGGGGCATGAGGGCCGCACCGGCGTTGTTCAGGTGGATGTGGCCCCCTCTCCTGCCCGAGGGAGCGTCCGTCGGGGAGCACCCGGGGGTCTCGGCGCGGAGGCGGGCGACGTCCACGGGGTCAGCCCGCCCGGGAGGCGAAGTCCATGATCCAGCGGATGAGGGCCAGCACCAGGAGGACCGCCCCCTCGAAGCGGGAGACCCTCCATCCGGTGCGCATGGTGAGGGCCACCACCAGCACCATCCCGCTCAGCGCCAGGAGGGACATGCGCGCCTCCGGGGCCAGCGCCATGGGCTGCACCATCCCCGCGAGTCCGAGGACCCCCAGCACGTTGAAGATGTCGCTCCCGATGACGTTTCCCGCCGAGAGCGCCATGTGGCCCCGGGCGACCCCGGCCAAGACGGTGGCGAGCTCCGGCACCGAGGTCCCGGCGGCCACCACGGTGACGGCGATGACCCATTCGCTCACGCCGAAGTGCAGAGCGAGCGCGCTCGCCGACTCGATGAGGAAGTGCGAGGCGAGACCCACCAGGCAGAAGCCTGCCAGGAGGAAGAGCGGCTCGGTGAGGCGGCTGTTGCCCCCTGGCAGCTCCGTGACCTCGTCCATCTCGTCGTCGTCGGTGGGCTCGAACCCGTCCTTTCGTGCCTTCCAAACCACCGTCAGGTAGGCCCCCAGGGCCGCGAAGAGGATGGCTCCGTCCAGGACCCCCAGGTGGAGGTCGAAGGCGGTGAAGAGAAAGAGGAGGGCCGTGGCGCCGATGAGGGTGGTGGAGTCGCGCCAGACCAGGATCCGGTCGGTGGGGATGGCCCGGAAGAGGGCGGCCCCACCCAGGATGAACCCCAGGTTGAAGATGTTGGACCCCACGATGTTGCCCACCGAGATGGAGTCCCGCCCCTCGAAGGCCGCCACGAGCGTCACGCCGAACTCCGGCGCCGA
>JGI12048J13642_10063035_pt1 | contig 11088 bp, 8 predicted proteins | sample ElkSlonscriptome_16_FD_13642 | JGI IMG/M metagenome (IMG submission 13642) | reverse complement strand
CCTCGCCGAGGCGAACGGCCATCGTGAGCCGGTCGATGTGCTTCTTGACGTCCTTGCCCGTGGGCTTGGCGGTCAAGGTGGCGACGTCACCGTCCTTGGCGACCGTGATGTCGTAGCGACGGCGTAGCTTGCGCGGATCACCCCCGATCATCACGAGTAGATCGGACAGGACCGAGGCGAAGCGACCCGCGGCTGCTTTCCCGACCTTGGTCACTCCGTCCTCGTTGCGCATCGCGAGCCCCTCGGGCCCGATCCAGTAGGTGACCTCGTCGGGGGGAAACAGGTCCCACCGCAACCGGTCGGGGCTCACGATCGTGAGCCGACCCTCACTCTTCACCTCGGAGGCGAGAAGGCCGATCACGCGTGTCTGCTCGAAGGGGACCCGTAGCGTCTTCAGGCCCTTTCGCGCTTTGGCGATGCGGCCGAGCACTTGGTCCACCTCGTCGGCGAAGGCCGGTTGAGCCCATCCCCCTGCGAGGGCGAGGGCGAAGGCGGAGGCTGCGAGCCAGGTGCGTCGTCGGAAGCGTTGCATGGTGCGGTACCCACCATGTTCATACCGGGGGACGGGACGGACGGTCGCCTTCTGGCAGGGTTTCGACGGAGACCCGGGGCCGCGAACCGACCGTATCTTCACCCCTCGCCGAGGCCGAGACGGGTGGCGGCGACTGTGCGCAGCACGCGGGAAACGATGCGCGCGGGGTCTCTCACAGAGTGAAAATGCGAGATGCGCTCCCCTTCCGGCGGATAGATGACCTCGATGGGCAGCTCGACGACCGGCATCCCGTCGGCCAACGCGCGAAGCAGGATCTCGGCCTCGTAGCCGTAGCCCGCCTCCACGCCCCCAAGCGCGAGCGTCCGCGCGATGGGGTAGCGCCGCAGACCGCACTGGGTGTCGCGGAGCGCTCGACCCGCGAAGCCCGAGAGCACCAGGTTGGAGAAGCGATTCGACAGCTGGTTGGCCCGCGGGGCGCCCGCGCCCTCGAGGTCGCGCACGCCGATCAACAGCGCCTCCGGATCGTGGCAGGCCTCGTGGATACGGAGCGCCTCGCGGGGCGGATGCTGGCCGTCACCGTCGATGGTCAGGGCGAGCTGATGACCGCGCGCAGCCGCCGCACGTAGCCCCGTGCGAATGGCGGCGCCCTTCCCCTCGTTGACCCGGTGCCGCACCACGGTGGCCCCCGCCTCTCGCGCCACCTGCCCCGTGCCATCGGTCGAGCCGTCGTCGATGACGAGCACCGCATCGGGGTCGGGCCAGATGCGCCGTAGCTCGGCTACGACCTCGCCTACGACCGGCGCCACCTGGTAGGCCGGCACGAGGGCCGCCGTCTTCATCGTCACGCCGCCCTCCCGGAAAGGATGCGCACCGACGCCGGGATCGTTATGAATGCGTCATGGTTCTCGATGCCAGCGAGCCCTTTCGGCGCCGCGCCAAGGCGCTCATGCGCAAGCGCTTCCGCAGTCACCGGCGCGGCCTGCCGGGACGGGCGGCCGCGGAGCGCTCGGCCCGCATCGTCGAGCGCCTGCTCGTGGTCGATGCGGTGGTGCGGGCATCCTCCGTGGCTTCGTTCTGGCCCATGCTTCAGCGCAAAGAGATCGATCTGCGCGTCGCCGACCAGGCGTGGCGCGACGCGGGCAAGACCGTGGTCTACCCGCGCATCCACGACGAGGGCCCGATGACCTGGCACGCCATCGACCGTGAAGAAGAGGACTTCGAGGCCCATCCGATGGGGTTCATGCAGCCGACCACGCCCGAAGCCGCCGCGCCTTGCGTCATCGTGGTCCCCGGCATCGCCTTCGACGCTCGAGGCCACCGCATCGGCTACGGGGGCGGCTTCTACGATCGAACGCTCGCCGCCCACCCCGACGTACCGACGGTAGGGGTGGCCTATCACTTTCAGCTCGCAGGAGACCTGCCCGACACGCCCGGAGACGTGCCCGTCGACATGATCGTGACCGACGAAGACGTCCTGAAGACGCCCGGTCGGTAGGTCAGTCTTTCTCGTCGGCCTTCTTGGCCGTCTTTTTGGCCGTCTTTTTGGCGGGGCTGGCCGACTGGGGCTGCTGGGCCGCCTGCTGTTGGCGCCACAATTCGAGCTTCTTCGTGCGGCGGGCTTTCTGACGACGGCGGAGGGTGGGTCGCTGAGGCATGGGACCGATGCGACTAGCACAGGCGCCGGAAAGGAGCGACACGGTTTGGGCTTCCTCCGCCCCTCGCGTTCCCCGTCAGCCCAAAACTTCGGCCTGGGCGGACGTAGGTGCGACACTTACATCCACCTATGCTGCAGCCGAACGTCAGGAATCGCCGAGCGGGCCTCCGCCTCGACACCTTCGTCCCCGCCCGTTCCTACCGGGATGGCTACGCCCTGCGGGCCAAGGTGGTCGACATCTCCGCCTCCGGGGCGCTCATCCGCCTTCAAGCCCACGGGAGCCTGCCGCTGGTGCAGCGTCTCGAGCTCGAGCTCGAGACCACCATGCTCTGCACTCGTGCCCGCACGGTTTGGCAGCGCGACGATGTCTCCGCCGTGCGCTTCATCGGCCTCTCCGACGTCGATCGCCTCGACATCGCGGAGCACCTCGATGCCGTCGAGCGACATCGAAGAATCCACTGACCCGCCCGGCCGAGCCCCAGCGATGGACCCAGCGCGAGGGTCAACCCTCGCCGGAGGCGACGAGGAGGTTTCGTGCGGCAGGGGCTCGGTCTAAACTGGCACTCATGCTGAAGAAGCTCGACCGCGAGGAGCGTTTGCGACTGATGAAGTTCGTCTGCTCCTTCGCCTGGGCCGACCTCGAGGTCCAAGACGAGGAGCGCACGTTCGTAAAACGGATGATGCGACGACTCGATCTAGACGAGGCGGATCAGAAGCAGGTTCAGGCCTGGCTTCAGGTTCCGCCGCCACCGGAGGAGGTCGATCCGAGCCAAGTGCCCGCGGAGCATCGAAAGCTCTTCCTCGAGACGGTGCGCGGCGTCATCGCGGCCGACAAGGTCGTCGACCCCGAGGAGCGCGAGAACCTCGCGCTGTTCGAGCAGCTGCTGCGTTGAATCACACAGGGCCGAATGCGGCCCTGAAGGTCAGTGCCGCACCGCGGCGATCTGGGCCTCACCGTCGCGAACGCGGAGGTGAACCCTGAGCGGTCGCGGCAAGTCGATGTGCTGTCGCTGACCCCAGATCTCCATGACGAGGTAGTCGTGCTTCAGGGTCTCGGCCGAGAGCATCAGCGGCGTGACGGGTCCGAGGGCGAAGGTCGTGTTCCAAGGAACGACCGTGGCCCCGTCTCGTTCGACGACCCGCCACCGATAGGTCCTCTCTACGGACGGCACGAAACCATCGAGGATGTCGAGGTCGCGGAGCAAGAGTTGAGCGCGACCCCGTGAGCGCTTCCACACCGTGATCGCCTCGCAGGGGGTGGTGAGGTCGAACCCCCACGCCACGATGTCGGCGCGTCGCAGCTCCAGCCGTTCGCGCAGCCAGGTGGTGGCGGTGGTCGACAGCTTCGCCGCGTCGAGGGCGCGATCCATGGTCTCGGCCGGGATCGCGGCGATGCGTTTGGCCATCCAGTAGCGGTCGGAGGCCAGAGCGCGATCATTCGGCTCGAATGGCGGATCGACCACATAGCTCGCCGGGTCGACGTGCTCGGCCAAGAGCCCCGCGGAGGGATGAGGCGCCGAAGGGAGGATCCCCGGCGGCTTGGGCGACAGGCCGAGGGTGAAGACCCGAAAGAAGAAATTGCTCTCCTCGCGGTCGGGATCGCGCGCGAAGCGTTCGGCGGCCCTGAAGTGGTCGACCCCCAGCGCGCCGTCGAGACCCACGACGAAGTGCTGGACGTGCCCCTTGCCGTCCTGGCCCACGTAGACGTCGCGGAGCATCCGCGGACGAATCCGACCGATTTGGAGCCAGGCGGCCATGACCCAGATGGCGCGGAGCGTGCGCCGGTCCGCGTGCACGATCCGGTCGTTGGGATCGTCGTCGCGGCTGTTGGCGATGGGCGTGGGCCCGAGGTCGGCACCCACTGGCCACTGCATGGCGGCGGCGCGTCGACCCTCGCCGTCGCGCACGACGTGAACCTCGGGGGTGCGGTAGCCGAGGGCGTGTACCAGCCGGCTCGCGATGGCCATGGTACCGGTGGTCTGGCCTTCGTTACCCGGCGGATCGTAGACCAGCTCGTAGGGCACGCCCCGAGCGTCCTCGATGACCATTGCGTCGTCGCGACCAGACGGTGATGCGCGTCCGAGCTCGAGGGTCCAGGGCGGGACGGGAGGACCCTTGGTCGCGTAGTTCTCCAGCTTCGGGTCGTGGTGGAACCAGCTCGAGACGGGAACCTCGTCGAGGACGTTGATGTCGGCCGCCTCGGGGACGCGGCGCGGGTCCATCGCCTTGACCAGCTCGCGCCTCACGTAGATGTCGGCGCTGTAGAGCTCGGAGATGAAGACCCGCTCCTCGGGTTGGGGGACCGGTCGGTCGTCGTCGGCGCGCTCCACCACGGGCCGATCGGCGTACACCGTCGGCATCGTCGCGCAGGACGCGAGCGCGAGCAGACCGAGGAGGCTGGGGATGCGGGGGAGGCGGATCATTCGCGGTGCTGTCGGTCGCCGAAGCCGTCGGGCGCCCCGAGGGAAAATAGAACCCGAGCGCCCTCCGGGCTGCCCGCCAGCGAGATGCTGGCGATGGTGGCGGTGGTGCTGAAGATATCGAGTCCGGCGCCGGCCGCGTAGCGCATGCCTTTGATCTGTTCGAAGTTGAAGTCCCGGATCCCGGGCGCGACGGTGGCGATGTCGACGAAGGCGCGTGCGTTCATGAACCCGGTGAGACGCCAGCTGTAGTCGATACCCCCCACGAGCGAGAGGTCGTCGCGGCGGGTGTCGAGGCCTCGGAAGTCGGGTTGCCGGGGCAGCTCGTAGAAGGGGATGGGGCGATCGTCGAGCCGTACGATGCGGTCGACCACGATGCGCGGCGACAGGATGTTGGTCTGACGGTAGATCGGGATGAAGCCCTGCATGCGCCACCCGAGCCGGAGGAACGTCAATTCCTCCCGCGAGAACGACCGCGCCAGCCCGCTGTACACCTCCATGAGCACGCCGGGAACCGGCCGCCCGCGGGTGCTCCGCGTGTCGAGGCGCGCCGCCATCTCGCCGTAGCCAATCCAGGGATCCACGGGCTCGATGCCGTAGATGGAGTCCGGACCGAAGACCTCGGAGAGACCTCGTGGTCCCACGTCGTCGGTGTTTTGGATCTGGCGCCGTTGCAGACTGCCCGAGAGGTAGATCTCGATGGGGTCGGCAAGCCGCAAGCCGAACGACCCGAGGTAGCGAACGCGTCGCTCTTGGTAGAGGCCGATGCGCGCGGCCTGGTTGAAGTCGTTGCGGGGGTCACGCGCGGGGTTGAGCCCTACGCCGCGGTACTCGCGACGGCTCGCGAGCTCGTAGAAGCCCTCCATGGCGATGGCCATCGGGAGGGGGCCGTGGACGTCGAACACCGCCCGGGACTCGACCACCACGTCATTGGTTCCGCCGAAGCCGAAGCGTTGTTGGGTGGTGACGTAGCGAGACGAGCTCACCATGCGCAGTCCCACGCTGAAGGGAGCTCCGGTCTCGGCGAAGAGGGTCGGGAAGACGAAGAACTCGCCGCCATCCGGGATGCCGAGCAGCCGCTTGTAGCGGGGCACGAGCTGCTCGTTGGCCACGAGATTCGCGGCGGCTTGCGTGCCGCGGAAGAGGTAGTCGACGACATTGCGCGGCACGAAGAGCAGCACGTTGGCTACGTCGCGCGCGGCGTCGCCCGAGCGGACGCCCTCCCGCTCGACTGGGGAGTGGGTGGCCTCGGCGTCGTCCTGCTCTTCGGTCGGCGCGGGACTGTCGGTCGACGCCTTCTCTTCGCGTGCCTCTGGCTCCGGGTCGGGGCTCGGGACCTCGGGCGCGGCCTCCGCCAGGCCGCCGGTGAGCACGATGAGCAGCGCGAGGCTCACCGCGAGAAGCAGGGCGTGCACCGAGGAGGATCTATCCCGAGTGGGGCGCCGCGACCACTGCCCCGCCCCTGATGATGGTTTGCGACCACGACGCAGCTTGCCGTTGGCCCGCCGAGCCCTTACCTTTCTCGGCACCCGCGTTTTCAGGCGGGTCGGAGACGACGATGGCAGGCAAGAACGTACACAATCTGGATGAGGCCAACTTCGAGGCCGAGGTAATCAACCACACGGGCAAGGTGCTCGTAGACTTCTCGGCCACCTGGTGTGGCCCCTGCAAGGTGCTCGCTCCCATCGTGGGAAAGCTCGCCGACGAGTTCGAGGGAACGCTCAAGGTGGGTGAGGTCGATATCGACCGCGCGCCGCGTCTCGCCCAGAAGTACGGCGTCACGAGCGTGCCGACCGTGATGGTCTTCGAAGGCGGCGAAAAGAAGGGCACCCTCGTGGGGGTGGCCAAGCGCGACAAGCTGGTCAAGCTCGCCGGCCTCTGAGCCCGGGGACCCACGGACGCGGAGGGGACGCGATCCAGCGTCCCCTTCGGCATTTTGTCCGCGGTAGAAAGGCCTATCCGAGGCGGCCCGCGTAAGCGGCGCGGATCCGCTCGGCGAGCCTCGTGCGTCGCAGCTCGCGTCGGGTCTCCCCGAGAGCGATGCCGAGCGCGCGCGGGTCGGCCACGAGCACCACGAGGCGTTTGCCACGGGTGACGCCGGTGTAGATGAGGTTTCGCGACAGCATCACGAAGTGCTGCGTGAGGATGGGGATGACGACGGCGGGGTACTCCGAGCCCTGGCTCTTGTGGATGCTGGTGGCGTAGGCCAGCGTGAGCTCGTCGAGATCGCTCTCCCCGTAGTCGATGGTGCGGCCGTCGAAGATGACCGTGAGCTTGCGCTCCGCCGCGTCCACCTGGTCCACGCGCCCGATGTCGCCGTTGTAGACCTCCTTGTCGTAGTTGTTGCGCAGCTGCATCACCTTGTCGCCCTGGCGCAGGAGGCGCCCGCCGCGCTTCACCTCGGGTCCCACCGGGTTGAGGGCATGCTGGAGGCGGTCGTTGATGGCGATGGCCCCCGCCACGCCCTTCTGCATCGGCGTGAGGATCTGCACGTCGCGCAGTGGATCGAGACCGAACCCCTTGGGGATGCGTTCGGTGACGAGGTGCTCGATGAGCCCGACCGCCTTCTCCGCGTCTTTTCGCTCGATGATGTAGAACTCGGCGTCGGCCGACCTACTGCCCTCGGGCATCTCCCCGGCGTGGATGCGGTGAGCATTCTCGACGATGCCGCTGCCCTCGGCCTGGCGAAAGATCCTGGTCAGTCGCACGGTGGCCACGCGCTCGGAGGCGATGAGATCGCGCAGCACCGCACCAGGGCCCACGCTGGGAAGCTGGTCGACGTCGCCCACGAGGACGACGCGTGCGTGGCCGGGGATGGCGCCGAAAAGCGACTCGGCGAGCTCGATCGCGACCATGGACGTCTCGTCGATGACCACCGCATCGGTCTCTAGAGGGTTGTGTCGATTGCGCTGGAACTGGCCGCCCTTGGGCTCGAACTCGAGCAGCCGGTGGATGGTCTTGGCTTCGCGCCCGGTGGCTTCGCTCATGCGCTTCGCCGCGCGACCGGTGGGGGCGGCGAGCTGAACCTTGGCGCGGGCCACGTCGAAGAGTGCGAGCACGGCCCGCACCACGGTCGTCTTGCCGACGCCGGGGCCGCCGGTGATCACCACCACCTTGTGCTCGGCCACCGCCGCCACTGCGTCGCGCTGCTCGGGCGCGAGGGTGAGTCCGGTGCGCCGCTCGAAATCGGCGATGGCGCGGTCGACCTCTTCGAGCTTCTCGGGTGCAGCGGCGAGGCTGGCTACCCGCTCGGCGACGTGGCGCTCCGCGTCGAGCAACTCGGGAGCGTAGACCGCCTCTGCGGCGCCATCTGGAGAGCCGAGGGCGCCGCCGCGTTCGACCACCACCCGCCCCTCGGCCTCGAGCTGCGCGATCGCGTCTTCGACGAGGCCTGGCCCGCAGCTCAACAGCTCGCCGGCCCGCTCGACGAGCAGATCGTGCGGGGCGAAGACGTCGCCCCCGGACGCCACGTCGTGCAAGGTCTGCAAGACGCCGGCTTGGCCCCGCTCGGGGCTGTCCGCCCCGACGCCGATGCTGCGGGCGATCTGGTCGGCGGTGGCGAAACCGATCCCCCACACGTCGAGGGCCAGGCGGTAGGGCGAGGTCGAGACGATGTGGAGGGCCTTCTTGCCGAAGCGCTTGTGGATGCGTGCGGCCAGCGCCGGGGAGGCGCCGTGCGATTGCAAAAAGACCATGATCGCGCCCACGTCGCGATGCTCGCGCCAGGCCTGCGCCACCGAGGCGATGCGTGCCTTGCCGAGTCCGGGAACCTTCGCGAGCTTCTCCGGGCTGCGGTCGAGCACCTCGAGGGTCTGGTTGCCGAAGACCTCGACGATGCGACGCGCGAAGGCGGGTCCGATCCCCGGCACGAGGCCGGAGCCGAGGTACTTGCGCACGCCGTCGAGCGTGTTCGGCTCGAGCGTGAGCAGCGTCTCGGCCTTGAACTGACGACCGTGCTTGCGGTCCTGCTCCCACTTTCCGGTGGCACGGACGCGGGTCCCGGGCGGGGCCGCGGGCACCACGCCCACCACGGGCACGGGGGGGCCGCCCGTGGTCGGCTTCACCCGCAAGACCCGGAAACCCGTAGTTTCGTTGGCGTAGGTGACGTGGGTGACCTCACCTTCGAGGACCCCGTCCACCTCCTTGGGCGGGGGCTCGGCCAGGCCGAGGTCGGCCTGGGGCTCCGGCGGATCGGCCATGTCCCGTCGTACCGCATTTGCGACCGGGGGGCGTCGCCAAGACTTGTACGCCGGATCGCGGCCGTACAAGGATTCGACGGTGACCTTTCACCATCATCGACACCACCAACGCTGCGCCTGTGGCTCCGTGCTCGGATCACGGGCCCGCTTCGCCGAGCCCCGCCGTTTCGTCCTCCGGGGCACCGAGCGGGTCTACGAGCGACCCCGCCCCTTTCGCGTCGAGCACATCAGCCTCGACCTCGACCTCGACCACGGCAAGGGACAAGTCGATGGAGTGGCGTCGCTGCGTCTGCGTCGGATCGATCCGGAGGCGACCGAGATCCGCCTCGACGCGGTGGGCTTCGAGCTGAAGACGGTCGAGCAACGCGTGGGGCGGAAGGGCTGGTCCAAGGCCTCGCACGCGTACGACGGCGAGGCCCTCACGGTGCAGGTCCCGGATGCGGCCCAAGCGCTCGAGGTGCGCGTGACCTACCGGGCCCACCCGCGTCGGGGCATGTACTTCCTCGCGCCCGACGAGGCCGTGCCCCAGCGCCCGGAGCAGATCTGGACGCAGTGCCAGGACGAGGACGCGCGACACATCTTTCCCTGCCACGACAAGCCCCACAACAAGCAGACCCTCGAGACCACCATCCGCGTGAAGCCAGGGTGGTTCGTGCTCTCCAACGGCGACCCCACGGGAAGCGCGGCCAAGCGCAAGAAGGGCATCTACTCGTTCTCGATGAAGGACCCGATGCCGAGCTACCTCTTCACCTGCGTGGCCGGCGCCTTCGCGGAGATCGAAGACTCGGTGGGCGATCTGCCTGTGAACTACTACGTGCCAGAGGGGCGCGAGGCCGACGGCAAGCGAAGCTTCCGCAACACGACGGCGATGATCCGGCTCTTCGCCAAGCTCACGGGCGTGGACTACCCGTGGTCCAAGTATCATCAGATCGTGGTCAACGACTTCATCTTCGGAGGGATGGAGAACACCGGCGCCACGACCATGTACGAGCATCTCCTGCTCGATTCGCGTGCGGCCATCGACGTCTCCAGCGACGGTCTCATCGCCCACGAGCTCGCGCACCAGTGGTTCGGCGATCTGGTGACCTGCCGCGATTGGTCTCACGGATGGCTCAACGAGGGCTTTGCCACCTTCTTCGAGCACGTGTGGCGCCAACACGACCGCGGGGATGACGACTACCTGTACGGGCTGCGGGCCGATCTCGACCTCTACCTCTCGGAGGCTCGGGGGCGGTACCAGCGCGCGGTCGTCTGCCAGGACTACGAGGCCCCGATCGACATCTTCGACCGCCACCTCTACGAGAAGGGCGGTCTGTTTCTCCACACGCTGCGTGAGCGCCTCGGTGATGAGCGCTTCTGGGCGGGGGTCAAGACCTACCTCGAGCGTCACGCCCAGGGTGTGGTCGAGACCCGCGACCTGCTGCGGGCGCTCGAGGACACGAGCGGCCAGAGCCTGGAGCGCGCCTTCCACCAGGCCGTCCATCGCGCTGCCTTTCCGGACGTGTTGGTCGAGATCAAGCACGAGGACGGGCTGCTGCTCGTCACCGTGGAGCAGCGTCAGGGCCAGGACGACGACGTGCCCTTCGCCCTCGACCTCGACCTCGACGTCACGGTCGGGCGCAAGACCGAGCGCTGGTCGCGGGTGGTCGACCGCCGCAAGCAGACGCTCGCCTTTCCCGTGCGCGGCCGTCCCAAGATGGTCGTGGTCGATCCCCGCCTCCGTATCCTCGGCGCGGTGGAGATCAAGGCGCCGGCCGACATGCTTCGCCACCAGCTGTTGCGAGGCGAGACCGGCTATGTCCAGGCCCAGGCCGCCGACGCGCTCAGTCGCCGCGACGACCCAGCCACCCTCAAGGCGCTCGGACGGACGGTGATGGACGATGACCGCTTCTGGGGCGCGCGCGCGACGGCCGCCGCATCGCTCGGCAAGATCCGCAGCGAGGCCGCCTTCAAGCTCCTCGTCCGCGCGAGCACCGTCGAGCACCCCAAGGTGCGCCGCGCTGTGGCCTCTGCGCTGGGGAAGTTCAAGACCGAGGCGGCGGCGGAGCACCTCGGCGCCATGGCGCGCGACGATGAGAGCCTGCTCGTATGTGCCGCGGCGAGTCGTGCCCTCGGAGCCACACGGCAGGACGTGCGCGAGCTCCTCGAGGAGCTGGTCGAGCGGGAGAGCTGGGCCGACACCCTGCGCGCCGGCGCCATAGGGGGACTGGCCGCCCTGCGCGACGAGAAGGCGGTCGAGGCAGTGAGGAAGAGCACCGCCTACGGCGTGCCGAATCGCGGTCGTCGGGCCGCCATCTCGGCCCTGCCGCGCCTGTCGAGCTC
>JGI12048J13642_10576814_pt1 | contig 11101 bp, 11 predicted proteins | sample ElkSlonscriptome_16_FD_13642 | JGI IMG/M metagenome (IMG submission 13642) | reverse complement strand
TGCCTGAACACGTTGCCAATTTTTGTCTTCACTTTCTTCTAGAACAATCACCTTTTCCTCATAACCCACACCCCCAATTCGAGTCGCTTCAAAACTCGGACTATCTCGTAAAATCAAACCAATGGGCTGTACGACCACCGCTCGATAGGCTCCCTCTGGTAACTTCGGGGCCGCAGGAGGAGTCGGAGTCGGTTTTGGAGTAGTCGGTTTCGGGGGGGTACTAGCCGTTTGAGCCGTTGGTGAAGTATCGTTTTCAAAAGTTGGTCGTTCGGGAAGTTCAGTCAGCCGAGCAGCAAAATAGAGAGCCGCCGCAACGCTAGCACCTGCAAGAATCACAATTGCTAAAAAAAACCCGACTAAAAACTTGAGGAGATTGTACAAGCTCATAGGTGAATGAGAAATCGTCAGGGGTGAGCGATCAGACATCAACAGAATACAGGAAAACTTAAGACCTTAACTATACCTTAAAATCTTCACCTTGAAAGCGAGGACTTAAATTACTATTGCGAGAAGCAAGACGAGCTTTTCCGGCTGCCGCCCACTGTTGCAAAAATTGAATTTGCTCTTGAGCGGTACGAGCCAGGGGAACAATTTGACTAGCGGCTTCTAAAATATCCTCGGTGGTAAAGTCACGATTCTGACTAAAGCCAATGTGCATCGCCTCAATCAAAATTTGTTCAATTTCCGCCCCTGAAAAATCAGGAGTTTCATAGGCTAAACGGTTAAAATCATAGTTTTTGATCCCATGAGGTCGTAGTTTTGATAAATGAACCTCAAAAATGGCTTGACGTTCTTCCTGAAAAGGTAAACCCACAAAGAAGATTTCATCAAATCGTCCTTTCCGCAAAATTTCTGGAGGTAAGGATTGAATATTATTAGCTGTTGCCACCACAAAAACAGGTGAAGTTTTTTCAGCCAGCCAAGTGATAAACGTTCCAAAAACCCGATTCGCGGTTCCGGCATCTCCCTGGCTATTCATTCCAGAAAAGGCTTTATCAATTTCATCGATCCACAACACACAAGGCGCGAGCGCTTCTGAGAGTTGAATCATTTGTCGGGTTCTCGATTCTGACTCTCCGACTAACCCCCCAAATAACCGTCCCACATCCAAGCGTAACAGGGGAAGATGCCAATGATGAGCGATCGCTTTTGCCGTTAAGGATTTTCCGGTTCCCTGAATTCCCACGAGCAACAATCCTCTAGGATAGGGTAAGCCGTATTGTCGCGCCTGTTCAGAAAAAGCACCCCCTCGCCGCAATAACCAATCTTTGAGGTTGTCTAAGCCCCCAATATCAGAAATATTTTCTTGAGCGGGGTAAAAGTCGAGAATCTGGGTTTGGCGGATAGTCTGTCGTTTTTCTTCTAAAATCAGATCCACATCATCAAGACGGATTTCTCCGTGAGTGGCGATCGCTTTGGCTAAAATCCGGCGAATACGTTCTATCGACAAACCTTGAAAAGAGCGCACCATTTCATCAAGTTGACTGACCTCTCCCGAATATCCCGTCGCCGCCAATAACCGTTGAACCTCGGCTTGAATTTCCAGACGATCCGGTAAGGGAAATTCTAGAACAGTTAAGACTTCACTCAAATCGGGAGGAATGACAACTTGGGGTGAGAGGAGAATAATATTTTTCGGCTGAGACTTCAAGCGTCGAGCGAGATTGCGAAGTTTACGAGAAATGGCAAGGTCATCGAGGAAGCGGTGAAAGTCTCGTAAAATGAAAATAGCGGGACTAGAGTCAGCCAGTTTTTCGACAAATTCTAGGGCCTGTAAAGGATTACGACAACCGAATCCTAAATCGTTGGGATTCCCTTCTTGATAGCCTTCGACAAAATCCCAAATATAAACAGGTCGATTTCCTTGCTGTTTAGCGGATTGTTTGATGGTCAGTTCAATCCGCTCTTCTTCTAGGGTCGCGATGTAAATTAAGGAGTAGCGCGATCGTAGGAGTAACTCCAACTCCTCACTAAATTTGCTCATCAGACTTTTGGGGGTTGCTTGTTCGACTTCAGCAATTTTAGGTTTTTTTCTAACAATGGTTGAGCAATGATCACAGTGAACTTACCCCAATTGGTGTTTGAGAGCTTCTAAAGCCGCCCATCGGCTATCGAGCGGGCTGTCTGAAGGGGTATTGGTGCTAGACTGAGGCGGTTCACAAGGTCCCTCACACAGTTGTCGCAAGGGGGTTTGCAAACACAGTTGTTGATATAACCAGTCGGCGGGATCAAAATCTCCTTGAGGGGAAAGGGTTTCCACCAAGTCTTCGACACTGATTTCTACATCCAAGGAATTCAGATGAGCTTGATGAGCCGAAGCATCCAACCAAATCATTTCGGATGTCTCCACTTTTAAGCGATGGTTATATTGTTTTAGACACCGATGACAAGTCAGAGTAACGATGGTTTCCGCTTGAGCTGTAACTTCTATGTAGGTTGTTTTGTGAGTCACCTTTAACCGACCTCGAACGGGGGTCAGGGTTTCGAGTTCAGGGAGAAATTCCTCAAACTGAAACTCCAGACTGCGTTGAGGTGCTTTTAACAGGTGAGGGATGTAGATGGCATCCATAAGGCTGCTACTCCCAGGACTAGACATTGATTAATACGTGGAATGCTGAGTTTCTAACTTTTAGCCTTGATCACCAGCCGACGATCAGGTTCTTGTCCTCGACTGTAGGTTTCAATCTCTTCGCTGTCTTTCAAGATGTTATGAATCAGACGACGTTCGACGGAGGAAAGAGACTTGATTTCTAGTTCGACTCCGGTTTGATGAACTTGTTTTGCCGCATTTTCAGCTAAAGCACTGAGTTCTTGATAACGACGAACTCGATATCCGTTTAATTCAATCGTGTAAGCGGCTTTTTCCTCCTCTTCTAGACCCAAATTAACAACGGTGTTAATCAAGTATTGGATCGCATCTAAGACCTCACCACTAGGGCCTGTGAGGGCGGCAATTTGTTGGGGAGAGAGGTTGCTTTCACTCATCGTTAACCAGCAACTGTCATCTTCTTGAGAGACTTGAACGGCTGAGGGAAGCGCTCCGACTTTTAACAGTTCCTCTAGCCATTCTTTGCCCTGTTGTATCTGATCTTCGTCCATTGTTTGCATCATGTTTTCTTTTTAGAACTTCCCGGTTCAAAAGGAAGTGCAGATCGTTTTCCACTTCCCCCGTCAGATGAAGGGGTAGCTTTCGCCGTTTTTAGATTCGCTTCTTCGACGATTTTCTGAAGATTTTCAGGTAAGGGTTCTCTAGACAGGATAAAAGATTGTGCTGTCTGGAAAATGTTGGCAATTAGCATATATAACAACACACCTGCCGGAAGGGGAAAGAAGAAGAACATTCCCGTAAACAAAACTGGAGTAATTTTATTGATAGTATCCTGTTGAGGATTTCCACTCGAGGCGGTGTTACTTTGTCCAGATAGAACTTGGTTTAGATAGAGGCTGATTCCAAAGGTTAAAATCATGCCGACAATATCCCAGTGAATGACTCCATCTTCATCGAAAGCACCCACGCGACCTAAAGCGTCAATAAACAAAAAGCCTTTGTCCGCTGCAATTCCTTTGAGTGATGCTTGGATGGTTGCCTGTCCGGGAGCGAGGGCAATGATATTGCCTTGGTCATCAATCTTGACTTTTTCTTCTCCCTTCGTGATCGTCCAAACTGGAGTTAGCTTGGAATCGGGATAGTTTTCGAGTTTAGTTTCTAGGGATTCACCTTGAGCGGTTTCAAATTCAATCGGGGTTTTTTCCCCCACCACCATCCGATTTCCACCCGGTAGCAGCGCCACAGTTGAAAAGTGAACGCCATCGGCGACATAGACGTTTTGTGCTTTTGTTGTATAAGCGGCCGGTTGAATCAGTTCCATCTGTTCGCGAGGAAAGATGTCCACATCCACGGTGTAGCTGACATCCGAAAAAGGCGATCCTCGCAGGGTGGCAAATAGGGCGAACAAAATCGGCATCTGAAGCACCAGCGGAAAACATCCAGCCAAGGGGTTTCCCAGTTCTTTATAGACGCGACTCATTTCTTCGCGTTGTTTTACGGGGTCATCCTTGTACTGTTGCTGAATCTTCTCGACTCGCTCTTTCATTAATGGCTGAGTCAGTTTCATACGCCTCATATTGCGGATTGAGCCTGCATTTAGAGGGTACAGAGAAAAGCGGATGACTAGCGTTAAGGCTACGATCGCTAAACCGTAGCTCGGCACGATCCCATAGAAAAAGTCTAGGATCGGCAACATAATGTTGTTTGAGAGAAACCCAATACCAAAGTCCATTCGTCTTATGAGATAATCTAAATCTGCTTACGAGTCTTTAATCACTAATTTACCAAAAAAAGCGGGATGCAAGCCCTAACAGGTTCATCGGGTCACGTCTCTTTTCTCCATATGGGTAAAAGATTGAGTGTTTCCTGAGCCTAATTTTTGATGCGTGCCTTGAAATTGGGGAAGAAGTTAGTGAGTTAACGGTGTTGATTTTGATCTTGGATTTTGACAAAAATCTTTTCTAACCCTAATTTCCCCGAGACGCATCCGCTTTTAAAGCAATTTTTTCTTCAATAAATTCGTAGATTTCTCTAAATCTAGGGAGTGCGCGGAGTTCTAGGCGACTTCCGTTTCTGAGGGTGAGAACCATATCTCCCCAAAGTCCGAGTCCACGCGGCACTTTAGCAATTTTTACGATTTCCGAGTAGACAATATCGGTGCGATCGCGTCCCATCCAGCCTCCGGTGACTGAAACACGACGGTTTGTAATCCGGTAACGCAACCACAAGGCTCTGACCACAGAACCGACAGCAAGGGGCAGTCCGATAATCGTTAGTCCAACTAATAAATTGATAATCAGGTCTCCGACATGGGGGCCACCCTCATACAATGTTTCCTCCCGAATACTCATTGATTACCTCTGCTTGTACCAACAACTGTTCTAATTCTTGCAGAAATTTGGCATAATTGCACTCTATCGCTGTTGGCTTAACAACGATCACAATATCCCAACCGCTCGACAGCTTTGATAATAGTTGACGGAAAGCGGCTCGAATTTGTCGTTTAATTCGGTTGCGAACCACAGCGCGTTTGCTGACTTTTTGACTGATGGAAATCCCGATCCGGGTTGCTCGCTGCGTCTGATTTGAGATCTCGGAGATCTGATCTTCCGGTTGAGGAGAACATCGTAATGCCCTCAGCGTTAAGTGAGAAGTCTTGCGATGCACTCCACGAGCGTAAACTGCTTTAAAGTCTTGGGGATGCCAGAGTCGGTTATCTTTGGGTAACATCGCACCAGAATCTCAAGAATACAGTGGGCTGTTCAGCCTTGTTTTGCTTGAGTTATTAAGTTTACACAGACAAACGAGCGCGTCCTTTTCTACGACGAGATCGAATCACCGATTGACCGTTTTTTGTTCGCATCCGGACTCTAAACCCCGATACTCTTTTTTTCTTGCGGTTCGTTCCCTTTAAGGTTTGTTGAGCCATTGTTCTTGATTTTTAGCTTTCCAAAAAAGTCCCAATCGCTAATCTTAGCACATTCAACTCGACTCAAAAAGACTTAGAGTTGGCGAGATTTCCCACAAACCCACAGACTCAACGAAGATAGAATAGAGTCAAGTTCTCCCAATCGACGTTAGTCAATACTCAATACCCAAGTTCCCACATAGCGTAGAAGGGGAACATCTCCGGGGGTGCGGATATTGGCATTAAAATGAAACATTCCCCCAAAAGTCGGATTTTTAACATTAGACATGACAATCTCCAACTTGTTACCGGCCGGAATCGGTTCAGTCGGGTAAATCTCGATAAAATTATTATCAGCATCCCAAACCACTTCTTCTAAGGGAACCGATTCGCCTTGAATCCGCACTTCAATCTTATCGGGGTCAAACTTGCCCTTGTAATACTCCGGATAAGTAATTGAGATCAGGGCAACCGCCAAATTCAGCTTATTGGCGGGAATTCTCAGTTTATACCGATCCCAACGACCTGCTTGACCGCTTTGCAGATAGAAGTTGAGCATATTCGCCTGTTCAGGCCCGCCAAACAAGGTAATTCCAGGTGTTCCTTGAGCAAAACTGAGGATCGGAAGGCTGCCAAGTAAGACACCAGTCAGTGCAAGACTTGAAAAAAAACGGCGCATACAGACTCCTTTAATTAAGTGAAATTTTATGAGAAAACCCTGAACTAGATAAAAACAAGTTAAAGATACGAAACGCTTTGTCAATATCCGATTTACGATGCAAGGAACGGAAGTTATTGTGACACAACTCAGAGGGTGGTGTCGAGTTGTGTCCATTGGAGGTTAATTTCACCCATTACGCAAATCGAACACAATAAGCTACAAAACCTGGCTAACTGTTTGCTAGAAAAACGGGTAACGGGTAACTGCGTAACTGTTAACTGAAAAACACATCTGCATAAGGAGAGTTTATGACATGAAGATAGCGATCGCAAAAGAAATTCAGGTAGATGAACGCCGTGTTGCCCTGGTGCCCGATGTAGCTGCTCGACTCGTCAAGCAAGGAATTGAAGTTTGGATTGAAGCCGGAGCAGGTGAACGGGCATTTTTCTCTGATGCTACCTACGAAGAAGTCGGGGTCAAAGTGATTGGCGATACGGCCACCCTATGGCGTGATGCCGATATTGTCCTCAAAGTGGGCAATTTTGAAGACCACGAAACTGAAAAACTGCGCGAAGGTAGCATTCTAATTGCCTTTTTAAATCCTTTGGGCAATCCAAGCTTAGTCCAAAAGCTGACTGACCGTAAGGTAACGGCTTTTAGCATGGAAATGATTCCTCGGACAAGTCGCGCCCAAAGTATGGATGCCTTGTCTTCTCAGGCAAACCTCGCGGGTTACAAGTCGGTTTTGATTGCCGCTGCTACTCTGCCGAAATATTTCCCGATGCTTACCACTGCGGCCGGTACCATTCGTCCGGCGAAAGTATTAGTCATGGGGGCGGGTGTTGCAGGTTTACAAGCCATTGCCACCGCTCGTCGTTTGGGTGCTGTTGTTGAGGCTTTTGACGTTCGTCCCGAAGTTAAGGAACAAGTCCAAAGCTTAGGCGCGAAGTTTGTTGATGTCACCCTCGAAGAAGACACTGTAGCCGAAGGCGGCTATGCCAAAGAACTCTCAGAAAAGGCTAAACAACATACTCGTGAAGTTCTCACCACTCATGTTGCTGCTTCTGATGTCGTAATTACAACCGCTCAAGTTCCGGGTAGGAAAGCCCCCGTGTTGGTGACAGAGGAGATGGTGACTCAAATGAAGCCGGGATCAGTTGTGGTGGATTTGGCGGCTTCTCAAGGCGGTAACTGTGAATGTACCGAAGCGGGAAAAGATGTGCTAAAACATGGGGTCACTATTGTCGGCCCGATTAACTTACCGTCTTCGATGCCTCTCCACGCCAGCGAAGTATACGCTAAGAACCTAAACGCTTTGTTGAAGCTAATGACCACCCCTGAAGGTGAACTCACGCTCAATTTTGAGGATGACATCATTGACGGGGCTTGTGTCACTCACAACGGTGAAATTCGCTCTCAACGAGTTAAAGATGCTCTTGGCGTTACGGTGACTCAGTAAGGAGGGAACAGGGAACAGGGAACAGGGAACAGGGAATAGGGAATAGGGAATAGGGAATAGGGAACAGGTCATGTGGCAAGAGGCAATCTTGCAAGAGGCAAGCTAGCAAGAGGCAATTCTAAACTCTTGACTTCTAAACTTCTGACTCCTGACCTCACGACCTCACGACCTCACGACCTCACGACCTCACGACCTCACGACCTCACGACTCCTGACACCCAACATTTGGGCTTTTCGCGCAACCACTAACCGCTAATTTCTAGAAAGATTATGACAGCAGAAACCCTAATTTCCGCATTATTTGTGTTTGTCCTGGCAACCTTTGCCGGGTTTGAAGTGATTACTAAAGTTCCACCGACACTGCACACACCCCTGATGTCGGGTGCAAATGCAATTTCCGGTATCGCCGTTTTAGGGGCGTTAATCATCGCCGGAGAACGGGATTGGAACGTGACTGTAATTTTAGGTTTAATCGCCGTTGTACTGGCAACAATTAACGTTGTCGGGGGTTTCTTGGTAACAGATCGAATGCTGCAAATGTTCAAGAAAAAGGAGGCTAAAGTATGAGCGAGTTTTTGCCAACAGGCATACAGTTAAGCTACTTGGTCGCTGTTACCCTATTTTTCTTCGGCTTGAAGAAGTTGGGTTCACCTGCAACCGCCCGTCGTGGAAATCTTTGGGCTGCGGTGGGGATGTTTATCGCCATTGTTGCAACTTTGCTCAATGAAGAAGTCCTCAACTATGAAATGATTTTTGTGGGGATTGTCATCGGATCAGTGATTGGTGCGATCACCGCCTATAAAGTTGAAATGACCGCAATGCCGGAACTGGTGGGTCTATTCAACGGTTTAGGGGGTGCTGCATCGGCGATGATTGCAGTTGGTGAATTTTGGCGGTTCTTGTCTGCTGCCCAAACGCCTCCTCTACCAACGACCATTACGGCTGTATTAGGGGTGTTAATTGGGGGTGTGACCTTTACAGGGTCTTTGATTGCTTTTGCCAAACTCAAAGGGATTATGAGCGGTTCTCCGATCACTTTCCCTTTGCAACAGCCCTTCAACATTGCATTATTGATCGCGTTTCTCGCGGGTAGTGTCTACATCTGTTTCTCCCCGTTCAATTTACCCGTATTTTTGGGTATTGTGGGCATTTCCCTCGTTTTAGGGGTATTGTTCGTGATTCCCATTGGTGGCGGCGATATGCCTGTTGTCATCTCTCTGTTGAACTCTTTCTCGGGTTTGGCGGCAAGTGCGGCGGGTTTTGTCGTGATGAATAACCTGCTGATTATTGCAGGGGCGTTGGTGGGTGCATCCGGTATTATCCTGACCATCATCATGTGTAAAGCCATGAACCGTCCGCTGACAAACGTTTTGTTTGCCGGATTTGGTACGGGTGAGACCAGTGCTACGGTTGCAGGTGGCGGTGGTACAACGGATAAGTCTGTTCGTACGATTGACCCCGAAGAAGGGGCGATGATGTTGGGTTATGCTCGTTCTGTGGTGATTGTTCCCGGTTACGGGATGGCGGTTGCTCAAGCCCAACATTCGGTTAAAGAATTGGTCGATATGTTAGAGGGTTTGGGTGTTGAGGTCAAGTATGCGATTCACCCTGTAGCGGGACGGATGCCCGGACACATGAACGTATTGTTGGCTGAGGCGAATGTTCCTTATCCTCAGTTGTACGATATGGATGACATTAACCCTCAGTTTGAACAGACGGATGTGGCGTTGGTGATTGGGGCGAATGATGTGGTTAACCCGGCTGCACGGGAAGACCAAAAAAGCCCTATCTTTGGAATGCCGATTCTAGAAGTTGATCGGGCAAAACACACTATTGTGATTAAGCGTAGTCTCAATACTGGTTTTGCAGGTGTGGATAATGGTCTATTCTACAAGGAAAAAACCATGATGCTTTTTGGCAGTGCTAAAGATGCGGTTGCCAAGTTGGTTTCTGAAGTGAAACAACTCTAGTTTATGGTTGAATTTAATCTAGCTGATCGACTACAGAAATATTAGCTAGGTCAGAAGCATCCCCTGTACTCAGGTTAAGTAGTAGTATGGGGGATTATTTATTTACTCTTTCGGAGTTTGATCTCAATTTTGAATTGAAGTTATCTTTAGACTGACCACAGAGATAAGTCGATAGAATCGGAGAGGTTTGGGGCGTTTTTAATAATATTATATTGAACTAAACGCTTTGTCATGCTTTGCCAACGTTCGGGTGAAATTAAGCCCAAGGGTTGATCTAAACTTTCTCCCGAAGTAATATAGTTTGAAATTAATTTTAAAGACTGAGTTTGGTAGTCTAAATTGTTATATTTACTTTTCGGGTTAACATAATTCTCGACAACGATTTTCGCCGCACGGGGAATATTATCTAGGGCGATTTTCCAGCCTTGAAAGGTTGCTTTGAGAAACGCTTTTACCTGTTCTGGTTGGGTTTCTAACAAAAAAGAATGAGCAAAAATTGTCTGAACGTAAGCATCATAACCATAATCACTCAAACGAATAACTGTGGGTTCAATTCCAGTTTGATAAGCAAAGCCTATCGGTTCATCGACGAGATAACATTGGATTGCATCGACTTCTCCCGTTAACAATTTATCGTATTTTTCATCATAGGAAATATCAATAACTTCAATCTCGTCTGACGAAAGTTGACTGAACCCCATCACTAAGTCCATAACTTTTTGAGTATCCCCATGAATACCCACTTTTCTCCCCACTAAATCATGCAAAGATGTAATATTATTACCGGGCATTGACATCAAACCCAAAGGCGAAGTTTGAAACATGGTGGCAATGGCTTTGATGGGTTTTCCGGCAGCTTGGGCGGCTAAAATTACATCTTGTTCAGCACACCCTAAAACAGTTGGATTTTCGGCAACAACATCTAAGATATCAAGACCAAAATCCCAGGGTTGAATGTTGATTTTCAATCCCTCTTTTTGGTAAAGTTGATAATAATCTGCAAGTAACACTCCTGCAAATTGAACGTTATATTTCCAATCTAACTGTAGGGTAAATGAATGTAGAGAGGTTGGATTGAGTGTTTCTAAAACCTGAGCAGGTTGAGAATCTTCTCCAAACCCTCCCAACAGTAAAAGTGTACTCAAATAACTTGATTTTTTGAGAAAATCTCGACGACTATTGAACACAATAAAACGATAAAAAGAGTAGAGAACTAAACATTAATGTTGAGGATGAATTGAGCGACCCAATAACCCCGTCATCAGGCGTAACGCTAAATACCGCAACGGTTTAACCTTCTGCAAACTCCATAATCCCCACCGACGAATCGTAACTTTTGGTCGCCAATTCCCAGAAAACATTCGATCTAGAAAATCAGTGAATCCTAAAATTACTAAATTTTCGGTTTGACGCCAACCTTCATATCGTTTGAGAACGCGAAGCTGTCCAATATCCTCACCGTTTTGAGCCGCTTGACGGAGAACTTGAGCCAACGCCCCAGCATCCCGAACGCCCATATTTAAGCCCTGGCCACCAACCGGATGACAACAATGGG
>JGI12048J13642_10009708_pt1 | contig 11102 bp, 9 predicted proteins | sample ElkSlonscriptome_16_FD_13642 | JGI IMG/M metagenome (IMG submission 13642) | reverse complement strand
CCCCCCCAGTCCCCGACGGCCCCGCCCCGCCCATCGTCCCACACCGCGTCTTGCCCCCTCCCCTCCTTCTCCCTCGACCCCTCAATCCTTATTCACCACTTCCCGCTTCTTCCGCTTCTTCTCCGCTGCCGACTCCAGGCTGTCGCGCAGATCGTCCGGCAGATACAGAATCGCGTCAGACACCGGGCACGTCACCACGCTCGTCCGCGACAGCAGCTTGTTCACCGCTTCGATCGGCAGCACCGTGTTCGACACCTCGCACGTGTACTCCATGTTCCGCCGATCCTGCTCGATCACCGGCGACATCACCTGATCGATCCCGAAAATTAAACGCTCCTTGTACATCTCGAGCGCATACCCCGGCACCTCCGCCGCCGCCTTCTCCCGCTCCTCTTCCAACTCCGTGAGACGGTCCTTGATCTCCGCTTCCCGCTCCTCGCGGTCTTTCGCGGCCACCGTCCGGATCTTCTCCACCTCCACCCGCTCCGTCTCCGCCTCCGCCAGCGCCGACTTCACCTCGTCCAACGACGACATCGACGCCAGCGCCCGCTCCTCCGCCGCGTTCTTCTCGCCCTTCAGATTGTTGATCTCGACCAGCACCGCCGAGTGTTCCTTACTCGTCGTCGCTTTGTTCATCCGATCGCGCAGCTTCTCGATGCGCTCGTTCAGCCCCTGCGACTCCGTCTCGTCGTTGTGCGCCGTCGCCTCGAGCTGGCGCGCCTGCGAACGCAGCGACTCCACACGCCGGTCGATCTCCGACAGCTTGTGATCCTGCGCCCTCAGATATCGCTCGGCCCCGTTCAGGCGGCTCTTGAGCCCTTCAAGTTGCTGGTCGATTCGGTACAGCCGGAGGAGCTTGGCGGTATCGCCCATTCGCGTCTCCCATTTCGCTCGTCAAAGTCTACTCGCCACAGTCTAGCATCCGCCCCGCCCGGCCGACCAACACATCATCCCGATCTCGCGACGATCCGTCCCAGCCGCCACCGTTCGGACCACGAACACGCAGCGATCGCCGTCGCCCAACGACCGCCACCCGCTTCCCAATTCCGCACACGGCCGCCCGCTCCCGTCCACCTCCCACGGCCCTCCGTCCAACTCCCCGCCTCCCCCTTCAACCCCCTTTCAACCCCCTTTCAACCCCCTTTCAACCCCCCTGGCTCTCGCGCCTCGGCCGGACCAACCCCCCAACCCGTCAACCGTCGCCTTCCCTATCCAGCTTGATCCGAAGGTCCACCGCCAGACCCTCCGGGCGGTAATCGAACGTCGCCCGCCCGCGAAGCTCCGCCCGCGCCAGCCCGTCGATCAACTCCGTCCCCGTCCCCGGCGTCGGCGCCTCGTCCACCGCCGGACCGCCCGATTCCTCCAGCCGCAGCGACACCGCCGTTCCATCCTCGCCCGACACGATCCATTCCAACGAAACCCGCCCCTCGGGCGACGACAACGCCCCGTACTTCAACGAGTTGTTCAGCAACTCCGCCAGCACGATCGCCACCGCCGTGATCTGCCGCGGCGGCACGCGCACCGCCGGCCCCGCCAACACCAACTGATCCTCCCCAGACGCCGACGCCGACGCCGCCACCCCCACGATCTCCCGCAGATCGATCGCTTCGTAATGCGATCTCGACAGCAGATCGTGCACACGCGTCACCGCCTCGATCCGTCGCCGAATCGCGCCCGCGAACGACTCCACCGACGCCGCCCGCTCCGCCGTCATCTCCACCAACGCCATCAGCGACGACAAGTTGTTCCGCACCCGATGATCCAGCTCGCGGAACAGCAGCGTCTGCATCATCGTCTGCTCCCGCAGCCGACGCTCCGTCTCTTTCTGCCCCGTGATCTCCTGGAACGAGCCGAACACCCGCGTCACCGCGCCCGACTCGTCACGCTCGGCGATCCCCAACGCCCGCACCCAGATGTCCTTGCCCTGCATCGTCCGCAAACGCGCCTCGAAGTCCAGCGGCTCCCCGTGCGTCAACAGCCGATCGACCTGCCGACGCACCAGCGGCCGGTACTCCGCGTGATAAAAGCTGATCACCGTCTCGATGTCGAACTTCGCCGACAGCGGCATCCCGAAAATCCGCTTCGTCTGCTCAGAAAGCAGCGGGTCCGGGTTCGGCGGGTCGAACTCCCACGCGCCGATCCCCGCCATCTGCTCCGTCGCGCTCAGCAGATTCTCATACCGACGGTGCGTCCGCTCCGCCGATTCACGCTCCGTCACGTCGATGCACACGCCGATCATCCGCGACGAACGCCCGTCCCGCGTCGAGTGCAGCCGACCGCTCGCGGAAATATGCCGCACCACGTCCCGCGGCATGTCCACGCCCGCCGCCGACCGACGCACAATCCGGTAGTCCGCCGCGAAATCCTCCCCCGTGCTCAACGACGATTCCACCGCCGCCCGCACCCGCGCACGATCCTCCGGGTGCACCAGCGCTTCGAAGTCCTCGTAGCGACCGCTAAACTCTTCCCGCGTCAGCCCGAACAGCTCGAACATCTGCTCGTTCCAGCTCAACTGGTCGTCACGCGTGTCCCAGTCCCACACCCCCAGCGTCGCGCACTCGATCGCCAGGTCCAGCCGATGTTTCGCCGCAACCAGGTCCTCGTCCGGCGAATGCCGAAACGTGTACTCCCGATTCGAGTTTGGCAGCAGCGTGTCAGCCATACGCGCGGGTCCGTCCTCTACAGCGATTGATGAACCCACGAAGACGCTCCAGAACGCACGATCCCGGTCTCTGTGGGGCTCTCAATTACATGACTCCCCTAGTTTGCCACAGTAAAATCGTGGTAGCAAGCCCCTCCGCCCCCATTTTCTTGGGCATCTCCGCCACGCCGCCGCCCGCAGCCCCCAACCCAAGCCGCCTCACCCCCACGCCCACCCCCACGCCCACCCCCATACGCACGCCCGCTCCTCTCACATTCACCCAACCCGGGCCCCGCCCCCCGTTCAGCCCCCGTACCCGGTCTCACCGGCGCCCCGCCGCGCCAGCTCCGCCGCCGCCTCTTCGCTCAGCCAATCGTCCGCCACCTCCGCCACCTGCGCGAACAGCGACGAAATCGTCTTCAGCGGCACGCCACGCGTCGGCTGATCGTTCAGCACCATCGCGAACACCACGCTCTTGCCCGTCTCGTCGTCCACCAGATACCCCGACATCGCGTGCACCCCGTTCAGGAACCCCGACTTCGCGTGCAGCGAGTTCGCGAAACCCGCCCGCCCCAGACGACGCACCCCCGCCGTACCCGCCCCCGCCGTCGCCAGCGATTCACGGTACGCCGGCCACAGCTCCTCCTCGTTCTCGATCGCCGTCAGCCACTCCGCGATCGCCATCGGCGTCACTCGGTTCGCACGGCTCATCCCGCTCCCGTCCGCCACCACCACCGACCCTACACCCGCCCGGTCAAGCCGCTCCTGAATCATCATCTGCATCACCGCCGAACCCTGACCCCAGCTCCCGGGCGCCCCCGTCACCTCGTGCGCCACACGCTTAATCAACGCCTCCGCGTACAGGTTGTACGAATCCTGATTGCAACGCCGCAGCACCGTCCGCATCGGCGTACGCACCACATGGATCGCTCGCGAGCCCGCGAACTCCTCCGTCCGCTCCGCCTTCCGCGGCGGCGCCGTCGACACCCCCGCCTCCCGCAACTCCTTCCGGAAGTACTCGCCGAACACCATCGCCCCGTCCGTGATCGCGACCTCGATCGGCTGGCTGCTCCGACGAACGTCCGCAAACAGCGTCAGATTGTTCGTCCCAAGCTCCCGCGCCGCCCACGCGTTGTGCGCCCCACGCGTCACCGTCCGCGCACGGTTCCGCACACGCACGCCCGGCGCGTCCGGCTCGAGCTCCACCACCGGCGGCTCGCCGGCGCCCGCCGGCTTCGTGTGCAGATGCACCAGGTTCCCGTGAAAGTTCAGACCCGACACCTCCGCGCAATACCACTTGTTCAACGCATCCCGAGGCCAATCCTCGTGGACCCACTCGTCGTCGAACGCTCGTGCGTCCAACACGATCTCCCCAAACTCCCGCAAACCCGTCGCCTTCACCGCCTCCACCCACACCCCCACCAAATCCTCCACCGACAGGTCCATCTCCTTCAACAGCTCCGGCTCGCCGAACCCCGGATCGCCCGAACCCGTCACCAACAAATTCGGCAGGTCCCCCTCGCCCGCCCCCGGCACCACGCTCAACACCGTCTCGAACGCGAAATCCTCGCCCAGCACCGCCAGCGCCACCCCGCTCGTGAACAGCTTCATGTTGCTCGCCGGGATGAACGACTCGTCCTCATTGAACTCCGCCAGCGGCTCGCCCGTCGACGGGTCCATCAACACGATCCCCACCCGGCTCGTCCGCAAATCATGGTTGAACACCGCCCGCCGCACGTCCGCGTCAAGCTCGCCCGGCAACTGCGCCGCCGCCCCCGCCGCCGACCACAACCCCACCACGACCGCCAGCGCCGCCGCACCGACCCACGCCCGACCCCGCCGCCCGACACGTTCCGTTCGTTCAATCACATCACCCACGGCGCCGACTCCTTCCGACCCCTCACCTCGACCCCACACTCCGCCCCCTCCCTCGCCGCCGTCCAGCCCGGGCGCGACCATGCCGCCCGCCGACCGCACGACGACCTCCGCAAGACAACCGCTACGCCAGGCCGATCCTTCGCCCACGACGCAACGCCCCCCCAACCCACCCCCTCGGCTCCCCCCCGTTCCGATTCTCGAAACACCGCCGACCGCCCACAGTATCGGCGACCCGCCCACCACCTCAACAACCTCCGACCCCGCCGACCCGCCACCACGCTCGCACCCCCCACACGCCCCCGCATGCCCCCCCACGCCGCCCGACCAATGCATCTTCCTCACCCACACCCACCCTTACCCCCCACCTCCGTCCCCCTCCGGCACCCCAATATCCTCGTCCCACAACTCGGGATGCTCCGCGATGAACCGCCGCATCAACGCTGCGCACCGCCCATCGTTCGCGTGCACCAGCTCCACCCCGCGCGACGCCAACAATTCCTCGTCCCCGACGAACGTCTCCCGCTCCCCGATCACGATCCGCGGGATCCGGTGCAGCAACGCCGCCCCGCAGCACATCACGCACGGGCTCAGCGTCGTCGCCAGCGTCAGCCGATGCCAATCACGCCGCCGACCCGCGTTCCGCAGGCACACCGTCTCCGCGTGCGCCGTCGAGTCGCCCGTCTGCACGCGCAGGTTGTGACCCAGCGCCACCACCGTCCCGTCCGCCGCCCCCAGCGCCGCTCCGATCGGGATCCCACCTTCCCGCCCCGACTTCACCGCCTGTGCATACGCCGCCTCCAGCAACCGCCGATCCGCCCCCCCCACCTCTCCCATTCCCATCGAGTCACCCAACACCCCGCCGCGCGACCCCCCGCCCATCCCACCGTCGTCGTCAACGCCGCGCTTCGCTCCGTTCATCCCGCGATCATCCCGCCCCTTCGCCACGGTTTCAACCGGCGGCTCCCGCCGCCCTCGCGAACCGACGCAGAGTGACCTCTGCCGACGACTCACCCGACCTCGGTATTATCTCAACCATGTCCTCAAGCAAACACAAAATCGTCGTGTTCAATACCGGATGGATGACCAAGTATCGGGGGACCACTACACACGATCGGGTGATCGGAGGCGGCAGTTACGTGGACGAACACGGTGAGGGACACGAACAATGGAACTTCCTCCCAACAAAAGGCCGCTGCTTTGGCTATGTCCGGACCATCAATGGCGGTGATCTCAAGCTTGAGCGACTCGGGGGACATCCGCGTGCCAAGTCTGTGGACAACATCACGGTTGTCTTCACGGCGACCCGGCCGAAGCCCACGAGGAAACGGGTGGTCGTGGGCTGGTATCGCAACGCGAGCGTCTGGCGGAAAGAGCAATGGATGCCTCGACCAAATCGGAGCAAGGAATCTCCGTGGCGGGCCGTAGCGGACGAACAAAACTGCCGATTGCTCGGTCTCGGTGAGCGTGTGTTCGAGATGCCGCCCGTACGAGGCGCCAAAGTGAAGGCGGGTCGCGGCGTCCGCTACTATGACGAGCCGGTGCCGGAAGCCGCCGACTTCGTCGAGGAACTTCGGGCATACATCGATGAACGAGAGACGGCGCCACCCCCGAAACAGAACGACAAACGCTCCCGGAGCGCCGGACGCCAAAGTGACCCCGAACGGCGCATCCTTGTTGAAAAAGCCGCTGTGAACCGGGTTCGCCAGCATTACGAACGAATGGGTTACCGTTGCACGTCGGTCGAGAAGGACAACGTGGGCTGGGACCTTGAATTCGACCGCGACACGTCTCGTCTCCGCGACACGCCTCTTCTCTTGGTCGAAGTCAAAGGCTGCTCCGGTGACGCCGCTGTCGTCGAGCTAACGCCTAACGAGTTCAAGGCGATGCAGTCCAAAGAACATCGCGACCGCTATCGACTCGCCATCGTCACCAACGCACTCGGAGAGCCGCCCAACCAGCAGTTACGCATCCTGGCGTACCGACACGAGATCGACGGATGGTTTGACGATACCGGCCAACGCGCGGAGATCGAATCGCTTGAGGGCGCGCGCGTCTCTTGCCCTTGACGAACGACTCCAATCACCCCCGCCCCCGAATAAATCGCCCGCAGAGCACCCGCGGTCGCCGCCCGCGACTCACCCACACCCAGGCCGCCACGCTCCCGCACCGGAGGCAGAAGCGTCTCGGACGTTTCACGCCCCCCGTGCCTGCGCCCTCACGCCCTCACCTTCCCCACCCCATGCAGCCCCGCCCCCCGCGTGTGCTGCAACATCCGGTCGAGCGCCGTCACCGCCCACTTCTTCGCCTCCGGGTGCACCGACACCTGGTTGATCACGTTCCCCTCCGCCAAGTGATCCAGCACCCACAACAAGTGCGGCTCATCAATCCGGTACATCGTCGTGCACAGGCACTGACAGTCCGACAAAATCCGCACGTGCACGCCCCGCTCCGCAGCCGCCTTCGACAGCCGCTTCACCAGGTTGTGCTCCGTCCCCACCGCCCACTTCGACCCCGGCGCCGCCTCCTCGATCGTCCGGATGATGAACTCCGTCGAACCCGACAGGTCCGCCTTGTCCACCACCTCCTTCGCGCACTCCGGATGCACCAGAATCCGCATCTCCGGGTCCGCCTGCCGGAGCTGATCCGCGTGTTCGGGCCTGAACAACTTGTGCACCGAGCAGTGCCCCGCCCACAGAATCACCTTCGCCGACGCCAACTGTTCCGCGCTCGCTCCGCCGTACTCCTGCCCCCGGTTCGCCAGCTTCGGGTCGTACACGCACGTCTCGCTCGCCACGTCGAACCCGTGCTGCGCCGCCGTGTTCCGCCCGAGGTGCTGGTCCGGCAGAAACAGGATCACCACGTCCTCATCCGCCCCCGCCTCCTCCTCGCCCCCGTTCATCGCCCACTCGAACACCAAATCCGCGTTCGACGACGTGCAGCAGGCGCCGCCCCGCATCCCGACGAACGCCTTCACCGCCGCCGTCGAGTTCACGTACGTGATCGGCACGATCCGCGTCCGCCGCCCCGTCGCCGCCTCCCGCTCCGCGTAGAACGCCGTCAACCGCTCCCACGCCTCCACCGCGTCCTCATAGTCCGCCATGTCCGCCATCGAACACCCCGCCGACAGGTCCGGCAGGATCACCGCCGTCCCCTCCGGCGCCAACAAGTCCGCGCTCTCCGCCATGAAATGCACGCCGCAGAACACCACGTACGCCGCCCCCTGCGCCGCCACCTGCTCCGCCGCCAACTGGCTCAGCTTCAGCGAATCCCCCGTGTAATCCGCATGCCGGATCACCTCGTCCACCTGATAGTGATGCCCCAAGATGATCAGCCGCTCCCCAAGCTCCGCCCGCCGCGCAGCAATACCCCGCGCCAGCTCCGCCGACGACATCGCCGTATACCGCTCCGGAATGGATGGCTGCCAGAGTTGGATCACGCTCGCTCCGCAAGGAACCAAAGCACGATGATAGCCGTGCGGCCGATATTGTTCGATCTCGCTCGCTCAGGCCCAATGGACGCCCCGAGACGCGAACCGCTTCCCCGCTATAGACGCCAGCCGCTCAGCCTTTTGCCTTCCGCTTGACGGCCGACTCGCTGGCCACCCGTTTTTTCGACGACGGGGCGGACGCTGTAACGATCTTCGAGCCACCGCGCCCATGCACCTTGACCATCGTCAGTTCCCGCGGGAACACGAGACCGGCTGGCTCGCGTGAAATGGCCGCCTTCCTCAACACACGGCGCGCCGCGATGCGGCTCCGCATCGTCGTGCGGCCCTGTCCCCGCGTCGCCTCCAACACTCGTTGCTGTTCGCGTGCCATTTTCACGTTCCTTTTCTTCGACACTCTAGCCTGTCACTTGACCCGGAGGTGCCACAACGCTGCGAGATGACCCGCAAACCGGTCTCGGAGACCACCGAGTACTACAGCCAAATCGTCGTTCGACAAATCGACAGGCTGCTCACAGTCCATGCACAAGACCGCGTCAGGCTCGCGTTGGTCCGAAAACGCGAAGGGGATCGCGAGAATCGCCCTCGGCTTGTTTCCCCACATCTCAATGTCGCGTTCTGTTAACCCCATGACCCTTACACCACTAAGGTAAACCGTGCGCGAGTTCTCATAATCCGGCAGATTGTTAATGAAATACGGCTCATTATGCCTGTAGGCAAATGCAACCGGCCCTCCTCGCCCTTGACGCAGTGAATAACTAGTCTTGCTGGGAGTCGTTCGGTCCCCGTCGAAATGATATCTGTAAGGCGTACAGATCAGCGACTTCCGCTTGACGGGTGCTGCTTTCGCAGGCGGAGCGAAGATGGAAATCCGAATCGACAACGACGTCTGTAAATCCCTCAGCCATCGATCAACCGCGTCCACCGGCGAGGTCCACTCCGCGATGCTCAGTACAAAGTCTTGCTCCACTTCGCTGAGCGCATGCTTAATTTCAAAGTTGACCTGCTCGATAAAGCTAACCTTCGATGGCGGTCGCACTCTTCTCTTTTTTCGCTGATGCAGTATTCGAATTGCTTGCTCCGCCCCGTGCTTTACCCAAACCTGGATCGGCTCTGATCCAATTTTAGGATAAAACTTATATCCCATTTGGTCGCCAGCATTCCTATACCATTCTTGGACGAACTCTTCCGACACAACAATCATCCCGCCGTCGCCAAGCGACGAGAGTCGAGCGCAATCATTGCACCCCGTGCCAATCGACATCCGGATCTCGTCGGGCACCACGTCGTTGGGCTGTTCATCGAATTCCTTGAACGATCCGCAGTGGAGCCCGACCCGCAGCTTGGCGGAAGGCCCCTCCGGCTCCTTCGACGACATTCGTTGAATCAATTCCTCAGCGAACTCCACTACCGAACGAAAGGTCTTGCTCCCTTCCGTTCTCGTAGTCAGCAGCAAACCGTCTCCCGTGGAGTTGAACGACGCCCGATCTCCCAATTCGTTCACTACTCGGTGCGAACGCGTGATCGACCACAGACGTTTGACGAGAGCATACTGGACGTCGATGCTCTGCAACGAGAAGTCGACGATGTCGCAAATCAGAATGACCCCGGCAGACTGGTGAGTGACGTCTTTGTGGGGATCTTGGTCTGCCACTATTCGCTCCTCACGATGCTGCGTTCCCGAAGAGTATATCGATTTCAACTCGCGATGCAACAACACTCGATCGTGCCATCGATAACCGCCTACCACGCACTGGCTCTAACTGGTCAGCGCTGGCGTCGTCCCTCACCCAAACCAACACACATGCCAACTCTTCTTCCCCCGCCTCAAGCACATCACCCGCCCGTGCAGCAAATCGTCCACGCCGAGCCGCCGATCCGCGTCGATCTTCTCGCCGTTCACCGAGATCGCTCCAGCCGCCAGGTGCTTCCTCGCCTCGCTCTTTGACGACGCCAGCGACGTCTGCGCCACCAGCTCGATCGGGTCTCCGACTCCCCCCGGATCCGCGCCGCCGCTCCCGCCCTCGGCCGCCAGCATCGACTTCGCGTGCTCCGTCGCCGGCACAGCCGCGAACACCTCCTCCAACGTCTCCATGTCCAGCGCCCGCACCTCGCCCGAAAACAGCGCCTTCGCCGCCTCCTCCGCCCGCCGCATCGCCTCCGCCCCGTGCAAGAGCGCTGTCGCCTCCCGCGCCAGCCGCCGCTGCGCCTCCCTCCGCTGCGGCGCCTCCGCGTGCGACGACTCCAACGCCCGAATCTCCTCCAGCGGCGCCTCCGTAAAGATACGTAAGAACCGACCCACGTCCGCGTCCGACGCGTTCAGCCAGAACTGGTAATACCCGTACGGACTCGTCCCCGCCTTACCCGACGGCCGCCTGTGCGACAACCACACCGCCCCCGACTCCGTCTTCCCAAACTTCGTCCCGTCCGCCTTCGTCACCAGCGGCGTCGTCAGACCGAACGCTTGATGTGAACGTTCCCACGCACCAATTCGGCGCGCACCCCGCACCTCGCCCGTCTCCTGATCGAAGTTGTGCAGCCGCCGGACGAGGTCGCACCCGCTAACGATGTTCCCCCACTGGTCCGCCCCCGCCGTTTGAAGCGATACGCCCTCTGTGTCCCAAAGGTACCAGAAGTCCCACGCCTGCAGCAACATATAGCTAAACTCGGTATAGCTAATCCCCTGCTCCCGCTCCAACCTATTCTTCACCGAGTCCCGCGCGATCATCTGGTTCACGCTGAAGTGCTTGCCCACCTCACGCAGCCACGTGTACACGTCCATCTGCCGAAACCACGCATCGTTGTTCACGATCCGGGCCGCGTTCCCGTTCCGCGCTAACGACACACGCTCCCCGCCCCCATCACCACCACCATCCGCCCCCGCGCTCGCCCCCTCACCAAAGTCCAGCAACCGCTCGAAAATCGGCCGCTGCGCCGCGATGTTCGCCTCCACCTCCTCCCGGCTCCGCAGCCCGCGTTCCGCCTCTTTGCCCGACGGATCGCCGATCAGCCCCGTCGCCCCGCCCTGCAACACGATCGGCGTGTGCCCCGCCCGCTGGAAACGCCGCATCAACATGATCGGCACCAGGTTCCCGATCGTCAGCGAATCCGCCGTCGGATCGAACCCGTTGTACAACC
>JGI12048J13642_10046755_pt1 | contig 11103 bp, 9 predicted proteins | sample ElkSlonscriptome_16_FD_13642 | JGI IMG/M metagenome (IMG submission 13642) | reverse complement strand
TCGGAATGGCGGGCGGCACGTACGAGTCGAGCACCGTCTCGCCGGAGAGATCGACGTCCCGGCCACTGGCAGGCATGCGGACCGATGACGGCTCGGCCTGCGCATCGGCGGACGTAGCCTCCTCGGGCGGCTCCCAAGTTCGCCCCCCCTGCGGGAAGGTGACCCCGAACTTTCGCGTGAGCTGCTCGAGCTCCTGCGCCATGGCCGACGCGGTGGGGAAGCGGTGGTCGGGGTCCTTGTCGAGGGCCCTCATGACCACGATGTCGACCACGTCGGGGAGGGACGCCTGGAGCGAGCTCGGGGGAGCCGGCTCGTCGAGCATCACCTTCTTGGCGAGCTGAGCCAGGGTATCGACGACGAAGGGCGGACGCCCGGTGAGGCATTCGTAGAGGATGACGCCGAGCGAGTAGACGTCGGCGCGCCCGTCGACGTCGTGGCCATCGGCGAACTGCTCGGGTGACATGTAGTAGGGCGTGCCGAGCAGCGCACCGTCCTGCGTAGCGCGTGAGGTGTTGAGAGCGTCTTCAAACTTGCTGATCCCGAAGTCGAGGAGCTTGACGAACGGCTGGCCGTTCTTCTCCACCACGAGAAGATTCTCCGGCTTGAGATCGCGATGGATGATGCCCGCGTCGTGGGCCGCCTGGATGCCGCGACAGGCTTGGGCGACCAGGTCCGCCGCCACCGGGACCGGCAGGGTGTGTTCCTGCGACAACCACTCCTCGAGCGACCGACCCTCGAGGAGCTCCATGAGCACGTAGGGCTCGCCCGTCGAGAGGAAGCCCGCGTCGTAGGTCTCACAGATGTGGGGATGATCGATGCGCCCCGCCGCCGAGGCCTCCCGGAGAAAGCGACCAACGACCTCTTCGTGCTCGCGCCATTCGGCGTGTAGGAGTTTTAGGGCGCGCGTATGCTGGGTCAGCTCGTGGCGGACGGCGTAGACCTCGCCCATGCCGCCGCGGCCGAGGCGTCGCAGGATGCGGAACTTGTCGTCGAGGACGGTCCCCGCTGCGATTGGCTCCTCACCCACGTCCCCACCTTAGCAGGGTACTGACGCGTCGCCTCGCTCACGGACATCACGTGGAACCGCGCCGGTTCTGCAGTGCCAGCCCGCGCTTCACCACCCGCGTCACGGCCTCGGTGACTCCGTAGTCCTCGAGTCGCGCAATCGGCACGAGGGCCACCTCGGCTGCGTCGTCCCCCGCCCGCAGCTCCCCGCCGATCTCGCGACAAAGGTGGTCGAGCACGACGTAGTGCCGCTCACCGAGCAGCTCGACGACCTCGACGAGCGGACCTACCTCCACGTGGAGCCCTGTCTCCTCGCGCAGCTCGCGGGTCAGCGCCGCTTCGAGCCGCTCCCCCACCTCGACGCGCCCACCCGGCAGAGACCACTGTCCCTGCAGGGGGGGCTGGCCACGACGCACGAGCACGACGGCGGGCTCCGGCTCGGTCGAGACGATCACGCCCCCCACCGCAAGACGGGGCCCCTCGCTCATGCGCGGTGTTGCTTGGCCCCTCGGGAGAGGTGCTTGATCGCGTCGGTGAGTCCCTGGAGTGTGAGCGGAAACATCTCGTAGATGCGCTGTAGCTCCTGCACGGTACCGTACCAGTAGCGGGGCGGATCCGGGTTGAGCCAGGCCGAGCGGCGAAAGTGGTCGTCGAGCATGGCGAACCAGCGGTAGGCCGTAATGACCTCGGCCTTCTCGTGGTGCGAAGCCTGGTACCAGGGGCCGTCGGTGTGCAGCTCCCCGGGGTGCATGGCCGCGTCGCCCACCACGATGAGCTGGTAGCGATCGCCGTCGTGATCTCGCATCAGCTCCGACAAATTGATCGGATCGCGAAAGCGCTCGGTCTCGAAGACCTTCCCGTAGACCGCGTTGTGGAAGTAGTAGGTCTTGAGCTCGCGAAAGTTCGTCGCCTTCTTGGCCGCGCTGAACAGCTCGCTCACCACCTTGACGTGGGGATCCATCGAGCCCCCCACATCCATCATGAGGATGACCCGCACGTTGGGTCGCCTCGGGGGCCGCGTCACGATCTCGAGCTCGCCTGCGTTGCGGGCGGTGGCGTCGATGGTCGCTTCGATGTCGAGCTCTTCCTCGAGGCCCTCTCGCACGTAGCTGCGGAGCTTCCGCAGGGCGACCACCATCTGTCTTACGTCGAGCACGAGGTCGTTGCGATAGGGCCGGTACTTGCGTGCGTCGGCCACGCCGATCGCGCTACGTCCGCCGCCGCCGCCCACGCGGATGCCCGCGGGGTTGTGGCCCCCGGTGCCGAAGGGGCTCGTGCCGCCGCTCCCGATCCAGCGATTGCCCCCTTGATGGCGATCCTTCTGCTCGGCGAGGCGTTGCGCGAAGAGCTCACGCAGTTGCTCGAGATCGAGCGCCTCGAGCGCGGCTTTCTCCTCGTCGGACAGCATGAGCAGCTTCGCCGGATCCTTCAGCCACTCGAGCATCTGCTCGGTCACCACGAAGGCGGTCTTCTCGATGCCGCGAAAATAGGCCCCGAACGCCTCGTCGAAGGCGTCGAGCTCGGTCTCGCTGTGCACCAGGACCGCCCTCGCCACGTAGTAGAATCCATCGAGCGAGCTCTGATGCACGCCCGCCGTGAGTGCCTCGGCGAGGGCATTGAGCTCCATCGGCCCCACCTTCAGCTTTCGCTTGCGGAGCTCGTAGACGAACGGGACGAGCATGTCACTCACGCCGGCCAGGCTAGCAGACGTCGGCCACTCGGTCGCGGCCGGCGACGGGGGCCGGCGCCCGCCCCGCCCCTTGTCGGCGGGGCCAAAATGCCCAAGACTCGCGGCCGCGAACATGGCCATCACATCTCTGTCTTGTCCCGCTCCCATCCGGCGCCTCTTCCACGCCACCAAGACCGACTACGAGCTCCTCGAGCAAGCCATCGCGGCCCATGAGGCCGGCGATGCACGGACCGCGCTCAGCCTCAGTCTGCGCCACCTCTTCACCGACCTCGAGCTCGGGGACCCCTTCGAAGGCCCCGTCAGCTTCGTTCAGGGCTCGTCGCGGGTCACGCTTCGCGTGGAGGGAGACGACGTGGAGGTGAAGGTACCCCTCGTCCAGCTGACCGACGATAGCGTGACCACCGCGGCCCTCCGCTTCCTGCTGTCACGTGTGGCTGGCTCGGGACAGCTCTACCAGCCCCAGCTCGAAGGTGACGCCGTCTACCTCGTCTACCGCGACCGGCTCAAGCGCCTGCACCCGTACAAGGTGAAGGAGGTGCTGCGACAGATGCCGTTCGACGCCGACCGCTACGACGATTGGATGGTCGCGGAGTTCAAGTGCGCCTCGCTCGATCGCGAGCCACTCGAGGCCCTGAGCGACGACGAGCGAACGGCCGCTCAGTCCGTGTGGGAGGTCCACTGGCGCGAGGTCGAGGAGCTGTTCAAGGAAGCCCAGCGGAGACGCAGCATGTGGTTCCTCAACGAGCTGACCGCCTTTGCCATCTATCGAATCCGGCATGCCCTGCCCATCACGGGCTACGTCTGGTGCCGTATCGACGACGCGGGCGACACCTTCAACGACACCCAGATCGACCCCAGCCAGCGTGAAGCCGCCCTCATCAAGTGCATTCGCGAGATGCGCAACCTCAGCTCCGAGGACCTCGACGGCAGCCTCGGTCATGGCCGCTACGCTCTGTCGCCTTTCGCTGAAGGCACCGTCGACGTACTCGAGAACCACATCGGAGATGGCCCATACCTCGACACGGTGACGCGGCTCCACAACGGCGGCCGCTACATGGAGGCGGCGCTCGCGCTGGTTGGGACCTATCACTTTCTCCTGGGGCGTTTTAGCTGGCCCCCGGAGCTCGAGCGGCGGCTCCTCGAGGGTTTGGCGCGGGTGAGCGACAAGCCGTGGCGAGAGGCCTCTTCCACGCTGCTGCACCATCGCCACGCGGTGCTGGACGATGGGGAAGACGAAGAAGAAGAGGCGGCCGAGGAGCAAGGAGAAGACCGATGAGCGAGATAGACATCGAGTCGTGGGGCGTTTTTCAGATCTTTACCGGGGGCGGGACCGGCACCAGCTTCCTCATCGACGATCGTCACCTCCTGACCAACTGCCACGTGGTCGCGCCCTATCCGAAGGTAGCGGTCGAGATGCGGGACAAGCGCCGGGTGGTCGGGGACGTCCGCCGCATCAACCCCCAGCGTGATCTCGCCATCGTCGAGCTCGAGGCCCCCCTCGAGGACTTCGAAGTCTTCGTGCTCTCGGAGGAAGGTCAGCTTCGCGCCAAGCAGCCGGTCAGCATTCTCGGCTTCCCGGTGGGGCTACCGCTTTCGCTGACGGAAGGCGTGGTCTCGCATCCACGCCAGCTGCTGGGAGACCAGCACTATCTGCAGACCGACGCGGCCATCAACCCCGGCAACTCCGGCGGGCCCATCCTCGATGATGGCCATCAGGTCGTCGGTGTCACCACCTGCAAGCACCGCGGCGCCGACCTCGTCGGCTTCGGCATCCCCTCGCCCGACGCTCATCGGTTCGTGGATTCCTTCCGAGGGCAAGAAGCGAGCTTCGGGGTGGAGTGCCCGGCCTGCGAGGACTTGGTCGAGGAGGCCAAGCGTTACTGCGACAGCTGTGGCTCCAACCTCGACGAGCTCGGCGTGCTCTCACACTTCGAGGCGCCCGACTTGCACCCGGTGGTGGCCTTCGTCGAAGGGGCCCTCACCCGGGCCGACATCGATCCGGTGCTCGCTCGACACGGACGGCAGAATTGGTCATTTCACAGCGGCAGCGCCCCCATCAAGATCTGGTGCTGCTGTTCGGAGCACGTCTGCCTCTCGTCGCCGCTGGCGCGACCGGGCAAGCGGGCCCTCGGTGACCTCTTTCGGTACCTGCTCTCCCCCGAGCACGAGCCCTACGCCTTCGACCTGCATCGCAACATCATCAGCTTGAACCTCACCATTCACATGGCCGACGTCTTCGCCCAACACGACCACGACGAGCTGGGCGACCAGATGGCGGAGCTGATCAAGCGAGCCGACGCCCTCGACAACAAGCTGATCGACGAGATGGGCTGCGTCCCGGCGCCGGAGACCCAGCTCACCTTCCTCAAAGAGGACAGCGCCCCCTGAGTCAGGGCTCGGGCTGCAGCTCTTCTTCGAACAGCACCGGCGTCTCCGCGTGGACGTCGACCTCGAACTCCGAGCCGGGCCTTGGCGCCGTCCGGTAGGGCTGGAACCCGTCATCGCGCCGCGGCCGGACGGTGGCCATGAGCGTGATCGCGTCCCCCTTGCGCAGAAAGCGCTGGCTGAAGAAGGTGGGTCCCTCTGACGCCACCGCGGCTCCTTCGAAGGGCTCGGGTACCGTGTCCAGCCGGGTCGGGTGGCTGTCGAGGGGGGCGACGTAGCGGACGTCGAGGTCGCCCTGGGGGATGAGCACCCGGCCCGAACCCGTCTCGATGAGCAGCGGGCCGCGGGCCTGGAGCACGGCCAATACCTCGTAGGCGGGCTCATGGACTTCCCACGCCCCTTCTGGTCCCGCGAGGTGGTCGAAGCGGCGGACGACATGATCGGTGAGGCTCGGCCGGAGCAGCGCCGATGTGACGATCGCGGCCCGGTCGGAGCCGACGAGGCTCGGCACGTGGTCATCGGTGAGGATCCGCCCCTCGACCTTGACCGCCCGGGCGCGACGGAGGCCCTCGAGGGAGCGGCTACGTCCCGATAGGAGTCGAAGGGCGATGCGCTCGATCCAGCTCACCTGGATCCATTATGGCCCGTCGTCGCCGAAAATCCCGTCAGTCGGTGGCGCCCGTTCCGCACACGTTGTTGCCGGGGGTCGTGATGACCAGCTCGTGGTCGCCGACGGGAATGTTGGCGGGCATGACGACCTCGCCCGAGTAGCGGCCCTTCTCGTCGGTGCTCAGCGAGCCGAGACGGGTCTCTTCTTCGGCCCCGTCGAGGGTGAGAAGCACGTCGATGCGGATGTGAGAGCAAGGCTGGCCCTGGCTCACGGCCGTGCCGCGAATCTTCACCGGCAACCCGCGAAAGATGTCGGCGTCGATCTCCTCGATCTCGAGCTTGGTCTCGGGACGATCACTCGGAAGCGGAGGCGCGTTGGGATCGGGCGGGGCGAGGGGGTCGATGGGGCCCGGCGCGTTGGGGTCACCCACGCCTCCGTTGCCGGCGCCGTTCGCGTCCGGCCCGGCCTCCTCGATGGCCTCTTCGCGGTTGCGGTGCGCGAGGTCAGCGCCCGAGTCGCGACCCCTGGGCCACTGGAACTGGTCTGGCGGCGGAACGTGCGGCGGACGATCGAGGTGGGGGTTGTCGTCGAGGTCGAGTGCGGCACCGCCGAGATCGATGCGGTGCCAGCGCTGGTCGTCTCTGACCTCCACCCAAGCGTGAGCCTCGTTGTGGATCAGTCGGGCCGGAATGCCGATGTTGAGAGCCGTGACCAGGAAGCCGAAGGCACGATGACGGCACACGCCCTTCCGGCTGAGCGCCAGGTCGAGGTAGATGTCGCCCTGACCGGTGGGCGCCTCGTCGCTGGGCGTGAAGGCGCGGAAGTACTCGACCATCTTGGTCACCACTTCGCGCGGCCGCATGGAGGCGCGGGATATGTCGATGGCCTTGCGGACCGTCTCGAACGAGCGTCGATGCGCCGAGGGCTGGAGAGGAACCTTCGGCAGGTCACTCCAGGCGACATCGGCGAACTCGCTCGCAAAGGCGTCGCGGTCGATGGCGATGTCGAGCACGAGCCTCACCCGATCGTTGGTCTGGGCCATCACGAACCAGTTGCCTGCGCTATCGGTAGAGAACTCGAGGGTGGTCTTGGGCTTGCTGACCACGCTCAACAGGCGCGCGTCGGGCCCCACAGTCGGGATCCGAATACGCTCGCCAGCGCGGAGAGCCACCGAGAGATCGGCGAAGAAGCGATCGTCGTCGTCGGTCGCCGTTCCGCCGGGCGTGAGAGCCACGGGCACGCTGTCGCGGACGTAGAGCGAGTAGTCGTCGCGAACGGCGTCGTAGGCGTGCAGGCGCTTGAACGGCGTGAGGTTCGGCGTGAAGGGGTCGTCGTACCGCTCGACGTCCGGCCGACGGGTGTCGCGGTCCGGCCGGAACTTGAAGCCCCCGGAATCGTTCTGGTGGTAGACCTGGCTCGGGTCGGGGGTGGTGCGCACGTCAGGGGGTGAGATCATCCCACTCGGCGTCTGCACGGCCGCCGGGAGCTGGCCCGACGCATTCGTGCTCGAGAAATCGATGTCCTCCGCCAAGTCGGGCGGCATGTACTCGTGGAGCACGGGCGCCTGCTCTTGCGCGGTGGCCGGGAGGGCGACCAGCAGGGCCCCCAGCAGCAGCACGGCGCCCAGGAGTGCTGCGCCCAGCAGAAACAGGGCCCTCCTACGGAGCTGCGCCCTGGGGAGCTGGCTTGGAGAACGGTTCGACGGCACCACGTTGACCGACAACAGCTTGGCCCGTCCGTTCCCCAAAGTCGAGCCAGGGGCGGGCGCCAAGGGCGAGCTTCAGCGTCGGCGCTTGCTGCGACCCTTTTCCTTGGCCTTGTCCTTGTACGCCTCGCGCATCTTGGCGAGGACCTTGGTCGACTCTCCGGTCGACCTGAGATCGGCCTCGGCCACGTCGAGCGCGAGGGGAAAGGTCTCGGAGCGCACGAGACGACCCGGCCGGCCGGACTGAATGCGCGGCAGCGCGGCCACGATGCGACGCATCCCGTCGGCGCAGCGGCGCGTGATCGCGAGGCGTTCGATGAGGCCGTCGATGAAGTCGCTGACCGCTCGCGCGCGATCGCGCTGACCTTCGCAGGCCTCCTTCATGGACTCGAGGAGGAGCAGGGTCCAGAGCGAGGTATCGTCGAGGAAATGGCCCTTCTCGTGGCGCTCGTCGATGAAGGCGAGCTGCTTCCAGATGCGCGCACCCGCGGTGTCGTCGCCCTCGGCGTCGTAGAGGAGCGCGGCCAGCTCGGGCAGAAGCACGTCGAGCACCCCCGTCTCCCAGGCGATGTAGATGCTGCGGCGGGCTTGGCCGCCGCGAAGGAGCCGGAGGATCTCTTCGGCCACCCGGGGCCGCGCGGAGAGCTGGAGGTCTCCGCGACAGAACTCGAGCGCCTGGTAGAGTTCGGGGTCCAAACCGAGGTCGAGGCGACCCGCGAATTTGACCGCCCGCAGCATACGCACCGGGTCTTCGTGGAAGCGCGTCTCGGGCTCGCCGATGGTTCGGACGAGCCGCTTGCGGATGTCGCGCATGCCGCCGACCCAGTCGAGGATGTGGCTGTTTTCGACGTCGTAGAAGAGCGCGTTGATGGTGAAGTCGCGCCGCAGCGCGTCTTCGTCGGCCCGGCCGAAGGCGTTGTCGTTCCGGATCAGCTCGCCAGCGCTGTCCGGCTTGGGCGTACGACGGAAGGTGGCCACCTCGATGACTTTTCGCCCATGAAACATCACGTGCACCAGGCGGAAGCGCCGACCGATGATCCGCGAGTTGCGGAACAAGGCCCTCACCTCCTCGGGGTGGGCGCTGGTGCACACGTCGAAGTCCTTGGGCTTGCGCGCGAGGAGGAGGTCACGGACGCAGCCCCCCACGAGATAGGCCTCGTGCCCGTAGCGAGTCAGGCGGCGCACCACCTTCCTCACATCGGGGTCGATGTAGGACTGATCAAAAAATATTTGGTACCGCTTGGCGGGCGCGGGCATCGACCCCGGGGCGTCACTCTCAGGTGGGAGCTCTTCCGTGGTCGTGCCGAGATCGAGGTCGTCGACGGTCATGAAAGTAAGGCCTCTCTTCGAGGCCCGGCCACACCGCGAGGGGTGGCGGTAAGTCTGTTACGAGGTGGTGAACATGGGCCACCTCCGCCGAAGGGATACCACGGCCACCCCGGCAGCGTCCACGTCCCTGCACTCAATGACCCGAGCTGTAGCTGATCGAGACCTGCAGCCCCGGCATGAGCGCCTCCAACGATGGCGCCAGGGTCGAGCCGGAGGACGCCGCATCAGAGCCTGGTGCCCAGATCCCATCGATGCGGGTGGTAACCCCCATCGACCAACGGGTCGAGACCCAGAACTCGTAGCCGATCCCGAACGACCAGGCCGCCCCCACAAACTCGTCTTCTCCGAGTGATTTCGCGTTATTGACCGTGGCCATGCCTCCGGCGCCAAAGAGGTGGAGGCCCTCCTCCGGCATCGGGTAGACGTCGATGAAGCCCGTCCCCATCACGAAGACCAGCGGGTCGGTGTCGGGGCGGATGGACGAGCCGCCGACCACCCCAGCTCCGGGGGCGAAGGCGAGGGAGGCCCGGGCCCCGAGGTTGAAACCGCGCACGGGACTGCCGCCGAGCAGGAGCTCGTGGGTGAGCAGCCCCGCCTCGAGCTTGGTCTCGACCTCAGGGCCGTCGGCGAGCGGGGTGGTGAGGGTCAGCGCCCCGAAGGCGACACCCACGGACTGACGAAAGAAGAACCCTTCTCCGTGGCGGGGCCGCTCCACGTCGAGATCGTCGCGGGGAGGCACCGGAGCCGGTCCTACATCGCTCGACGTCTTGGGCTTCTTCTTCTCGTCGTCGTCCTCGGGCTCGACGGTGAGCACCACCGGCGGCCGGGCTCCCGGCGGCGGTGGGGGGGGCGGCGGCAGATCGACCGCGGAGACGGCCTGACCCATGAGCAACAGCGCCGTGGCGGTCTCAAAAGGCATAGTCGGCCCCTCCTCCCACGATGGGACCCCCGGTCCCGCCCATTCTCGTCTGGTAGCCACCACGGGCGCGGAGGGTGAAGCCGGCCCCAGGATCGATCCGTAGATCGGCGGTCGCCTGTAGTCCCCATCGGCCAGGGTTGGGCGCATCGGTGATGGCGAAGGTGGAGCCCACGCGTAGCCACGGCACCTCGGTGCCGGCGCCGCCCAGCTCGACACGCGAGAAGAAGCGACCTCCCACGTCTTCGAGCCATCCACCACCGACCTGAAGGCCACTGCCGTAGACGCGGCCGAAGCGAAGCGAGACCTCGCCTCCGCCGACGGCATCGCCGCCGTAGAAGCCGATGGCCGGCTCGAGTGTGAGCAGCCCGTACCGCCACCATCGCAGTGCGAGGTCGCCGCGCAGGAGATTGTAGCCCCGCGCCACTGGCTCCCGGCCAAGCTGACCGTCGACGGGGACCTCGGCGCGCATCCCTTCGAGCCGGAGGCCGAGATGGTGCACCGTGTGGTGGAACCGGTGGCGGTAGCCGATCCCCGTCGTCCACAATCTGTCGGGGACCTCGACCCTGCGCGGGACGTCGATCCCGAGCGGGCTTGGCTCGAGCACGGTCGTCGGCGCCGCGCCCCAATTGCCCCAAGTGAAGTCGCCGTAGATGACGTTGCGCCGCCCATCCGCGTCGGCATCGAGCTCGGCCACCACGTCGAACTCCGGATCCTCATCCACGAGGACGCGGTAAGGCGCCTCGCGAGAGGCGAAGATGGATTCCCTACGTCCGCCCTCCCATACGATCTCGATCGCGTACTCGAGCTCGGTGGCACCGTCGGACGGGGTCAGCTCGCCCACGTACCAGCCATCGTCGTCGGATGAACGCATCGGGAAGGCGCCCTCGCCTTCGACCCAGAGATGTACGCCCTTCAAACCGGGCTTCTGTTCGACGTAGATCTGAACGAAGGTCGTATGCCGCTCGACCAGCTGCTTGGGCGCCGAGTGACGAATGAAGGGACGCGGTCGCTCGGGCTCCTCTGCCGAGGCCAGGGTCGTGGTAGCGAGGGCGGCCGCGCAGACGGCGCCCGTGATGTAGCGACTCACCATCGGACCTTCACTCCCCCACCGAAGCCGGCCCCCGCGTGCTCTTCGCCGCGGCCCTGGACGGAGACCCGCCCCGAGGCTTCGAACGACGGGTGGAACCGATAGCCCACCCCGATGATCCCCCGTCCCCAGAGCCCGGACGACATCTCGTCGACCGGCGCGAGGGCCGAGGCCTGATTGCTCATCTCCAGTCGGAGCGTGATGGGCACCAGCTCGATCTCCTGGATCTCGACCTGAGCGATGCCGAGCATGCCCCAGCCCACCACACCCTCGCAGGCGATGAGAACGTTCGTGCCGAGGTCGTTGCCCGCGCGGAGTCCGCCTCGGAAACCGCCCGCGGCCGCGTCGCCAGCACGGCCGATGATGGGGCGCG
>JGI12048J13642_11517644_pt1 | contig 11113 bp, 9 predicted proteins | sample ElkSlonscriptome_16_FD_13642 | JGI IMG/M metagenome (IMG submission 13642) | reverse complement strand
AAAAGGGGCGGCTGGCCCTTCCGGGCGGATACGTCAACACCGGAGAAAACTGGCGGGAGGCCGGGGCCCGGGAGGTCCTGGAAGAATCCGGAATCTCCCTGAATCCCCGAGAGATTCAAGAATTCATGGTTCGAAGCGCTCCCGACGACACCCTCCTGATCTTCGGACGGGCCCGGCCCAGAGACGCCCGCGACCTTCCCGCCTTTCAGGTCACCGACGAGACCACCGAACGGGTGGTGCTGCCTTTCTCCCCGCCGGATCAGGCCTTTCGGCTTCACGGAGACGCCGCGGCCGCTCACTTCGACCAAACCGGGCTGCGGAATCCCCGGCCCCGAATCGGGGTGGCCGCCATCGTGGGTAAAGACGGAAAGGTCCTTCTGGGAAAACGGCGAAACGCACACGGCGATGGGACCTGGCAGTTTCCCGGAGGCCATCTCGAGTACGGCGAATCGGTTGAGGATTGCGCACGCCGGGAGGTCTGGGAGGAGGCCGGTATCCGCATCTGCGATCTTCGCATCGGCCCCTACACCAATGACCGCTTTGAAGCGGAAAGAAAGCACTATATCACCCTCTTTGTGACCGCCCGGTATGAATCCGGATCGGTGCGGCGCAGGGAGCCCCATAAATGCGGACAATGGGCATGGTTTCGGTGGTCCCGGCTGCCGGAGCCTTGGTTTTTGCCCATTCAAAACCTGATGAAGACGGGATTTCGCCCTGACGGGCTGTCCCGGTGAGGACATCATGGCATCTTTTGGTTTCGGCAAAAAATCCCGTCGAAAGCGAGGCTTCGACGGCATGGACGACGATCTCACGGCCCAGCTTCGAATGCTCCAGGCCAAAGACGAAACCCACGAGGTCGAGGCGCTTCAGGAAAAAGTGGACCGGCTGACCCTGATCTGCCGGGCGCTCTGGGCCATCGTGCAGGAGCACCATGATCTTTCGGAAACCGATCTGGTCAACCGAATGGAGGAGATGAAACGAACGGAAGGGACCGAATGCCCCGAATGCGGACGGATCATGAGCCGGCACCACAACCGGTGCCTTTACTGCGGGGCCGAGGGGTCGGCCGCCGGCGCCTTTGACCGGTTTTAGGGGGCGGGCCGCACCCGAAAGGCGGCGTCCACCTCCATCCGCTTCTGGTAGGTTTCGAAAAGCTTCCACCGGACCACCGGAATGTCCAGCAGCATCTTTCCGGGGATATGGAAAATTTCCGCATCGGTGACCACCCGTATGCGATAATCCACCGCCATGTCGAAAAGCACGCATTCCTCTCCGAAGAACTGGCCCGGCCCCAGCATCTCCACCGGCTTGCCGTCGTCGAACCGCTCCAGCTTTCCCGACTTGACCGTAAACACCTCATCGTGGAGCCCCTTGGGAAACTCCTTTCCGGCCTTGTATTTTCGAACCCGCATGGCCTTGGCCAGCCGGTTCTGGGTCAGATAGGAGACCACCTCACCGAACAGCCAGGTCTGCTGAATGAATTCCCGATTGCACTGAAGCCGTTTGATCTCCTTGGAAAGGGCGTTGCGTTTCACGAACTCGGCGTAGAGGGTCTTGGGCAGCCGCAGGGCCTTTACGAAATTGGCGGCCCGGTAGGTCCCCACCGAGGCCACCCCTTCCAGGGCGGAAATTTCCCCGATCAGGGCCCCGGCGGAAAGGATGTTGTGAATCCCCAGTTCGGAGTGGATCCGCTCTACGTTTCCGGTCAAAACCAGGTAGATCTCATCGGCATACACCCCGTCCTTCAACAGAATCGACTGGGGATTGAAGGTGATCAGCTCATTGTTGAGCAGAATACTGAGCTGGTGCACCGGGGCCGCCGGAAAATACGAGCGCAGAAACGCCAGGGCATACGAATTGAGATAATTATGAGCGGTGGGGATGAGCACATCCACCATGCCGAAGGGGGCCCCGGAGCCGATCTCTTTCTGGGCGTTGGTCAAATCCCCGGAGGTGTGCGAAAGGATGATCTTATCCGAGGGATCATGGCGAAAATCCCGGGCATCCCCGTGAATCAACCCGCCCCCGGCATCGATTTTCTTGATGTGAAATTTGCGCAGATAGATCTCCCGCACCTGATCATAATATTCCCGGGACACCCCGATTTCGTTTTCATCCTCGGTGATGAACCCCTTGAGGACGTCCAGGGAAACAATATCGGCGAAATGGGCATAAGATCGGTAGCCGTCTTCCCACAGGGTCCGGAACATCAGCACGCTGGTCTCCACCGGATGGGGGGAAAAGACCGGCTTGACCTCCAGCCCGTGGATGTCGTTCCAGAGATCGAATTTCAGGTCATGGACCTCGAAGTATTCGAACAGGTTCTTCTCGGAGATGGTCATCAGGGCCGAAAGTTTCCGGGCCACCGAGGCCCGGACCAGAGCGGTGGCATAGTATTTGATTCGATGGTCCGATCGCATCAGGGTGGTGAATCCGGCGATGTGGTCGTCATGGCAGTGGGTGTGAAAGATGCCTTCGATTTCATTCACCCCGATGCCCAAGGCGGTGAGGCTGTACAGGACATTGGGCCCCGCGTCGATCAGGTAGATCTTGCCCTGGAACAAAAGGATGCTCGACATACAGGGGCGGTTGACGTTCCATCCGTCCCCTTCCCCCGAATGGATGACCGCGAAATATTCCCGTTTGATGTCGTGATATCCCAGGGGATAGGGGGCGCTGTAGCATTCGTTCGGGGAGAGGTTGAGATCCACCGTGACCGTTTCGTCTTGGTAGCGAAACTCGAAGACGTTCAGCCGAAGCCGTCGAATAAAGACCCCGTTGCGAATCTCCACCGGCCGGTTCTCTATCCGGCGGGTTTCCAGAAGCTCCTCCGCCGGGCTGATCTTGCCGAAGGCGAACTTGAGCTTGAGCCGCATCATCTCCCGGGCCGTCGCCGGAGAAATCCCGGCGTCGCTGATCTCCGCCTCAGTCACCAGCCCGTAGTTGCCCCGATAGATGTACTGAATCTGGGCGTCCACCTGTTCGGAAAGACCGATGAGCATGGGCTTGGCCCCGGTGTTATTGGGATGATTGGGCAGCATCATCCCCTGCCGGTACAGCATCTGAAGGGCCGGAAATTCCGCGAGATTGGCGAAGCTTCCGTTTTGAACCAGAACATCCGAGAGCAAAATCGCATTGGGGCCGGTCTCGTAGGAGACGCCCTCCTTTTCCTTGACCACGATCAGCCCCCGTTTCATCAGATGCTTGACGCTGTCGGCCGGGCAGCCGCATTGCACAAACAGGCCCGCCTCGGGGATTTCAATCAAAAAGAGTCCGTCGGCAACCTGAAATTTACCAATCTTCGACATGGTGCTTCACCTAATTTTGACCCGTCCGTATAATGGTCGATCCGTGGAAAGGGCGGTGTATAGGGTGTAATATGACGTTTCTCAAATTTCAACATATTATTTACTTTTTTTACTTTTTTTGAACGGAAACGGCTTGAATTTCAGTGAAACATGACGAATCTTCGAGAAAACCAGGGGATTGAAATGCGGAAAGCAGGGTCGACCTTCCACTCGCTCTTTACATTCTCAGCTCATATTGGTATACCCCCCTGCAATCAAATCGGTAGGATAATATTCACATTTAGAACAGACTTTTTTCAAGCAGGAGTAGAACATGGCCCCATGCCCTTGCGGATCGGAATTGGATTATGAAGCGTGCTGCGGCCCCCTGATCGCGGGGGAGCGGACCGCCGACACCGCCGAAGCGCTGCTGCGCTCCCGGTACACCGCCTATGCCAAACAAGAAGTGGATTACCTCGTCGATACGGTCCATCCGGAAAAACGAGAAGCCGACAGCCGGAAATCGGTTGAAAAATGGGCCAAAAACAGCCAGTGGCGGCGGCTTCAGGTCCTGGAAACCACCGGCGGCGGCCCCGAAGATACGGAAGGGACCGTGGAATTCGTAGCCGACTACATGGAAAGGGGCAAAAACCGAAAACACCATGAAGTCGCCGAATTCAAAAAAGAAGATGATCGGTGGTATTTCTTCGAGGCCGGGGCCCCGAAAATCGAGCAGTTTGTCCGCAAAGGCCCTAAGGTCGGGCGAAACGATCCCTGCCCCTGCGGAAGCGGAAAAAAATACAAAAAATGTTGCGCCGGGTAACACCGGTTTTTATGCTTCCGGCACCTTTTTTATGCGTGAAAAAAGGCGCCGAATGTGACCTTCACCAGGGAGAAAACAATGATCATGAAACGAATCGTTTTGCTGGCACTGGCGATGGTGCTGGCCTGGCAGCCGGCCATGGCCGAAGAAAAACCCGAAGAGAAAAAAGGCATCAAAATCGGTTTCATCTATGTGTCCCCGGTAGGGGACGCCGGGTGGTCTTACGCCCATAACGAGGCACGAAAAGCCATCGAGGCCATGGAAGGGGTGGAAACCGCCTTTGTGGAGTCGGTGCCCGAAGGGCCCGACTCGGAGCGGGTCATGCTCAACATGGCCCGAAAAGACTATGATCTGGTCTTCGCCACCAGCTTCGGCTACATGGACCCGATGCTCAAGGTGGCCAAACGATTTCCGGATACGGTCTTCATGCACTGTTCCGGTTTCAAAACCGCCCCCAACATGGGCACCTATTTCGGCCGCATGTACCAGGCCCGGTACCTTTCGGGCATGGTCGCCGGCGCCATGACCAAAACCGGTACCCTGGGGTATGTGGCCGCCTTTCCCATTCCGGAGGTGATTCGGGGTATCAATGCTTTTGCCCTGGGCGCGCAAGCGGTCAACCCCGACACCAAGGTGCGGGTGGTCTGGACCAAAACCTGGTATGATCCGGCCACCGAAAAAGAGGCCGCCAAAAGCCTTCTGGATGTGGGGGCCGATGTCATCGCCCAGCACCAGGATTCCCCCGGGCCCCAGGAAGCGGCCCAGCAGCGGGGGGTCTATTCCATCGGCTACAACACCGACATGAGCCAATTCGCCCCCGAAGCCCACCTGGTGGCGCCGATCTGGAACTGGACCCCCTTTTACAAAGAAATGGTCCGACAGGTGAAAGCCGGCGACTGGGAAAGCAAATCCTACTGGTGGGGCCTGGAAAAAGGCATCGTGAATATCAGCCCCATCAGCGATAAGGTGCCGGTGGATGTGAGAAAAAAGGTCCTGGACAAGAAGGCGGGCATCATCGCCGATAATTTTACCGTCTTTTCCGGACCGGTCAAAGACCAAAAGGGAGAGGTTCGCATTCCCGAAGGCAAATCAGCCGCCGATGCCGAGCTGCTGGGCATGGACTGGTTCGTCGAAGGCGTGATCGGAACCACCAAATGAGAAGAGCCGGGCCTTTCGGGGTCCGTTCCTTTTCACAACTGTTCCCGCCCGAATAGCGGCCGGCAAATAATGGGAAGAATCAGGGTATTGAAAAGACAGGAACCCCTGGGATGGCGTTCCTGTCTTGTTTTATTTGGGGCCGCGGGGGTATCCCTGGTCCTCAGCGGAATCCTCCTGGGCCTTCAGGACAGACCCCCGCTGACCGCCATGGGGGTCCTGTTTCAGGGCGCCTTCGGCTCCGCCTGGGCCATTGAGGATTGCCTGATCAAGGCGGTTCCCATCTATCTGTGCTCCCTGGGAGTGGCGGTGGCCTTTCGGCTCCAGGTCTGGAATATCGGGGCCGAGGGCCAGTTCGCATTGGGCGCGGTGGGAGCGACCGCGGCGGCCCTCTATTTTCCCGACCTTCCCTGGTTTCTGCTGCTTCCGTACATGGCCCTGGCCGCATTCATAGCCGGCGGGTCCTGGGGCCTGATCCCGGCGCTGCTAAAAATCCGCATGCGGGCCAATGAAATCATCGTCACCCTGATGATGAACTACATCGCCATTCTGTTTCTCGACTACCTCGTCTACGGCGCATGGAAAGACCCCGCCAGCTTCGGGTTCCCCATGACCCCGACCTTTACCGAAAGCGCCATCGTGGGACGGATCGGAGATACCCACCTCAACTGGGGGTTGGCCCTCTGCGCCGTCTGCGGTCTTCTGGTCTGGATTTTCTTTCGCTACACCCTGCTGGGCTATGAATTAAAGGCCAGCGGTGAAAACGTGCGGGCGGCCCGGTATGCCCGACTGCCCTACGAACGGCTGGTCATTCTGGTGATGGTGCTGAGCGGGGCCCTGGCCGGATGGGCCGGATTCATCGAAGCCTCGGCCACCCTCAACCGGCTTCAGCCCAGCATCATGGTGGGATACGGCTACACCGCCATCGTGGTGGCCTGGCTGGCCCGGCTCAATCCGCTTTTTATCGGACTGGCCTCCTTTCTGTTGGCCGGGCTTCGGGTGGGAGTGGAAAACCTGCAACTCGAACTTCAGGTGCCCGCCGCCTTCGGCCAGATTATGGAAGGGTTGATTCTGTTGACCGTTCTGGCCGGCGGTTTTTTTACCGAATACCGGCTTCGGCTGAGGCCCCGCCCATGACCCGGGAGATCCTGATTTCCCTGCTGGCCGCCACCGTGCAGTCGGGGACCCCTATTCTCTATGCCACCCTCGGGGAAATCTTTACGGAACGGTCTGGGATTCTCAACCTGGGGGTGGAGGGTATCATGCTGGTGGGGGCCCTGGCCGGATTTCTGGGGGCCAAATTCACCGGAAGCCCGGTATCGGGATTTCTTCTCGGCGGGGTTTTCGGGATGGGCCTGGCCGGCATACACGGGCTGGTCTGCATCGGGTTCAACGGGAATCAGGTGGTCTCGGGTCTGGCCCTGACCATCCTGGGCACCGGGCTGGCCAACTACCTGGGTACCCCGTTCATCGGCCAGAGCGCCCCCGGTTTTTCGCCGTGGCCGGTGCCGGTTCTTTCCCGTATTCCGATCCTGGGGGAAATCTTTTTCCAGCATGATTTTCTCATCTATATTTCCTACCTGGTCCCGCCCCTGATGTGGCTTTTCTTTCGGTACACCCGGTGGGGTCTGGGGCTTCGAGCCGCGGGGGAGCACCCGGCGGCGGCGGCGGCGGCCGGGCTCAACATTTACCGGTTTCGATGGGCCGGGGTCCTGACCGGCGGATTTCTGGCGGGGCTGGGCGGGGCCTATCTTTCCCTGGCCTATACCCACCTCTGGACCTCGGGGCTGACCGCCGGCCGGGGATGGATCGCGGTTGCCCTGGTGATTTTCGCCTTCTGGCATCCGCTGCGGGCCTTCCTGGGGGCTTATCTTTTCGGGGGAGTCATGGCCTTCCAGTTCCGGCTTCAGGCCCTGGGCGCCGATCTGCCGTCCTCTCTGTTGCTGATGCTCCCCTACGGATTGACCATCCTCGTCCTGGTCCTCTCCTCCTGGCGGGCCCGGGGGGATCAGGCCCCGGCCTTTCTGGGGATCAATGTGGAACCTTCGGAATGAGCCGTCTTTTCTTTTTTAAATCCGGGGTTATCTTTGGGTAACATTCCGAACAGAGGAACCATGAAAACCGAACACCGATACGCCAAAACCTATCCCATCTCCTGGGAGCAGCTTCATCGAGACGCCAAGGCCCTGTCTTGGCGACTGATCGGTCGTGAACCGTGGAAGGGGATCATCGCCATCACCCGCGGCGGACTGGTGCCGGCCGCCATCATCGCCCGGGAGTTGGACATCCATCTGGTGGATACCGTCTGCATCTCCAGCTACACTTTTAAGCAGCAGGGCGAGATCAACATCATCAAACCGGTGACCGAGGCGGATGAAGGATGGCTGCTGATCGACGATCTGGTGGATACCGGCAAGACCGCCGCCGTGGTCCGGAAAATGATCCCCAAGGCCCACTTCGCCACCATCTACGCCAAACCGGAAGGAAAACCCCTGGTGGACACCTTTGTCACGGAGGTCAGCCAGGACACATGGATTCTGTTTCCCTGGGACACCGAATCCCAATTCATTCAACCCATCGCCGGATTGCAGGGGCCGGAACGATGAACCTTCCCGCTCCCCCGCTGGTCCGTTTGGAGGAGATCAGCAAATCCTTCGGCCGGGTTCGGGCCAACAGCGATATCACCCTGGATATTCGGGCCGGAAAAATAAAGGCCCTGCTGGGAGAAAACGGCGCCGGCAAATCCACCCTGATGTCGATTCTGGCCGGCCGCCTTCAGCCGGATGCGGGAAAAATCCTGGTGGAAGGAGAGGCCACCCGGTTCCCTTCGGCCCGGGAGGCGATTCAGGCGGGCATCGGAATGGTCTATCAGCACTTTATGCTGGTGGATGCCATGACCGTCACCGAAAACGTCTTTCTGGGTCAGGAAGGCGGCTTCTGGCTGCGTCGCCGAAAAATGGCCGCTCGGGTGACCGAACTGGCCCGTCGATACGGGCTGGAGATCGACCCTTCGGCCCGGGTATCCGAGCTTTCCATGGGGGAAAAGCAGCGGGTGGAGATCTTGAAACTCCTTCAACGCCAGAGCCGGGTGCTCATTTTCGACGAACCCACGGCGGTGCTCACATCTACCGAGACCGAACAGCTGTTTGAGGCCATGAATCAGATGGCCGCCCAGGGAAAGGCCATCGTCTTTATCAGCCATAAGTTGCCGGAGGTGATGTCGGTGGCCGACGACATCGCCATCCTTCGAAACGGCACCGTGGTGGACACCCTGGAGGCCGGCGCCGTCACCTCGCGGGCCGACCTGGCCCGACGGATGGTGGGCCGGGAGGTGGTGCTTCAGGTGGACAAAGGGCCTTCCGAGATCGGCCCCCGGGTGCTGACCATTCGAGGGCTGGAAGCCGGCGCCCTGCAGGGCATCGACCTGGAGGTTCGGCAGGGCGAAATTCTGGGGGTGGTTGGGGTGGCCGGAAACGGTCAGAAACCGCTGGTGCAGACCATCTGCGGGCTGACCCCGCCGGGCCGGGGAGAGGTGGAAATCCTTAACCGGACCTGGAAGGATTTTTTCGCCCGGTTTCCGTCCGACGACACCCTGAGCTATATTCCCGAAGAACGGATCAGCCTGGCCACCTGTCCCGGCCTCAATCTGGTGGACAATTTTCTGCTGACCACCCGCTCCGATTTCTCCCGGGGCCCCTGGCTGCTGGGGAAACGGGCGCGAGGCCGGGCCCGGGACCTGATTCGGGATTTCAATGTGCAGCCCTCCAATGTGGATGCCCTGGCCCGGCAGCTGTCGGGCGGGAATCTTCAGAAAATGGTCCTGGGAAGGGAATTTTTTCGAAATCCGAAACTGATCGTGGCCGAACAGCCCACCCAGGGGCTCGATATCGCCGCCACCGAAGAGGTCTGGCGCCACCTTCTGGAAGCCCGCAAACGGGCCGGCATTCTGCTGGTCACCGGGGACCTGGCCGAAGCCCTGGCCCTGTCCGATCGCATCGCCGTCATGTTCGGGGGGCGGATCATGGATGTTTTCCATGCCTCGGATACCCAAAAAGTGGACCGGATCAGCCTGATGATGGCCGGCATCACCGCCTGATCCCGCCTTCTCCTCCTGCACCCGACTGCCTTTTCCCAAGACGGCATCGCGCATCCCCGTCCGGTGTTCGGGAATTCCGGACACCTGTCATCTGTTCGCGGAATGGGATGCCGACAGCCGAATTCAAATAGCGGGCGGCCGCTTGAAAATCAACAGCGCGGGGAAAACAGCAAAACAAACAGGATTCGTTCAGGAATGGGTCACCGCCATGTGATGCCGTTCTATAACCTCCATCCGGGTTTTGCATTCGATGCAATGGGTGGTGACCGGCCGGGCGATCATGCGGTTGATGGCGATATCTTCGCCGCACACCTCGCAGATGCCGTATTCTCCCTCTTCGATCCTTTCGAGGGCGAGTTGGATCTTGCCGACCAGGTTCCGCTCTCGATTCCGGATGCGCAGGGTAAACATCTGATTGGCATCAAATGAGGCCTGATCCAGAAGGTCCGTCAAACACTCCCCGGAATTTCGAAGGTTGAATACCGTATCATCGGCCCGTCGGTCGAGTTCGTTGAGCCAGTTAGTCAATAATTGCCTGAAGTATTGAATGTCTTTTTCTTCCATATCAATCATCCTTCAAATCATGAGGGTGGGAAGGGAAGTTGGAAGGAAAACGGGGTTCTTACCAAAAAATTAGCAATTCTTATGCCATGACATCTAAAGAACCGTTTTTTTAAATCAAATGTAAATCCTGAAAAGTCATATCGGCCATGCGAATTCCTATTATTCAACGGGGGCGGGATGGTGCTCCCGGCGCATTCTGAAAAAAGAGACGAATATTATTCAGAAAAATAACTGGCTATCCCCCTGGACAGCTGAGGCCGGGTGGGGTGTGTTTTTTTGTACTCCAAGTGCCGTTTTTTGGTTCCACTTACCTTCCCTTCACTCCGGAAGGACGGATACATCGCCCCTTTTCTGAAGGAAAAAGTATTGACAGAGGGTATTCCTGTCGAATATTTGAGCTGTGAAATTTATTAACCTACGAATTTTGAAGGACCTACGCTCGCCTTGTGTAGGTTTTTTTATGCGAAAAATTCCGACTGTCCACCGACGGGACATGACAGGGTTTTTATGGGCCGGATTGAGCGGTCTTCTGCTCACCTTTTCCTTTCCCAACTTCGACCTGGAATGGGCGGCCTGGTTTGCGCTCGTGCCGCTCCTGTATTCGGTAAAGGATCTTGGATGGTCCGGCGGATTCCGGTTGGGGTTCATTTGCGGACTCGTCCATTATCTCACGCTGCTGTACTGGCTGGTCCATACCATGCGGACTTACGGCCATCTGCCGATCTATCTTGCCGTGCCGCTGCTCTTTCTGCTGGCGACTTACCTGGCGCTTTTTATCGGCCTTTTTTCCGCGACGGCCGCCGCCGTCAACAGTCCGGCGCTGATGGCGGCGGTGCTCCCGCTTCTGTGGGTCTCCCTGGAGTATATCCGCTCATTTCTGTTTTCCGGCTTCCCCTGGGAACTTCTGGGATACGCCCAATTTAGGAATTTACATCTCATCCAGATATCGGATATAGTCGGGGTATTCGGGATATCGGCACTGACCGTGCTGGCCAATACCGCGATTCTGATCGTTCTATTACAATGGAAACGTCGGACCTGGCGGGGCACCCCGGTGAGCGGCCGTCTGGCCGTGACGTATGCGTCCGTAACATTGATTTTTCTGGGGCTGACCTTCGGCTACGGAATCCACAGAAAGGCAGAGGTGGATCGGCGAATCGCTTCGGCCCCCAAAACACGGGTCGCGGT
>JGI12048J13642_10405404_pt1 | contig 11113 bp, 9 predicted proteins | sample ElkSlonscriptome_16_FD_13642 | JGI IMG/M metagenome (IMG submission 13642) | reverse complement strand
AATATACGCGATCTTGCGTTACAAGCTTTGCAGAGTCTGTATAAAGATCTCGAAAATAGTGGTTTAGCGACTGCTATATATGTTGTAGATAGCGCATCAACGGACGGTACGCCAGAAGCAATCGCACAGTCATTTCCACAGGTGAACCTTACCGCGAGCAAAGAAAATCTTGGTTTTGGTGGTGGGAATAACACTGCCCTTCGTCAGATTGGCTTCGGAGACAGCGATACTTCGTTAGTTGATTTGCCCCGTGCCGTCTATTTACTTAATCCTGATACAATTGTGCAATCAGGGTCAACACGACGCTTGTTCGATAGTTTGATGGCGGACGAGCAAACTGGGCTTGTTGGTGCAAATTTGTCTTATGGCGACGGTTCATTTCAACATGGCGCTTTTCATTTTCCCGGACTACGTCAATTGTGGGTGGAGTTCTTTCCAACTCCCGGACGTCTTATTGAAGGTGCGTTCAACGGACGCTATTCTCAAGCATGTTATGACAGCACCGAACCATTTAACGTGGATTTTACACTCGGTGCGACAATGATGCTCAAGCGAGAAGTGATTCAACAAACGGGCATGTTTGATGAAGACTATTTTATGTATTGTGAGGAAATTGACTGGGCATGGCGGATTCATCGGACAGGGTGGGGTGTAAAATGTGTGCCAGACGCGCATGTTGTCCATCTTGCGGGGCAGAGTACCTCACAGGTTCATACAAAGAGCATTAAGCATTTATGGAAAAGCCGATTACAATTATTCACAAAATATTATCCAGCGTGGAAGCTGATGATCGCCAAGCGAATGATTTCATTTGGGATGGCACGAAAAGCGCGTCTTGCGAGTACAGATAAAACGCTAAACTCCCGTGATCGTAAAGCCTTAGCCGTGACGTATCTACAAATCAGACGGATGGCGCTCGAATGAAGTTATTCGCGATCATCCTGACACTTAACGAAGCCGATCATATTGCTGAGTGCATTCAAAGTCTAAATTTCGCTGATCATATTATTGTCGTAGACTCACAGAGTAGCGATGACACAACCCAACGAGCCGAAGCCGAAGGCGCGGAAGTCATTTTGCATCCATTCACCGATTATGCAAATCAACGAAATTTTGCCTTAGATCATGTACAGGGTAGAGCAGACTGGGTGTTGTTTGTGGATGCTGATGAACGTGTAACCAGTGAACTCGCAGATGCAGTACGTACTGTGCGCGACAAATCAGAATATGCGGGCTGGCAAATCCCGCGCCATAATTATTTGTTTGGAAAGTTAACCACCGGGGCAGGTTGGTACCCTGATTATCAAACCCGTCTTTTGCGTGTTGGGTCTGCTAAATATGATCCGCATCGTAAGGTGCATGAAGTGGTAATGCTTGATGGTGAATTGGGAACTTTGGATGCACACTTTATCCATTACAATTATCGTGATGTTCATCAATTTATGGAAAAGCAACGCAAATACACCGCCTATGAAGCACAAATCCTTTATGAGCAGGGACACTGTCCGAAACCGCAGAATTACATTTTGCAACCGTTACGGCATTTTAAATGGCGCTATTTTGAATTACGTGGATTTACAAATGGGTTGCATGGCTTACGCCTCAGTGTACTCATGGCATGGTTTGAGCTTAAAAAATTTTTAATCTTACGTGAATTGTGCAACAAAAAAACCGGAGCATAGTGCCCCGGTGAGTGTTGTCATTTATCTGTACGGTCTATCTTTCAGGAACAAGGACTCCGTAGCCACCTTCATCTCGTCGATATAGCACATTGATACTGTTTGTTTCTGAGTTGAAGAACATGAAGAATGGGTGACCAAGTAACTCCATTTGATCGATTGCTTCAATATCAGTCATCGGGGTTGTTGAGACTTGCTTGCGGCGTACAATATCACTATCTTCATAATCGTATTCTGGAGCATCTTCGTAGGTTTCATATTCCTCATCTGGAATATCTTGCACTGTCTCAAGTTCCTCAATTGTCGCGACGAAACGCTCACGACCTTTACGATTTTTACGGCGTTTCCCCTTAAAGCGCTCAATCTGACGATATATTTTGTCTACTGCGAGGTTAATTGCGGCTTTGGTTGAGTCACGATCATCGCCGGTGAGTTTTTCTTCCGCCCGCAATATCGCGCCACGCGCATGTTGCACGGTAATCTGTGCACTTGTTACACCGCCACGTCGTGTTGTTTGACGCGCAATATCAACACGTACCTCCTTAATATTCGGCATGTAGCGGTCTAGTTTCCCCAATTTCTTCTCTGCATATTCTTTGAGTCCGTCCGTGATACGAATATTTTCTCCACGTATCATCACGTCCATGGGGTACTCCTTACATAAAATAGAATCATAAATTAAACAACGCGAATATAACTGTTATTCACTCGCGGTTGTTATCGTAAGACCATATATTTCATTTGCATCTGCGTTTTTTAAGGAAGATGCAACAGCGAGTAATGTCGCGCCCGTCGTCAGTACATCATCAACAATGAGAACATTTTTATCCGCGATGTGTGCTTTATCTGCCACGAATGCCTCCTGCATATTGCTTAGTCGTTCAACACGAGTGAGCGTTACCTGAGATTGTGTTGCACGTTGACGGGTTATTGACTCCGGCTCACAGGGTATGCCTGTGTGCTGTGCAAGCAACTCGCTCAGTATTTGTGCTTGATTATACCCACGTTGGACTAAGCGGGTAGTGTGTAGAGGCACCGGTATGATAGTGTCAATCGTCCAATTTTGTTGCTGTAGCACAACATCTAATCGATGTGCTAATTGTTCCCCGATTGTGGGTAAATTGTCATATTTCAGTGCGTGAATTGCTCGACGTAATTTACCTTCATGCAAGCCGCTTGAAGCAACACATAAACTTTCGTCGAGGTATTTCTTGATGACTACGACAGGTATTGACTCTAATACTCTGCTACAGGTTGCACACCATGCAGTATCTACCTTGCCACATCCTGTACAACGCGGTGGAAAGACGAGATCAAGAAGTGATTGCCAGATAGAATTGAACAAAGAAAGCCCAGACCCACCGGGCTGAGCTTCCGTCATGTGTTTATCGATCATTTGTTATTGTCACATTTAAGTCGATGCTTAAAATGCACCTGAATTCATTACAGTTAATACAGACGGTCCCAGCAAAACAATCCAGATAGAAGGAAAGATCAGAAGAACCATCGGGATCATCATCTTCACAGGTGCCTGTTGTGCTTTTTCTTGGGCGCGTTGGCGACGCTTAGTACGCATCTGGTCGGACTGTACGCGCAAAATCTTAGACATACTCACACCGAGTTGATCGGCTTGTATGATCGCGGCAGTGAAATTGTTAACATCTGCCACATCCATACGATCTGACATATCCTTAAGCGCTTCACGGCGTAATTTGCCGAGCTGAATTTCACGTAGGACGCGTCCAAATGCGAGTGCGAGTTCATTGTCCCATTTCTCATAGACTTTACCCATTGCCATATCGAAGCCAAGACCGGCTTCCACACAGATCACTAGCAAATCAAGCGCATCTGGTAGGGCTTTAAGAATACCTTCTTGGCGCTTCTTAATCTTGCCACCGAGCGACATAACTGGTAAGTAATAGCCTATGACACCACCACCACCAAGATACATCAATGCTGTGGTAAAGCTCTCTTTGAGTACAACGAAGCCTAATAACCCACCAACGATACCGAAAACAACTGTTAAGACGATACGCTGTGCGAAGAATGTTGTTGGCTCAGTTGTAGACCCGGCTAGTTCTAACTTTTTTCGAGTGGACTCCAACTGTTTTTGAGGCGTAAATCGTGTTGTAATATCTGCAAGCTGCTCCATAACGGGAACAAGCACACGATCCTGAAACGATAGTGAAAGTTCAATTTCTTCCAAGGACTCTGGCAGTTCACGATCACCAAATTCAGCAAGTCGATCCTGTAATGGGTCGCGGTCGCGGTCTTCGTTAAGACCGACATATACTAACCCAGCTAAGATTGCCATCCCCGCAATAATGAGAATACCAATTAATGCAGTCTCCATGCGATATTTCCTCTAAGTCTAAATGTCGATATCGATAATTTTTTGAATAGCCGCAGTACCCATGCCAATGAGCGCTAAACCACCACCTAACATGGGCCAACCACAGGATCGGCTTTCAAACATTTGTCCCATATAGCCCGGGCTGATTGCATTTAAGAAAAAGGCAAGACCAATGGGGAGGAAGCTAATCAAATACCCTGTATAACGCCCCTGAGACGTTAACACACGGATTTCACCTTTGAGCTTAATACGTTCACGAATGGTTGTACTAATCACATCCAAAATTTCAGCAAGATTACCACCGACTTCACGTTGAATATTTACTGCTGTGACGACCAAATCAAGATCTTCACTTTCAACACGCTCAAGTAAGTGCTCTAGGGCATCATCGAGATCAATACCAAGCTGAACTTCCTGAACCACGCGTTTAAACTCAGTTCTTGTTGGCTCCGGTGCATCTTTCGCAATAGCTTCCATAGACTGTAGTACACTATAGCCAGAACGGAGTGCATTGACCCAGAGACCCAATGTATCAGGCAGTTGTTCTTCAAATTTATGTAGACGCTGGCTGATTGTACGGGCGACGTAAATGCGTGGCACAAAGAAACCGATAAATGCGGCGGCGATTGAGAAGATAAGGTCTCCACTGAAAAGTATGAAGTAACTTACACTGAAAATACCTATCATAGAGACAATGTGCAAAGCGGCAAATTCTGCAACAGTTAGCTTCAAATCCGCACGAGCGAGCTGTTGCCTCCACTTTTTACCAAATTTGCGATCCGCGAGAATATTATCAATGGCTTCAAGCGTTTTGTTACCTGTCTCAACAATCGCATCTTCAGAGTTCTCCTCCTCAAAGAAGGATTGGTAGTCGTCATTCGACTCAATACGACCAAGCCGTTCTTCAACTAGATTTGTCTCTGAACGGGCACTAAAGATCCCAATGGCAACAATTACGACAGCGATTAGACCTGCCACGCCAAGAATAATTAATTGTTCACCAGACATAAATTACAGTTCTCCACACTCTTTGACTTACAGTAATTTCGTGCTATGTGCTGTGAACTGCCCATTTTAGCAAAACAGACAGTTCCATTATCAATATCATAACACAACGGTCACGATCTGAATGTTCGAATAACGTTGCATCAATTGTTTAGCGACGACTACCGAGACCAAATGTTGATGGGGGTAGATGAATACCTGCCGCTTCCAAACGATCAATGAACTTAGGACGCAGTCCTGTTGGACGAATACGCCCAATGATCTTTCCGCCTTCAGTACCGGTTGTTTCAAATTCAAAAATGTCGGACATGGTGATCATCTCACCTTCCATACCCTGAACTTCGGTAATGTTCATGATTTTACGCGAGCCATCACGCAGACGTGATTGCTGACAGATGACATCCACCGCCGCGGCAATTTGCTCACGGATAGCGCGTACAGGTAAATCCATACCTGCCATCAAACACATCACCTCAAGTCGTGAGATTGCGTCACGGGGAGTATTAGCGTGCAATGTGGTTAACGAGCCATCGTGACCAGTATTCATCGCCTGAAGCATGTCTAGCGCTTCACCGGAACGACACTCACCGACGATGATTCGTTCAGGACGCATACGCAAACAAGCGATGACAAGATCCTGAATTTCGATTGCACCCTTACCTTCAAGGTTTGCGGGACGGCTCTCTAGTGGTACAACGTGTTCCTGCTGTAGCTGTAATTCTGCCGCGTTTTCGACAGTAATGATGCGTTCATCATTTGGGATAAAACTTGATAATACGTTGAGCAGCGTTGTCTTTCCTGACCCTGTACCGCCGGAAACCACAGAATTGAGACGTGCGATAACACATGCCCTTAAAAAGTCTGCAATTTCTGGTGTCATTGAGCCAAAACGAATTAAATCCTGAATACCCAGCGGATCTTTCGAGAATTTACGAATCGTCACTGTCGGTCCACAGAGGGCAATCGGGCGAATAACAACGTGTACACGTGAGCCATCTGGCAGGCGAGCATCTACAAGTGGAGAACTTTCATCTACACGACGACCAAGCGGTGCCACGATACGATCGATAATACGCATCACGTGTTCTTCGCTGTCGAATGAAATATTCGCACGGGTAAGCTGACCCTTACGCTCCGCAAAAATGTTTTTAGCGCCATTTACCATGATCTCTGTAACGGATTCATCCGCCAAAAGGATTTCAATCGGTCCGAAACCGAGAATGTCAGATACAATCGCGTCAAATAAGCGCTGGCGTTCTGCCCGGGAAAGTACCATACTTTCTTCGGCTAAGATGGAATTGAACAATTCTTCAATATGCCGTCTAATCTCATCCTTACGAGATGCATCGAAGTTTTGGTCAAGCTCTGCTAACAGCTTGTTTTGGACGCGCACCTTGAGGTCGGTATACGAATTCCCCTGTGAGCTACCCGCTTTTCCTTCAGTTAATGCTCTACGACGACGTGCTTCCTGGCGCTTGGCGTTATTGTCATCGCCGCCCCCTTTTGGAGAATTGCCACCACCGTCACCACCTTTTTCAATACGTCTCAACAATGACATCTATAAAACCTCCACAATCGTTGGTGTGACTTACTATACTACCGTTTACAATATGCAAAATTTCTTCCGACATGATTACATTAGCGGCGACGAAGCAAGCCACCTACGCCACTACGACGCTTATTATCTGTTTGTTCTTCTTGTTCGTCTTCTGCTTCAAGATCACCCATAAGTTGTGAGGATACAAATTCGCCTAACTCAAGCAAATTACGAATCGGTGGTTTGCTCTGGTCACGGTCTGCGGCGATGACTGGAATACCACGGTTGATGGCGCTAATGATAATGCGCTCATCTACATGAGGAATTTTATGCACAACTGGACGCTTTAAGAAATTTTGAATACGATCCACTGATAACATACCCTTGTCGCGGCGTTCATCCCAGACTTTGTTGAGCATCAACCATGTTTTTTCAGGATCGTAGCCAAGTTGATCAAACAGATCGAACACGAAACGAATGCTCTTGATTGTAGGCAGAGTAGGTGTTCCGACCAGCATGATTTTTGTCGACACATCAAAGATGTTCAACAATACTTCGTTCAGTGTGTGACTTGTGTCAACAACAATGTAATCATAATTTGAAGCGATTTTGCGTAAGATTTCTGCCACAATGCCAGGAGCGGCTAGCAATTCATCTGCAAATTCTGGTCGAGCCGGTCCCATAAGCACTTTTAAGCCACTTTCATGAGTGACGACAATGTTCTCAAATAGTTCAACATCAAGATCATCAACATCGGGAGCCAATTCTACAATGGTAGATTGTGCCTGTAAGTTGAGAAACATACCGATGTCACCGAATTGTAGATCGGCATCAACTAGAAGTACCTTAATTCCTTCTTGCATAAGGCTAGAGGCGAGGTTGCTTGCAATGGTCGTGACACCTACGCCACCTTTAGGGCTGTAAACTGCAATAATGTTGCCCGCGCGCTCCCCAGAACCTTCTGCACGTTTAGGACGCGAAGCATCCACATTCATATTCGCCATTGCTTCATACTGGCGGCGAATGTCTTCTGTGTTGCGATACACGGTACGGATGGTGTTATACAGCTCATCCATGTTTACTGGTTTTCTTAAGAAATCACGTGCGCCAGCAAGCATAGCCCGACGCATGTAATCTGCATCATCTTGTACAGACATGATGATAACGGCAGATGTTGGAACCTGTTTCTTGATGATTCCGGTAGCTTCCAGACCATCCATATCGGGCATATTGATGTCCATGATTATGATGTCCGGTTGAAGCTCTTTTGCAAGCTCAACACCTTCACGTCCGGTACCAGCGGCACCGATAACCTTAAAGTCTTGTTCAAATGCTAATAGCTTCTTGATATTTTCTCGTGCTTCCGGGATGTCATCAACCAGCATGATCGTAATCTGGTCTTTACCGGTGTTTCCTTGTTGTGGTGGCCTGCCGCTCATATTATTGAACTTTCACTCTTTTACGCGATTACTTTACAGTTACTTATGTGTTAGTTATCTAATGTGATTTCATCACCAACAATTAACTGACGAATACTACGAATCGCTGGCTGTATGGAATAAGGAAGGCGATCTGGCAATGTGATGTCAAACTCTTGCATCACAGTGTCCAGTGAAATCGGAATAGTCGGTGGTTGCGTCAGATCATTTGCAGACCGAAGCGCGAATGTAATCGGAATACGTGCTTCAATCAAGTAAGTCAATATTACTGCATCCTGTGGCGATACTGCCAGCGTAACAATATCTGGACGCGGTGGCTGTGGTGTTGGTATGGCTTCTGCCTGCTGTTGTTGTGCGGCAGGTTGTGTATCGTCAATTACCGCAGGTGTTGCTGTCGCACTTTCACCGTACAAAATACCATCAGCAGGGAAGTCGCCTACACCCATGACCAACGCGTTTTGGATCGTCATCTGTGTAACCAATTGTGGTCTGGCTTCTTCACGAGGACCTTCAATCGCATCAAAGACTGAGCCAAATGCTGAGAACTGTGTTGGTCGCCCTTCAATACCACTGACGACTTCTAATGCACCAGTTTCTGGATTCTCTACAACAACGGTCAAAATATTCGGCAGAATTGATTGGAATTCTTCATCAACTTCAACGAAAAGCAGTGAAACAATCAAATCTACACGGTCACCTTGTTGAATACCATATGCCACACTTGTGATGCGATCCATCGGCATTGCTACCGCGCGCAACCCTTGCGGAATACTTGCAGAAAGGTCTGACCCTGCGGAGGCGATCTGAGAAAGATCGGGAATAACGAACGATGTTAGCACCGGTTGTTCGACAAAAATATCTACGCGTGCCCGAAAACCAACAATTTCATCAACATTGGTGATGTTTCCGTTTTCATCTCTGAGCACGCGGATGGCGTTTTCAGGAACGGTGTTGATTGGCTCAATGGGCCACTCACGAGCATCGACAGCACCGGGAACGATAACCGCGCCACGGGCAATATTTTGAACAGCGACGAAAATCTCTGCTACGACTACAGGCTCAGGTGTGGGTAATGGTGTGGCATTATTCTCAGTGGTTGTCTGTTCAGTGGTTGTTTCACCGACTGTATCAGTACTACCACTATCATCATTAAGCGATGGGATGACAAATGCGGCGACGACACCTAGAATGATGACGATAAAAGCCACAAGGATTATGGCGCGATTCCGATTCATGAATTTCCTCCAAGCGTGAGGTTCATACTAGTAATATGTAACTGATTTAGGTGCATTGACAAAACGCTTACAATTTCTAAGTGTATTCGGTTGCTGTTAATTGTCAAACAGCCCCTTAGTCCTACTTCATTATAGAGCACACTCGCAATCTTTGAGAATTAACTCTTATGAAGGTTAGTAAATATGAACGATTAATCCCCTGCGGGTAATTCTAGGCGGACAAGTGTTCCATCACTTTCGTTACTGTTGATGGACATATTGCCCCCTACTAGATCAAAACGTTCTTTGAGCGCCATCAAACTACGTGAGCGCGAGTCATCAACATGGGTTTCATCGTCACTAAAAATCGCTTCTGCATCAACAGCGCGTCCATTATCCTGTACGGCAATCTTGATAATTGATTCAGATGTATCCAGACGTATTTTAAGTTGAGATGCTGTGGCGAAATCGCGCGCATGCCCCATCAATTCTTGAATACTGCGGAAAATCATCACTTCACGGTGTGATTCAAACCGACGTTCTTCGCCGATAATATCTAATTCGGTTTCTATATCATTCTTATCGCGAAATGAGTCAACGTAACGACGTACTGTAGGCACAACACCAAGATCATCGAGCATCATAGGGCGCAGATCGAAAATGAAATCGCGAACTTTCTGGAAGGTAACGCTTGCCGCTGTTTTCAAACTACCCAGTTCATCGGCGGCGCGCTCTGGGTTTCGATCAAATAATCGCTGGCAAATTTCTGCCTGTAAGATGAAGTTTGTGAGTGATTGCGCTGGACCATCATGCATCTGACGGGATAACCGGAGGCGTTCGTCTTCTTGCGCTTCTACGATACGAACAATGTTGATTGTGCCCCGTGAGTCACTTTCGCTGTCACCATCTGCATTGTCGTCTACAAGCATGTCAACACCTTGTAGACCACCGAGCACTTGTGAAAGAATATTTTGCTCTTGTTGAAGGTGTTCATAATTTGCTTCGAATTTCTCAAGCTGACCCCGCATTGTTGCTAGACGAAAACGGGCATCTAAGGCTTCGTCATATTTGTCACGGATGTCCTGCCGGGGAATTGTTTCTAAATTGATCTGAACATTTTGAAGCTCGGTTGCAATATCGGTGTTTCTCTGCTGTTCGCGATCAACCATGATCTGTGTTTGTTCAATCTGCGACTTGAGTTCGGCTAGTTTACGTTTAATGCTGGACATTTGCCCAGATAGCATATCAACAATTTCTGATTTAGGATCGTCTGCTACACTTCTATCAAAATCCATCGGCGTGTACCTTAGTGGGCGAACCACATGATATTAATTGTGTGATACGCCTCGCTCCTTTCTAAAAATAATGAGTGACATGAAGGTGAAAAGGTTTGTCTATTAATCGTTTTTCTCATGACAGGTCGAAATCATCATCATTGATACGAACCCACCCATGCCGGAGTGCTTTCACGGCGGCTTGTGTACGATCCTCGACATTAAGTTTTCTCAAGATTGATGTCATATGATTCTTTACGGTCTGTTGGCTGATACCCAGTTTGCTGGCTATTTCCTTGTTACTTAATCCGTTCGTAACAGCTTGCAAAATTTCCATTTCACGGGGACTAAGTGGCACAAATTGCTCTTCGCCATCAATATATGCCGAACTTCCTAATGACTCAATTCGTCCTTCAATCCAACTTTCGAGTTCGCGTTTATCCATGCGTTTATCTTCAATGACGAATTTACCGCCAAATGTATCACGGATAATACTCACGAGATCTTCTGGACGTATATCTTTATTGCAATAGGCAGATGCTCCAGCACGCATCGCATAGATGACTTGTTGGGTTTCGTGATGCGCTGTCAACATAATGACTACAACATCGG
>JGI12048J13642_10032058_pt1 | contig 11120 bp, 10 predicted proteins | sample ElkSlonscriptome_16_FD_13642 | JGI IMG/M metagenome (IMG submission 13642) | reverse complement strand
GTTCGGCGCGGTGATGCTCGGTGCAAGTACGTCGCTGCCGGGCATCCTGACGTCGGTTTGGACCGCGTACCAGGGCATTCCGGACCTGGCGGTGAGCAACGCGATCGGCGGAATCGCGGCCCAGACGGTGTTCCTTGTGGTGGCGGACATATTCTGTCGACGCGCCAACCTGGAACACGCCGCCGCGTCGGTCGAAAATCTCATCCAGGCCGCACTGCTGATGACGCTGCTCGCGATTCCGCTGTTGGCCAGTTCCGGCCCCGATCTCACCCTGGCCGCAATCCATCCGGCCTCGTTGATCCTGCCGGCGGCTTATCTGTTCGGGTTGTTGCTGGTCAAGCGCGCCAAGGCGGCGCCGCTCTGGCTAGCACGAAAGACGAAGGAGACCCAGGAGGAGGGCAGCGGCGGGGATGACGATGTCACCCACCGCGATCTCGTACGCATGTGGTTGGCCTTCGGGGGCCTGGCCATCGTCGTTGCGCTGGCGGGTTTTTCCGTGGCGCAGACCGGTATCGCCATTGCCGACCGCACCGCGATTTCGGGGACCTTGGTCGGCATGCTGATGACCGCTGTGGCGACGTCGCTGCCGGAGTTGGTGACGTCGGTGGCCGCCGTTCGGCGGGGTGCCTTGACGCTGGCCGTAGGGGGCATCATCGGCGGCAACAGTTTCGACGTGCTGTTCCTGGCCTTCGCCGACATCGCTTACCGAGAAGGTTCGCTGTACCACGCGATGAACAATCAGCATATTTTCCTGATCGCCCTGACGCTGATGATGTGCGGAATCATTCTGCTCGGCCTGCTGCGGCGCGAGAAATCGGGTTTCGCCAACATCGGCTTCGAGAGCGTGCTCGTCCTGGTGCTTTACCTGGGCGCGGTCGCCGTGCTGGCGTTCGGTGAGCCGGAACGCGGCGGTAAAACCGGGGGCGACACGGATGGCGATGCGCAATTCGGCGCGGAAGCGACCCTAAGGATTGGACGCTCTTCCTCGTGAAAGCGTCAAGGACGTGCTGTCCGTCATATAGAGGACCTCAGTAATGTCAGTTAACCCGTGCGAGCAGCAGACAGCTGTTGGAGATATTCAATGACCAGAGAATCTGTGAACCATTCCTGCTCAACGCTGGTTCTCGATCTTGATGGCACTATCAGTGATCCAAGCCTCGGTATAGCGCGCTGTGCCAATCACGCACTATCGCACTGCGGTTTTGAGTCCGTGGCACCGGAATCGGTTCATCGCGAGATTGGTCCGCCCCTGGACGAGATGTTCATAAAGCTTGCGCCAGGCGTTTCTGATAGAGGCGTTGCCGCACTCGTTGCCAAATACAGGGAACGGTATTCCGACGTTGGCTATGCTGAGAACACGCTCTACCCGGACGTTGTTTCAACCATCAAAAGCTTGCGCGCTGCCGGTGTAAGGCTTGGTGTATGCACGTCCAAGCGGCGGGATTTCGCTGTGCGCATTCTGGAGTTGTTTGAGATCAGGCAGTTCTTTGCCTTTGTCGATGGCGGTGAGATAGGCGTTACGAAAGCTTCGCAACTGGCGGGGCTGAAGCGTTGCGGGGATATTGATCAGGAAGCCATTATGGTCGGTGACAGATGGGTTGATCTGGCGGCGGCCCACTCCAATCAGCTGCGATCAATCGGGGTCTTGTGGGGGTTTGGCGACCGGGCCGAGCTTGAAAAAGAGGCGCCGTTGCAAATTCTTTCACGTCCCAACGAGCTGCCGCTTGTCGTCGCGTGACGATTCAGCCTGAATCACGGCGATTGCGGCAAATTCTCATTTGCAAGCCTGCCGGCCCTGTCTGCAATCTGCACGCTGCTCGGGGCTCGGACTTGTGTGGCTGGACTCGAGGCGCGAGCTCCTACACAATTCGGCCCGCACCCCTGCACGCGTGCGCCTGGCCAAAACACCTGGTGGTAACCCAATGTCACTGATCAAACCTTTCCGCGGCCTCCGGCCCCTGCCCGAACGCGCCACTGACGTGGCTGCCCCGCCCTACGACGTTCTGAACACCGCCGAGGCGCGCGAGCGTGCTGCCGGCAAGCCTTACAGTTTTCTGCACATCTCCAAGCCCGAGATCGACCTGCCGGAGGGCACTGACCCATATGCGCCCGAGGTATACACGCAGGGTGCCAAAAACCTGCAGGCGCAGATCGACGCCGGCGTGCTGATGCGCGACGCGACGCCTGTTTACTACGTGTACCGACTGACTATGGGTGAGCATGTGCAAACGGGTCTGGTGTTTACCGGATCAGTCACGGAATACGACCGGAACCGCATTCGCAAGCACGAATTCACCCGGCCGAAAAAGGAAGACGACCGGGTGCGGCAGATTACCGCGCTGAATGCGCAGACCGGGCCGGTGTTACTCGCTTACCCCAGCTCGGCTGATGTTGCGGCCATTATCGGCGTCGTCACTGCAGGTGCGCCGCTGTACGATCTGGTTGCCGACGACGGGGTCGGTCACACCCTGTGGTTGCTGGACGAACCGGCCCACATCGCCGAGATCACCCGGCTGTTCGAGTCTATGGATGCTCTGTACATCGCCGACGGGCACCATCGCTCGGCGTCGGCTTCTCGGGTGGCTGCCGCCAAAAACGCCGAACTCGGCACGCCGCCGGGCGAGAATTCATGGGACCACTTTCTGTGCGTGGCCTTTCCCCACGACGAAACTCAAATCCTCGACTACAACCGGGTGGTGCGCGACCTGAACGGACTAAGCGCGGCCGAACTGCTGGAGAAAGCCGGCGAGCGCTTTGCCATCGAGCCCGCGGAAGCCCCGGTCAAGCCGGCCCGGCCCGGCGAATTCGGCATGTACCTCGATGGACGTTGGTATCAATTAACTATCGACCAGGAACACATTCCCGCTGACGACCCGGTCGCGCGGCTCGACGTCAGCCTGCTGCAGGACAATCTGATTGCGCCGCTGCTCGGCGTGGGCGACCCGCGCACCGACGAGCGCATCGACTTCGTTGGCGGCATCCGTGGTTTGGGTGAGCTGGAGAAACGGGTCGACAGCGGCGAAATGCAGGTGGCATTCGCGCTGCACCCCACCCGGATGGAAGCGCTGATGTCAGTGGCCGACGCGAACGAGGTGATGCCACCCAAATCCACCTGGTTCGAGCCTAAGCTGGCGGACGGGCTGGTGTCGCATATGCTCGACTAGTCCAGTCTTGCCGGTGGTCAGCGCGCTCGCCAGATTCCCCTGCTTCGGGCGCTCTGCCGACACGGACACTGGCTACATCACCGGCGGGGATTCCCGCAAACACCTGTGGGGACGAAGAGCCGCTTCGGCCACTGCAACCCCCTTGCCCATCCATAGCAGCAACACCAGGGGAAAGAGCCACAAGTACCCGGGTTTATGGCGCACCCAGGGCTTCAGGTTCAGCACGGCGCCCATAAGCGCGAAAAGCGGCAAGCACGGAATAAAAGCCAGCAGGAATAGCGCGCGATACCCGGGCTGAAAGCTTCTGGGTGCAAAATCCTGATTGAGCTGAATGAAGTATTGGTGATAACCCCAGACATAGTGATGCCTGAACACCTCGGTGAAGCTCTCGCGATCATGGTGATACACCACAGGGTCGGGAGAAAACAGCACCGGCTTGCCCTGCCGCCGAAACCCTCTGATCAACAAGGCATCCTCACCGGTCAGCAGCCGAGCATCGAACGCAGGCCCGCTCTCGGGTAGCGCCGACATTTTAACGCTGAAGTTGGTTGTCGGCAGATGATAGGGGTGATGCACGGGCCGGATCTCTCCGTAAGGCACAGAGTGTACCCATGACATGACTTTATCCAGCGTGGCCCAGAACGACTGGCCAACGCCGATCACGCCGCCTCCGAAACAGGCCGCAGCGGGATACATCTGGTGCAGAGCGAGATGCCGGGCAATGAAGTCGCTTCCCGGCACGCAGTCACTGTCGATCATCAGCACGATTTCAACACTTCGCTCCGCACACCATTGAATGGCGGTATTGCGCGCGGCAGAAACGCCCCGGTTCGCAGTGTGATGCACGAGGTGCACGGCGGGGTTCTCCAGCAAGTTATCCAGACTGTTGTCCACATCAGAGACAGGCGTGCCGTCGTTGATCAGCAGTATTTGGGTGCGCGACAAGCTTTGTTCGAGCAACGCCTGGAGACAGCGCTTAACCTGTTCGAGCCTGCCCAGAAAGGGAATAATGACGCAGTGCCGGGCGGGGCTATCGCCGTCAGGCACGATGATAGAGCAGCTTGGGCAGATTGGACGGATTAAAAAATATGCTGTCCAGCATCGCGCAATTGTGGGTGCAGTGGCACCCCTTGTTTTTGATCATTTTCAGCTGCTCCTGATATGCATCGCTTGTCATGATCTCGGGCAGCCGATGGTTCTTGACGTTGCCGACGGCGGGCAGCATCTCGCAGGCAGACACGGCACCGTCACCGTTGACGACCAGTTGAGTCTGGCCGGCCAGACAGGGAATGACCTGCGTCTCCTGTTCCAGGGTAGACAGCGAGACATCCCATAAGTAGCTGTGGAAGTTTCTGAGGATATGGGCCGACAGGCTCGACTTGCCGTAATCGTACCGCCGCAGTATCGCTGATATTTTGGGGCCAATGTCGCGCAGTTCGGCCAGTGTGGGTAACCCCATCTCCGGATTAATCGTGTCGCCTCTGAGCAGTATCACCGAGTGAAAATCCACTCCCCTGGCCTGCACTTGCTCCATCAGCGGCAGAATCTCATGAAAATTGGCGCGGTTTATGACGGTGCAAATCTTTATGGAGACTCCCCCAAGGTCGCGCAGCGCAGCGTAGGCCTCCCACACCTGGTCAAAACTACCGGGCACTTTGCGAATAGCGTCGTGGGTCTCTGCAAGTCCGTCAAGGCTCAGGCCAATAATAATCTCGCGGTTCGAGCGGGCCTGAATCGCTTTCACCTGCCTGATCATCTGCGGGATCAGGGAGCCGTTGGTGGGAATGTGCACGATTTTGCTGTCGAAGGCACAGATGATGTCAGCCAGATCCTTGCGCAGAAAAGGCTCTCCCCCACCGATGTCGAGCCACATTAAAGACTCGCTGTCCGCGGCGAGCTGCTGGTAATCATGCAGTTTCAGATCGCGCTTGGAGGACACGAAATCTACAAAACAATGGTCGCAGCGAAAATTGCACGCCGTGGTGACGTGCACAATCATGTGCTTCATCCGCTTTGTCAGCAGGTAATCACCGATGGCGCCTGCCATGGCCAGTGGGTTGCTCATGTCACTCGATAAACCTGAGGATCGGGAAGGAAGCAAAGGCTAACAGGTGTGGCGCCGATTTTCTGCAGCAGAGGCCAACCGCTTACCACAGCGGATGGCAGGCCCCATCATCGAGCTGAATTTTGCCCGATGCTATTGATTCTAATGGGTTTTTAAAGTGCCAGCAGCATACCCGATGCCGGCGTTACGGTTGGCCTCGGATTCGTTTTGCCGTACGATTATCAAACTGTCCGGAGCGCTGGCTATAGTGACCTGTCCAATCTGTGGAAGCACCGATTCCACGCTTCTCTCACGCACCCCAGACTACGAATACCGTTCTCTGCCGGGCGAGTTCACGATGCTGCAGTGCTCAGGGTGCGGGCATGGATACCTGGAGAGTCCGCCGCTGCCCGAACAACTTACTGAGATTTACCCACCGACGTACTACACGGTGAACCCCCATTCCCCCATCCATTTCAGCGCGTTCATCCACAAGCAAAAAATCCGCCGTGACGTGAAGCGCATTTTGTCGCTCGCCAGGGGACGCCCGTTAAAGTCGATAGTCGACCTGGGCTGCGGCGATGCCGAGCGGCTCGCGCAAATCGGTGAGCGCCTTGATGCTCCGGTCGAGCTGCTGGGCGTCGATTTTCAACCCGACATCGCCCGCGAGGATGCACTGCGCAAGCGCGGTGTGCAGCTGGTCAACGACAATATCGAAGGCAACCTTGATGAGCTGCGCGACGGCGGCCACGACTTGCTCATCAGCTGCCAGACGCTCGAGCACCTCTATGATCCGGCCGCCGCTCTGAGAACATGGGCACGCAAACTGGCGCCGGGCGGTCTGCTGCTGATCGAAACACCGAACAAGGGCGGCCTGGACTTCGTTTTGTTCAAGCGCCGGTACTGGGGCTTTTATCACACGCCCCGCCACTTCCACGTATTCACCACGGATTCGCTGGAGCGTGCGGTTGCGCAGTCGGGCCTTGCGGTCAGGGAGCGGGGGTTCATTCCATCAGGGTCAATGATCCTGAGCCTTCGCAACGCGCTGGGCTTAAACAGCGTTGCACCCGGGCCGCGGTTTGGTGAATTTATCAGTAACAAGAATATACTGGTGGTGGGCAGCTCAGGCGCATTCGACCTGTTGCTGATTGCACTGGGCCTGCCGACCTCGAACCAATTCGTTCTCGCCACCAGGGATGCCCGTAAAATCCGTGTCTGACTCGCCCGCCGATCGCCATGATCCCTACTCACGCTTCCGCAAAGTGCTGCTGACGCCCGCAGAAGTGCAGCAGCTCAGTCAGCTGTCGCCACTGCGCCCGGTCGTTGATGTGGCGTTTCTGTGGCTGCAAATTTTCGCGGCCTGGTGGGCGGTGTCTGTCTGGACGCACTGGTGGCTGGTGGTTCTGGCCATACCTTTTATCGGCACTCGCAGCTATGCGCTGCATATCATTGGCCACGACGGTATACACCGGCGCCTGTTTAACAACAGCAAAGTCAACGATCTGTTCAACGATCTGTTTATCTTTGGCGCCGAGGGCGCGATTACGCGCATTAACGGGCAAAACCATCTGGAACATCACAGAAAGCTGGCTTCAGCGGATGACCCTGACCGGCACAAGTACGCAACGGCTTACAAATCCACCCGACTCGACCTGCTTCTGTACCTCAGCGGCCTGAGTGCGCTACGGCCGCTGTGGCAGAACGTTTTCAGGAGGGGAGCCAGCAGCACCCGCGCAAAGCAAGACACACGCAGTCTCAGCTATACGCCCCGCGATCTGGCCATTCTGGCAATCTGTCAGTCGGCACTGTTCTTCGGGCTTACGCTGGGGATCGGCTGGTGGGCCTACCCGGTCTTGTGGCTGCTGCCTGTTTACGCCTTCACGTTTTGTGGCGACCTGACGCGTTTCTTTCTGGAACACTCGCATCCGGAGCCTGATGAGTCGGCGGATGAACGGCGTCTTATTACTTTCCTCAGCAGCCCGCTCGAACGGGCTTTTCTGTCCCCCAAGAACATTAACCTGCACGCGGTGCATCACCTGTGGCCATCAATCCCTTACTACAACCTGGCACGGGCCGACGCCATGATCCGCTACCGCGAAGGAGCGCAGGACCTGATTTGGCGAACATCGTACCGGGACGCGCTGGTGCGCTACTACCGGGCGCTGCCGTTGGCCGCGAGCCCGGAACCGGGCGCGCGCGGCTGATGCCCTGCCGATCGCCCCAAGCTTTGCCTTCCCAGCAGCCGTGCTAAAAGACTATATCTCGATCGCGAGGCCGGACCACTGGTTCAAGAATATCTTTATGGTTCCTGGCGTTGCGCTTGCCGTCTTGCTGATCAGGCCTGCGCTGACGCCCGCCCTGCTGGCCGACATTTTGATCGCTTTCGTGTCAACGTGTTTGCTCGCTTCGGCCAACTACACCATTAACGAATGGCTGGATGCGCAAACTGACCGGCACCATCCCGATAAACAGCAACGACCCTCGGTTCTCGGCAATGTCACGGGCGGCAAGGTTTTTATACAGTGGCTGCTGCTGGGCGCGGTCGGGCTGAGCCTGGCATTTTCGATAAACGATGTTTTCCTGCTGCTGTCGTGCGCGCTGATAGTCATGGGCGTTATCTATAACGTCCGGCCTTTTCGGACCAAAGACCGTCAGTATTTCGACGTGATCACCGAATCCGTCAACAATCCCATCAGGCTGCTGCTCGGCTGGACAGCCATTACCACGGTGATTCTGCCGCCGTCCTCGCTGATTGCGTTTTACTGGATGGGCGGCGCCTTTCTGATGGCGGCCAAACGCTACGCCGAATACCGCCACATCAATGATGCTGAGCAGGCCAGCCGTTATCGCAAGTCGTTTGCGCGATACACCGACGCAAGCCTGCTGCTGTCAGCTTTTTTCTATGCGCTGATGGCAGGCTTTCTTGCGGGGGTGTTTCTTATCAAGTACCGCATCGAGTACCTTTTTGCCATTCCGCCGCTGGCCGGACTTTTTGTCTACTATCTGCATCTGGCGCTGGCAGAGAACTCGATCGTGCAGTCCCCTGAAAAGCTGTATTCCAACAAGCCGTTCGTCATCTACCTCGTGCTCGTGGTGGCTCTCGTCGTGCTGCTTTCCTTCGTCAGCACGCCATGGCTGGAAATCCTTTTGCAGCCGATACCGCTGCAGCCGGCCGGCCCGTAAGCAGGCCGACGCAGTCGTGGAAACTGGCGATATACCCGCCCTGCAAGGCGCTGACCGTTTTCCGAGTTAGCATGGAAGCGCAAGTCTACAAGCAGTTTTTGGAGCTCGAAGAGCATCACTGGTGGTTCCGCGGGCGACGCGCCGTCTATATCGGGCTTCTCAAATCCCATCTGGGCAACCTCGCCGGGGGCCGGGCGCTCGATCTTGGCTGTGGCCTCGGCGGGTTTTTACCCAGCCTTGATGAGCTGGGTTACGAGGTGTACGCAGCAGACATGGATCTGACCAGCCTCGTTCACTGTCGCGACAGGGGGTTTGACCGAGCTGTTTCGTGTAGCACTTACTCGCTGCCGTTTTCCGATGACAGCTTTGAACTGGTCACGTTATTCGATGCCATCGAACACGTCGAGGACGACCATCGGGCAATGGCAGAAGTGGCCCGCGTACTCAAACCGGGGGGCAAGGTGATTGTCAGCGTGCCTGCCTACCAGTTTCTTTTCGCCAACAACGACCGCGTCGCACAACACTATCGGCGCTACAGCCGCACGGCCGTGAAGCGTTTATACGAGCAAGCCGGCCTGCAGGTTGAGCGCAATTCACACAGCAACGTATTTCTGTTTCCGTTCATCCTTCCGCTGGTCCTGCTGATCAAACTGGTAGAACGCAGCTCCAGACGCAAGTCGCAAGCCGACTACAGCAATCTGAGCTGGCCTCTTCCGCAGTGGGTGCACAATGTGCTGTACCGGATCTTCGCGGCCGAGCTGGCGCTGGGGCGGTATTTTGACTGGCCGGTGGGTCACTCCATTGTCGCCATTGCAGGACTACCCCAGGAGAGCCCGCACGTGGCCGGGCCAGGCGCTGCCCTGCGCCCGGAAGCAGCGGCCGAAATCGGCTAGGATATTCGCGTGAGCAGCTCTGCAGCATTGCCGAAACGCCCTAAGCAATGGGTCGAGGGACTGGTCCCGACGCTCAACGACAAAGGCTTTATGTTCGAAGTCCTTGACGGCTTTGCCGAAGAGTTTATCGGCGTGGCCGGCAACTCACCGCACGAGTCGCTCGAGTTGGGCTGTGCCTACGGTGTCGCCACACTGGCCGCGCTCGAAAACGGCGCGCGTATCACCGCCTGCGACATGGAGCCCGGCCACCTGCAGGTACTCGAATCCAGGGTGCCGGGTGCATCGCGCCACCGGCTCACTCTGGTGGCCGGCACCCTGCCCGATATTGATCTGCCGGAGAACCACTTTGGCACTGTATTCTGTTCGCGCGTGCTGCACTTTCTGGAAGGCGACGCCATCGACCGCAGCGTGCGCAACATGTTTCGCTGGCTGCGTCCCGGCGGCAAGCTGTACCTGGTGGCCGACACGCCGTTCGGAATCTGGCGCAAGTTCATCCCGGTGTGGGAAGCCAACGTTGCCCGCGGCGAGCGCTGGCCAGGGCTCATGACCGAGCCCTCCCATTACCTGCCTTACGAGCCCACGAACCCCGACGAGGTCGGCCTCAAGCTGATGAACCTGCTGGATCCGGACCTGTTGCGACGCACCGCCGAGGAAGCCGGCTTCGCGATCCGCCGCACCGGCTACATCGACCGCAACGACTTCGCGGGGCTCGGCCGCATGGACGGGCGGGAGAACTGCGGGCTGGTAGCCATCAAGCCCGGCTGATAATCAGGACACACCATGATCAAGGGATTCCACCACGCCGCCATTTCCACGCCCGACCTCGAGCGCTGCATCGGGTTCTATACTGAAACCATCGGCGGCAAAGTCGCCTGGGAATTCGGCTGGGAGCGCGGGACACCGGAAGCGGATCAGGTCACCGGCCTGAGCGATTCCGCGACCCGCGCCGCGATGCTGCAAGTGGGGGACAGTTTTCTGGAGGTGTTCGAGTACACGTCACCACCACCGAAGCCGCGCACCGGGCAGCGGCCTGTCAACGAACACGGCATCACGCACGTCTGCCTTGAAGTGACTGATATACAAAGCGAATACGAGCGCCTCAAGGCGGCCGGCATGGAGTTTCACAGTGCGCCGATGGCGCAGGACGGAAGCAGCATGGTTTACGGGCGTGACCCGGACGGCAACGTGGTTGAGCTGATCGAATTTACCGGCTGATGCCGGCGACACGTACGCTACTGTGAGCGCGGCATCGCGGGATCGACCCGCTGGCCCACCGAAACACCGGCAGGCGCATCACCGCGCAGCAGCGCCTCGAAGTACTCGGGCGCCATCAGATGGCAGTAGTGCACACCGCGGAAGCGCGGCGGCGCCTTTTCATACGTGGGATCGGTGAAGTCAACGATAAAGCCCTTGGTGTGAATGGTCAGGCTGTCGCCGTCGGCTGAAGTCATCTCGAACGGGGCCAGCCAGTCCGGGCCTGTCATGCCGGGGTTCTCCTCGTTGTACACGGTTTCCTGCGGGTCGAAGCTAACGCTGGTGTACGCGGGATCGGTGACGCGACGGCCCACCAACGCGAACACCGCCTGGTTCATGTCCTGACAGGCGCCGTCCGGGCCGGCGACATCGGGGCCAAAGGTCAGGTTCAGGTGATCAGCGCTCTTCAGCTTGCACGAAATACCGAGCACAGAGCCGTCGTCTGCATACCAGTTAATCTGCTGAATCTGCGGGCCGTTGGGACCATCGATGATGGCCTTCGACTTCACGAAACCGGTGAAGTCCTCGTGCACCACAAGCTCGACCGGTACAGCAGTTTTGGTGACCACCCGCTGTGCGGCC
>JGI12048J13642_10946156_pt1 | contig 11125 bp, 4 predicted proteins | sample ElkSlonscriptome_16_FD_13642 | JGI IMG/M metagenome (IMG submission 13642) | reverse complement strand
TGATGATCTTCACGGGATGCGAGGACTACCTGAATATTCCCCCGGTGGCTGAAATATCAGAAGAACAGGTTTTCGGCACCTATGAATCCTTCCAGGGATTCCAGGACAAACTGATCCGGAACCTGGTTGATTATAACAGGCATGGTGCCAGGGTCACACACTCCATCGGGGGTGAAGCTTTATCCCCGAGCGGACAGTCGGTATACAACGGCAATATCGGCAACTATTATTATCTCCTTACCAACAGGGGAATATATGCAATCGCTGAACTGGAAGCCTTCAAGGCAGGCCTTTACTCCCATATGTGGGAAAACTGCCGGATCGCAAATCTATGCCTTGAAAAGCTTGAATCCGGACTCCTCGTTGAGGCCACGCAGAATCAGCGGGATTGGTTAAGAGGACAGGCGCTCTTTTTCAGGGCCTACTATCATTACGAATTTGTACGCTCATTCGGAACGATTCCCTATGTGGATACGGTATTCTCGGCAGAAGACCAGAATATGAAGCGGCACTGGACCTACGAAAAGAACGGAACAACATACAAGGATGTCCAGGCTGTGTTTGAGCGCATTGTTGAAGACCTGGATGAGGCTTCGGAGCTTCTTCCCGATGTATGGCCCTCTCCCAACATTAACTGGGGCCGGCCAACAAGTGTTGCTGCACTTGGATTCAAAGCAAAGGCACTCCAGTTTTCAGCGAGTCCCCTGTTCAATGAGCAGGCGACAGGTGTGCTGGAGTACAACCAGGAACTTCTCGACAGGTGCGCGGTGGCATGCCAGGAGGCGATCGACCTTGCCATCAGCCTGAAAGGGACTCAACCCGCCGGGATGCCTGAGGTGAATGCCGACGGTCTCACGGAATTTGCAGATTTCAGAACGGTATTTGCAACATTCGACGGCACCCAGCCCGGCACACCGGAAGTGTTGTTCCACAGACCGGTGGATATCTACGGGGCAAATGTGGTGCGCCAGTCTGAAGCAAGGAACTACAGTGTGCGACAGCTTACGGGACAGAAAGCGGCACAGGGATCGCAGATGTATCTTGATAAATTTGAGATGAAGGATGGCTCCCGCTACCAGCTGGCCTATGATACCGATCCGGTCAGGAGATGGGATGACCGCGACAACAGGTTTGATTTTACCTTTTATGTACACGGGGATGTGATTGATGACATCACCCTTGATCTTTCCACAGCGCAGCTTACAGCTGATGGTGCATTGAACAGCAATGCAATCAGGAAATTTATGGAGGACGGGGTAACCAAGAACAATGTGGGTGAGGCCACTTATTCGACCCCGCTGCTCCGGCTGGCAGATATTTACCTGACCTATGCAGAGGCAGTGTTCGAAAGCACGGGAAGTTATACAGTCGTCCCTGCCGGGCTTAAATTGTCAGCTGAAGATGCAGTGAATGTTGTGCGGCGCCGCGCGGGCCAGCCCGATGTTGCCGATGTACTGGCTTTTTATGATGGCAATGCCCAGCCGGGATCCTGCGAACTGGACTCAGATCCGGCCTTCCGGTTGCTTTACAGGAACGAGCGCGCCGTTGAGCTGGCGTATGAAGGGGTTTACTGGTTCGACATTCGCAGGTGGAAAAGAGCGCACCTGAAGGATGGCGTCCAGATCACGGCGTTGAATTTTGACCTGGTCGGAGATACCCAGGAGATAGATAACGCAACAGTGAAGCGTGTTGATAAGCAGGGGTTTGTTTTCAAGGATGCCCACTACTGGATGCTATTTGAAACCAGCCTGACGAGATTTACATATGACTGGGAACAAAATCCGGGGTGGTAAACAATCATAACAAATCTTCAATCTTATGATGATGATTAAAAAAACAACAATACGACTGATTTGCCTGATAATGCTCGGTTCATTATCGCAAATGAATATCGCACAGACCACTGCAGAATCAACACCGGGTGATAGCGATCCTGCCCGGCTTGACCTGAACCAAAAGGAAGAGGTGGATCTCGTGTTTCGCAGAACCTCAGCTGAAAATATGACTGGTTCCATCGTGGTTATTGACGTGGAGAAGGAATTGCAGCGGGACCAGACACTCAGCCTGGGGGCATTAATAAACGGGAAAGTACCTGGACTCTTTGGTGCATATAATACATGGGGAACAGGGAACGCGGTGATCCTGGTGGACGGGATACCGCAGGGTGATTTCTACCTCAGTACTTTAAATATGCTGGAAATTGAAACTGTGGTCATCCTCAAGGATGCCCTTTCAAAAGCCATGTATGGGGCACAGGGTGACCAGGGGGTGATCCTGGTGAATACGAAACGAGGCAATGCCGGTAGTCATCACATCCGCGTCTTCGGTGAATTTGGAGGAGCACAGCCCAGGGCCATGCCCTCCTACCTGGGTGCAGCCGATTATATGGTGAAGTATAACCAGGCACAGCTGAATGACGGCATCGGGCCATCATCAGTGAGGTATACTGATGAAGCCATAGCAGCGACCCGCAACGGGACCAATCCTGCACGCTATCCTGATAATCGGTTTATGACCAATGACTATATCCGGGATTATACAACCGGAGCCAATGTCTTTGCCGACGTCCGCGGGGGAAATGAAAACACTACCTACTATGTGAATTCAGGCTGGAGTCAGAGTACAGGGTGGCTGAATACCCCGCAGCGGGATATCACCAACAGGATGAATTTCAGGGGAAACCTGGACTTCCGGATTAATGAATACATGAACATGAGCCTGGATGCAACTGCAAGATTGTCACAGAACACAAGACCCAATGCAGGCAACATCTGGTCCATCATTAACAACGAGCTTCCCAACAACTATCCCATGTTGTGGGATCCGAATATCATTGGCAATGATTCCATCCGGAACGGTGTACTTGAAAATGCAAAACTTGTGGACGGACAGCTGCTTGGGGGGAATTCAACTTACCTCGATAATATCTACGGAACATTTTATAAGAACGGGAATATCAAATATATGCAGCGTGATGTCCAGTTCAGCGGAAAACTCAACCTGGACCTGAGTTTTATTGCCGAAGGGCTTTCCGGCAGCGTTTACGGGGGCATGAACTTCTTTAACACACTTTTTGCCACTCAAAGTGCTGAGTTTGCCGTTTATGAGCCATTCTTCAACAGTTCCAGCGGAGCGGTGGATTCAGTAAGGATCCATGGAACAGATGTTGCACCGAATAAGTACAATGTCAGGTCAGGGAATTCAGATTTTTTCAGACGTGTTTCCTACTATGGAACCCTGAATTACAACCGGACATTTGACGAACATAAGGTATCCGCCACTGCTGTTGTTTATAATAATCTGCTTACACAGGCCGATGAGATACAACGTGATGTCCTGTTTCATACCGGGGTCTACGGGAACTATTCCTACCTTGACAAATACACTGCTGAGGCAGCTCTTATGGGCGTGGGGAGCAGGAAACTTGCCCCGGGGAATCGTCTTGAGCTGGCACCTTCAATCGGCGTGGGATGGATCCTCTCCAAGGAAGATTTTCTGTCAGACATTACCTTGATTGACTACCTGAAAGTAAAGTCAACATTCGGGATTACTAAAAATGATCACTGGGATGATTACTTCCTTTACAAGAGTACATTTGTCCGTGGTGGCAGTTTCGATTACCAGAACGGGATCGCACGGAACGGGGAGACGGTGCTGACCTCAGCCCCCAATGATATTTCTCTTCAGAAGAGAAGGGATTTTACATTTGGGTTTGATGCATTGCTGCTGGACAGATCGGTAAGTGTCAGCCTGGCATATTTTAACAGTGCTGCAGTGGGCAATATTACCCGCATGTCCAGTACCTTCCCGCAAATCCTCGGATTTGAACACCTGGTGTATGAAAATTACAACAGCGACCGGAATCATGGGGCAGACCTCGGACTGGAATACTTGTTCAGGGCAAATGATGACCTGACGATCTCGGCTGGGACCAATATGCTTTTCGTTTCACCAAAGATCATACGCAGGGAGGAGCCTTTTTACGAGGGTGAGGACAAGGAGCTGATGCGGGAAGGAACCGCCACTGATGCCATGTGGGGACTCAGCTCTGACGGATTGTACACGGAGGATGATTTCAATCCTGACGGTACGCTTGCAGACGGCTTGCCCGAACCTACATTCGGCGCAGTTTTCCCTGGCGATATCAAGTATCTTGATCAAAACAGCGATGGTGTCATCGATCAGCTTGATAACCGCATCATTGGACACAGCACACGACTTCAGTACAGCCTGCATCTGGATGTCCAGTTCAGGAATTTTGAGCTTTATGTTCTGGGAATCGGTCAGTTAGGAGATTACGACTACCGGTCGGGCAGCTATTTCCGCGTCTTTGGGAACAACAAGTACTCGGTCATGGCAAATGAAGCATACGGACCCGGTAACGAGGACCCCAACGCACTTCATCCACGACTTACCACGACGGATGCCAATCACAATGACCGGTCTTCCGACTACTGGATCTTCCAGGACAATTCCTTCAGGATATCAACACTGCAGCTTACATATCATATCAACATGACCGGCAATGATTCTTTCATAAGGGATTCGAGGATCTATCTCAGGGCAAATAACCTGGTTGTCTTCAGTAAAAACAGCGAATTTACTGAGATCAATCCTGGTGGGTCTCCAAGGACAGCCGGTATCTCGGCAGGATTGATCACCACTTTTTAATCTTAAATATCAGGAAGATGAAAATATTAAAGTATAATATACTGGCACTGATCGCACTCCTCGGGATCTGCAACAGCTGTGAACTGCTGGAGCCAGAGAATGAGAATATTTATGATATGGAGGACATCAAATCGGTGATGACCTTTACAGAGGGATTTCTCATGAATGCTTATCGCAACTTACCAACCGAGCATCGGAACTTCAGCTTATCCTATGCTTCCGACGATGCGGTGAATAATGATCCTTCGAGCAGTATCAAAACAGTGATTTCGGGGGGATGGACCTCCAGCAGCAATCCTTTCAGTGAATGGAATCGTAACTATGAAAGTATCTTTTACATCAATACATTCCTTGAAAACATGGATGAGATCGAGTGGTACTGGCAAAATGAGACCACCGATTCACTGTTTGCTGTTAAGCTCAAAGGTGAGGCGTACGCCCTGCGTGCGTGGAACTATTTCCATTTGCTCCAGGCCCACGCTGGCAAAGGTGCGAACGGGGAAATGCTCGGTGTACCCATTGTGGACAGGGTGCTGGATGCAACAAATTCCTCAGATTACCAGGTGCCGCGTTCAAGCTTCCCTGACCTGGTTGAATTTATTATTACAGATTGCGACCGCGCGATCAATCTCTTGCCCACACGCTGGCGGGATGTTGATGATGAGGTGATCGACCAGGCCATGGGAGCAAGGAATGCAAACCGAATCAATGATATTGTTGCCAGGTTTATCAAGGCCAAAACATTGCTGTATGCCGCAAGCCCTGCCTTCTCCGACGGAACCTATTCTTACCAGGTCGCTGCTGAGGCGGCTGCCAACGTGATGGTTGTAAATTATGGGCTGCAGACGGTTAATGCTTCAAGCAATTCACTCCTGGATTTCTACAACAATCCGCTTGTTGCAAGTTACCAGAAACAGCATCGCGAAGTGCTCTGGTACTCCTCCAGGGAGGCTGAAGGACAACGCTGGGAGGAGGAGAACTACCCACCTTCCCTGTACGGAAGAGGACTTACAAATCCGACGCAGGACCTGGTCAATGCATTTCCCATGGCGGATGGGAGTCCGACACCTCTGAGTAAGATCAATTCAAGTGATCCCTATTCTGGTAGGGATCCCCGGCTGGAAAAGTACATCTTCTTCGACGGGTCACAGTTCGACCAGGGCGACGAGACCGTTACCATCAATACCCGCGCCGGCAGTCAGGATGCAGTCGGAAGTACCAATAACTACGCCACCAAAACAGGATACTATCTAAGGAAATTCATGAATACTGACAATGTTGATCTCGATCCTACGGTCAACTCTCCAGGCATGCATTATTATACCTATGTCAGGTATTCCGATGTACTGCTGATGTTTGCCGAGGCCGCCAATGAAGCTGTCGGACCGGATGGGAGCATTGGAGGATTTTCAGCGCGTGAAGTGATGAATGCCTTGAGAGAGCGAGTCGGGATCACCTCCACAGCATATGTGAATGGACTGGATCAGGCAGGAATGAGAGAATTGATCCGCAATGAAAGAAGGATTGAATTGTGTTTTGAGGAACAGCGGTTCTGGGATCTTCGCAGATGGAACCTGGTTGATCAAATGAACCAGCCGGTTACCGGCGTTCAGGTATCGGCAGATGGGACGACCTTCACCTATTTTGATGTCGAGTCACGCGTCTTCCCCGAATACATGATCTACGGACCCATCCCCTATGATGAGACGCTGAGATACGATATTGTACAGAATGAGGGGTGGAAATAATAGTTTCAACAAATAAATTGAGAAAATATGAAAAGGACATTTCTCTTGCTAGGCATAATTATCCTGGGTTTCAGTTGTACCAACCAGGATGTGGAATTTGATGATTTTGAGTACCAGGCAGTATACTTCCCATTTCAAACACCAGTGAGGACCCTCATCCTTGGCGATGAAGTTGAAGGAGATAATACCATAGACAGGGAACACGCGTTCAGCATCGGTGTGGCGCTCGGGGGCACCTATGAAAATGAAGAGGAAAGAGTTGTTGCCGTTGAACTGGCTCCGGAGCTGACTGAAAATATAACAAATGCTGACGGGGATACCCTCGCGCTTCTTCCTTCGGAATACTACAATGCCACATTTGACAGGATCACGATTCCGGCAGGGAGCTTTTTCGGTAAAATGAGGGTGAACCTGGAGGATGCTTTCTTTGCAGATCCCGCAACTGTTGATCTTAAATACGTCATCCCGGTAAAAATAACAGATGCCTTTGGTGACACGGTGCTCAGCGGAGATCCCTCAAGCCTCTTTGAAGATCCCGATCCGCGTGTTGCTGAGCAATGGAATACACCCCCAAAAAATTATACCCTTTTCGGTATTCAATACATCAATAAGCTGCACGGTGTTTACCTGCTTCGGGGGAGAACAATCAACACAACAGCTGCAACCCCGGATACCACCTTCTATTCCACAAGATTTCTTACCGATAACGATATGACAAAACTTACGACACGATCGTTGACGGAAAGCATGGTGTCAACACTGGGGGGGACCAATAAAGGAGGTAAATACAGAATGCTCCTTACCTTTGATGAGGGCTCCAGGGATATTTCATTGACCCAGATGGACAGTACAACGGTGGTAGTGAACGGATCAGGGAAATTTTACACAAAGGATGATGAAGAGGCGGAAAGTTATACCGATTACCGGCACAGGACACTCTACCTTGATTATACTTTCGAAGATGGGGGAGATACCTACCATGCCATGGATTCGCTGGTTTTTATCGATACAGATGTAACTTTCGAAGAGTTCCAGGTGGTGGTACTCGATGCAAAATAGCAGTACTCAAGCTCAATCACCAGTTTATAAATCCGGCGTTAAGCATCTGTTAACAGGTGGTTAATGCCGGTCGCTTTTATTTATAGAAATAATTGTCCCAAACTACGAAAAACCCCTTTTTCAATGAACCATCGGAAAGTAAGCCATCTGTTAGCGATTATAATACTGTTTCTCATCCAGAATGCAGGAGCACAGACGGAGAAGAAAAACCTGCTTTTCATTATCACCGACCAGCAGCGATTTGATGCACTCAGTCATGCCGGAAACGATGTGATCCAGACTCCGAACCTGGACCGCCTGGCGGAACAGGGCGCTTTCTTCAGGAATGCATATACACCCTGTGCCGTGTGCGGACCAGCACGTTCATCGATCCTGACGGGCTATACGGTGGAGAATACCGGTGTGAATTCAAATGCGGAGACCTACTATTATGACGGGGAGGTAATGACCGGACCGACCTTTGATGAGATCCTGGCTGATCATGGATACCATTGCGAATATTATGGGAAGTGGCATGCGCTTTCCTCCCACGGGGAGGTATATGAAAACCCCGTACAGTATGCGAGCAATGGCGGGTACATCTTCGGCCCGGGCGGACAGGCGCATATCTGGCGCGATTACCTGGCAACGCTTGGGGATATCCCGGATCCCGGTCCGGGCCAGTTTGTGGATGGCATGTCAAAATACCCTTATATTGCAAATCCGCTCGACCGCTTCTACGGGATGACGTGGGAAGAGCTGGAAAACTCCAACCTGTCACATGTACAGCCGGATCAGCACGGGGAGTTGTTGCTTGGTCCGGAGCATACCATGACAGCTTTCCAGGCCGGGCAGGCACTGGATGCCATCGAGCGGCTGAAAGATTCTACCTTCAGCATTACCTGTTCTTTTCACTTTCCGCATTCGCCTATGCTGGTTCCCCAACCATGGTACGGGATGTACCCGGTGGACGAAATGGTCCCGCCGGTGAGCATCGATGATCCGATGCTGAATTCACCGTATGACAGGGCCAATGGAAGACATAACTGGACCGACTACGCTGATCCGGATCTGATCAAATACATGATCAGCGAATATTATGGCCTGGTATCGGAAATTGACGATTATGTCGGGGAGATCCTGGATAAACTCGACGAGCTGGGTATTGCCGACAATACCCTGATCATCTATACCAGTGACCACGGCGAAATGCTGGGTGCACACGGAATGCGGGAAAAGAACGTATTCCTGGAAGAGTCGGCACACATTCCCCTTCTGATTAGCTCGGCAGGAGATATCCCTGCCGGAACAACCGTCGACGGCTATGTATCCCTGGTTGATCTCTTCCCTACGATCCTGGATTACCTGGAGGTACCTTCAAGTCCGTCCGATGGAACCAGTTTGCGCGGACTCATCGAGAGGAACGATACGACACATGGTAAATATGTTGTAACAGAGTGGGACCGCCCGAACAATCCAAATTATATGATCCTCAAGGATGGCTGGAAGCTGATCATCCCCTATACCATTAAGTCAGACGTGATCAATGCAATGTATGACCTGAACACAGATCCTTACGAGATGAACAACCTGCTGGGCGATAATCCCGACAGGGCAGATTACCTTGAAAAGGCTGAAGAACTCAGGGCCTCCCTGTTGGAATGGCTGGCAGAAAGAAACTCAGTCCACTATTACAGTGTGTCACAACGCGACCTGCTTGAAGGGGGACAGCCCACCGGTAATGATGCCGAATTTGTATCCCAGCAGGTGCCTGAGCTTACAGCCGGTGATACAATGGAGGTGAGCATCACCATGAAAAATACGGGTGAAACTGCATGGACACCTACAGGTCAGTTCAGACTCGGAAGCCAGGGACCGGCAGACAACACAACCTGGGGACCTGATCGCGTACACCTTGCTGAAGGTGACAGCATTGTGCCCGGTGAAGAGAAAACATTCACCTTCGAAGTGATCGTACCCGATGCTGACGGGATCTACAATTTCCAGTGGCAGATGGTCCAGGATGGAGAGGAGTGGTTTGGCGATAAATCAGAACTGAAGCAGGTGATCTCCGGGAACCCGGGGAACTACCTGGACGACTGTGATGCGACCACCGACTGGAAATCATCATCCGGATTGTCCCTGAACGAAACAGACCAACAGCAGGGGAGAGGTTGTATTGAATTCACTGCTGCGAGCACCGATGAGTTTAAAAAAGTTTTCTTCCCATCATACAATAGTTTTGGTACAGTGGCAGATACAGAACTCCGTTTCTGGTATTACATATCCGATGTGACCCAGCTGGAAACAAGCGGACAGGTAGAGTTGGGAAGTGGGGGGAAGCCCGACCAGGAGGAGTATAACTGGAGCATGCCGGAACTGACCAATGGGTGGAATTTCATCACCCTGAAGATCAGTGAGGCCGGAAAAATTGGGTCACCTGATCTAAGCAGGATAAACTGGTTTCGCATATACAGGTTCAAAACGGGTGAAGTCACCTCGCGTATCGACGCCCTGCAGCTGATCGATCCCAACGTGGGACCGCTCTACACCTTGCTGGTGGATGGTGGCGAAGGTGATGGAAATTATCCTGAAGCCTATGAAGTGACCATTGAGGCCGATCCGCCCAGGGGTATGGAATTGGATCAGTGGATCATTGAATCCGGGGATGGAGTGATCGAAGATGCATATGCCTCGCCGACAACTGTGACCATGGGTGCCTCGTCAACAGTGATCACTGCTACCTTCAAGGAGGATACCTATACAAAACAGAATATGGCCGGCGGCCAGGTGATGAAACTTTACCCAAACCCGGCTGATGGACACCTGAACGTCGAGCTGAATTTGGTCAGCGCTTCAACTGCAGAGGTTGTATTGCTGGACCTGAGCGGACGAAGGGTTGGTTCCTTACAGCCCGTTATGTCTATGCCTGCAGGACGAAATATCGTCCAGCTTTCGCTTGACCATGTGGTCCCCGGTACTTACCTGGTGAAGGTAACCGTCGATGGGGCAGTGAGCTCAGAACTGCTTCATGTTCAGTAATGGCAACATTGACAATTGATCACAATTTGTTACGGTAATAATAGCAGATCAATTCTGCTCAGTGATCATCTCTGTTGATCAAAAGTGATCCTATGATCAATGCTGATCCACCAGGATCTTCTTTACCACGATCTCATCGGCATTCATCAGCCTGAGAATATACATCCCTGCATTTAGCGAGGAGACGTCCATGCTGAATGATGACGCCGATCCATCCCGGTGAATTTTATCCAGGACCTTTTTCCCCGAGACATCATAAAGTTCGACGGTCACATTCCCTTGCACCGGCCACATCATATGCAGTTGATCGCTTGCCGGGTTGGGCCAGACCATTGCGGGATCCTGCGTAACATTCCGGGTACCCGTATAATCTCCCGCTTCACCGAACAGCTGCAGTTCTGCCATTTGCATCAAACCCTGGATGTCGCCATTGATTCCCTGGATGTAGAGGCGGTGCCTGTGGTACCATTGATCATTTTCGATGTTCCAGACCCTGATCTTGTGCCTGCTTTCCCACACGGGGTTGTTGTTCACCTCGTGGAGGGTCTCCCAGGTTTCGGTCTCCCTGTTCCAGCCCCTCAGCTCCCATGCCCTGGGGTCCCGCTCAGGTGCGTCGTTGGCGGAGG